>Ga0209098_1001941_pt1 | contig 18827 bp, 12 predicted proteins | sample AD_JPNHW1_MetaG_FD_184429 | JGI IMG/M metagenome (GOLD analysis project Ga0209098, IMG submission 184429) | Active sludge microbial communities of municipal wastewater-treating anaerobic digesters from Japan - AD_JPNHW1_MetaG (SPAdes) (version 2) | ecosystem: Engineered > Bioreactor > Anaerobic... | reverse complement strand
GCCGTGCGCCGCTCGCCGGTCCGTTTCCGGAACTCGGCCTCGATGCGGGCCTCCTCCTGCGCCAGCTTCTCGAGGCTCCGCGCGCGCCTGCGCTCGGCTTCGAAAAGCTCCGCCATGCGGGCCTGCAGGCTCTTGCCCAGTTCCAGTACGCCCGTGGCGTTCGGGAGCGCGTAGGTCATCCGGCTGGAGATCTCCTTGTCGTGGGCCGCCTGGAGGCCCTTGAGGAAGGTCAGGGCCTGCTGGGCGGCCTCCCCCTGGGCCTCCAGGGCGTCGCGCTTCTCGCGAAGGGCGTCGCGTTCGGCCTCCAGCTTCTTCCACTCGGCCGTCTCCGTGACCACGCGCACGTCGCTGGAGACGGCGAGGTCCCCCAGGCGCAGCCCTGCGGTGCCTTTCGCCGTCGCCTGCAGGTCCTCGACCCGCAGGCCGGTCGGAAGCGACGCCAGTTGCAGCCGGTAGGTTCCCTGGGCAGGCAGGCGGACCTTGGCCGCGCGGGTCACCCACGCTTCGTCCGGATGCAGGCGCACCCGGGCGATGGGAGCCTCGACCAGGACGACTTGCTGGGCCGGGAGGACGGCGGAGAGTGAGGCAAACAGGAACAGCTGGCGCATCGAGACTCCTGGGGGATGGAACCAGTCTAGCCCAGCTTCCCGCCCCGGCCGGGCAGGGATCCGTCCGGTCAGGAGGAGGCCGACAGCCGCTGGATCGCGTGTTCGATCTCCCCGGTGCCCGGGTGGTCCTTCAACTGGCCTCGCAGGTAGTCGAGCGCGGCCTCCCTTCCGGCGGATTCGCACAGCGTCTCCCCGACCAGGACGAGGGTGCGCGCGTCGCCGGGAGTCCGGGCGAGGATGCACGCGTAGTTCGCGAGGGCGGCGGCGAACTCCCCCCGGCTCCTCTGGATCCGTGACAGGCCGCGGAGGGCCGCGGCGTCGGGGCGGATGGCCATGGCCCGCCGGAAGAACTGCTCGGCCTTGACGGGATCTCCGAGGCGGAAGAAGCAGTCCCCCGCGCGGGTCAGGACCTGGACTGAACCAGGATCCCGCTGGGCGATCTCTTCCCAGTAGGGAGCGGCCTGGGGGTAGCGGCCGAGCCCGCGCAGCGCGTCCGCCATCCCGTAGATGGCATAGTTGTTGTCCGGCGACAGCTTGATGGCGGCGCTGAAACAGTCCACCGCCTTCTCGAAGTTGTGCTGCCTGCGGTGGATGTTGCCGACCATGGTGATGATGTTGATGAGGCGGGGATCGACCTGCAGCAGGCGTTCCCAGTGGACCAGCGCCTCCCGGTAGTTCCCCTCCTTGTAGTGGAGGTCCCCAATCCCCATCAGGGCATAGCGGTTGTTCTTCTGGAGGTCGAGGGCGCGGCGGTAGAACTCCACGGCGAGATCCCGGTGGCCGAGGTTCTTGTGCGCGTCCGCCACGCGGGTCAGGACCGGCACATCCTTCGGGTGCGTCTCGAGGCTCTGCATCCAGAGCCGCAGGCTGTTCTCGAAGTCCTTCAAGCCCCGGTATGCGTCACCCATGGCCAGCAGCAGCGCTTGATTCGCGGGATCCTGTTCCATCGCCTGCCGATAGGAATCCAGGGCACCCTGGAAATCCCTGGCCTTCCGGCGCTCGTTGCCGAGTTCGATCAGTCGCTGAACATCCATGGGAACACGCTGGGGAGTGGTGCCGAAGGCCGCTGGGGTTCCTGTCGGGCATCCGGGCGGGATCTGGGAAATGCGCGCCGGCGCCCTCCTGGCGCCCTGGGTCGATCGTAGCCGAAAACAAGAGCCGCCTTCCGGATCCGTTGTCTCGTGATGAGGAACACAATTCGGGGCGGAGGGATTGACGTTCCTGACAGAACCGGTTGACACTATTCGTTACACAATGAGTAGATACTACTCGTTGCTGTTTGAAACGATGTGAATTTTTTCACATTATAAGGACGGAGATGGTTCTTTCGAGCAAGGTCATCGGACGGCTGGCGCGCTACCGTGCGCTGTTGACCGACTATTTTCCCAAAGGGAAGACCTACATCTTCTCCCACGAACTGGCCGCGATCGTGGGGTTGTCCGCCTCCCAGGTCCGGAGGGACCTGATGTGCCTCGGCTACTTCGGCGTGCCCCGCTACGGCTACGAAGTCGTGGAACTGATCAAGCATATCAATGTGGTCCTGAAGTCCAGCAAGCAGCACAACGTCGCGATCATCGGGGCGGGCAACCTGGGCAGGGCCTTGATGACCTTCCTGGAAAACAGGCGCGCCACGCTGAAAGTCGTCGCGGCATTCGACGATGATCCTAGCATAGCGAACCGGGTCATCAATGGCGTCCCCTGCCACCCGATGTCGGCGCTGGACGAGATCGTGGCGCGCGAAGACATCCGCATCGGGGTGCTTTGCGTGCCCGGACCCGCGGCCCAGCGGGTCACGGACCAGCTCGTGAAGGCGGGGATCCGGGGGATCCTCAACTTCGCGCCGGTGCCCATCCGGATTCCGCCGGGCATCGCGCTCGAAGAGATCGACATCACCAGCCACCTGGAAAGGGTGGCGTTCTTCACCACTCCTCACGCCACCTTGTCGAAAGGAGGACGGTCCGCCCGGGGACGACCCGTTGCGAGCTAGTTGATCGCGACAATTGTCAAGTCCAGGTCGGACCTGCCGATCTAGGGGTAGTTTTGCGGGCGCATTCGCGCCTGGACGTGCTCTGGATCGAGTTAGCCGCAGGTTTGCCAGATCAAAACAGGGGTAGTCCACCCCAATCCTAAGGGAGTCGATCATGTCCACTTCGGTGACACAATTCTTCGAGGGCCTGCGGTCCCGCGTGGCGGAAGCCACGGCCGAACGCAGGCTGCAAGAGAAGATCGTGATCCAAGTCGGTTCGGCTACGTGCGAGCACGCGGCGGGTTCGCTGGAGGTCATGGATGAGTTCGTCAAGCACGTGAAGTCGTCCGGCCGCCAGGACATCGTCATGCGCAAGACGGGGTGCACGGGGCGCTGCAGCAAGGAGCCCATCGTGGGCATCAGCGTTCCGGGCCAGCTGCCGGTGAAGTACGAGCGGGTCAACCGCGAACTGGTGCACAAGATCTTCACCAGCCACATCCAGGGCGGGGTTCCCGTCGTCGAGAACGCGCTGGACGACAGCCTCTCGGAGATCCACAAGAGCGAGTTCATCTTCTGCGCCGGCATCCGCTGCGGCCTGGAAGGCGAGAACGTCATGAAGGACAAGTTCGCCGAGAAGCTCAAGGCCCGCGTACCCCAGTACGAGAACATCAAGGTCTCCAAGGTGGGGTGCTTCGGCGCCTGCCGGCAGGAGGAACGGGGCAAGTGCCTCTTCATCATGCACCGGCCTTCCAAGTCGATCTACCGCATCCAGGCGGAGAGCGACCTGGACGAGATCATCGACAGCCACGTCCTGGGAGGCAAGCCGGTGGAGCGCCTCCTGGCGACCGACCAGATGGTCGGCAAGGACTTCTTCGACATGTACGGCGACGTGGCCTTCTTCAACCGCCAGAACCGGGTGGCCCTGAGGAACTGCGGCGTCGTGGACCCGGAGAGCTTCGATGAATACGTCGTGTACGGCGGGTTCAAGGCCCTCGCCACCGTGCTCTCCAAGCGGGATCCCGAGTGGGTCATCAACGAGGTGCTGAAGGCCAGGCTCCGGGGCCGCGGAGGTGGCGGCTTCCCCACGGGCAAGAAGTGGCAGATGGCCCTCGGCCAGGAGGAGAAGACTCGCTACCTCATCTGCAACGGCGACGAAGGCGATCCCGGCGCGTTCATGGACCGCGGCATGCTGGAGTCCGATCCCTTCAACATCGTCGAGGGCATGATCATCGGGGCCTTCGCCATCCAGGCGCACAAGGGGTTCCTCTACATCCGCGCCGAGTATCCCCTGGCCATCAAGCGGATCCAGGGCGCCATCGACCAGTGCCGGGCCGCGGGCCTGCTGGGCGACGACATCATGGGTTCCGGCTTCGCCTTCGACCTGGAAATCCGGCTGGGTGCCGGCGCATTCGTGTGCGGCGAGGAGACGGCCCTCATCGCCTCCATCGAGGGCGAGCGCGGCCAGCCGGGCCTGCGTCCCCCCTACCCGGTGGTCAAGGGTCTCTGGGGCAAGCCCACGTGCATCAACAACGTCGAGACCTTCGCCAACGTCAGTGCCATCATCAACTACGGCGGCGACTGGTTCGCGCGCCTCGGCACGAACGAGAGCGGGGGCACCAAGGTGTTCGCCCTGGCCGGGAAGGTGAAGCACACGGGCCTGGTGGAAGTGCCCCTCGGCACGTCGCTCCGGGACGTGGTCTTCGACATCGGCGGCGGCGTCCAGGACGACATTCCCCTGAAGGCCATCCAGACCGGCGGCCCGGCGGGGGGCTTCATCCCCGCCAAGTGGGCGGACATGGAAGTGGATTTCGCGCCCCTCGCCAAGGCCGGCTCCATCATGGGCTCCGGCGGCATGATCGTGCTCTCCGAGAACGACTGCATCGTCGACATCGCGAAGTTCTACCTCTCCTTCACCACGGACGAGTCCTGCGGCAAGTGCACGCCCTGCCGCGAGGGAACGACCCGGATGCAGGAGATCCTGGAGCGCATCACCAAGGGGACCGCTGAACTGAAGGACCTGGACAACCTGGAGCGGCTCGCCCGGCTCTGCCAGAAGACCGCCCTGTGCGGCCTGGGCCGTGCCGCGCCGAACCCGATCCTCAGCTCCCTGGAACACTTCCGGGACGAGTACATCGAGCACATCGTCGACAAGCGCTGCCGCTCCAAGAAGTGCGTGGCCCTGATCCGCTACGTCATCAACCCGGACCTCTGCATCGGCTGCACCGTGTGCGCCCGCAACTGCCCGGTGGAGTGCATCTCCGGCAAGCGCAAGGAAGTCCATGCCATCGACCAGGAGCGTTGCATCAAGTGCGGACAGTGCTTCCAGGTTTGCCGCTTCGACGCTGTCGAGCGGGGTTGATTCTCCGTCCTCCATTGACCCAGGAACGAACCGATGACTGAAACCATGATTCATCTCACCATCGACGGAGAACCCCTCGAGGTCCCCGCCGGAACCACTGTCATGACGGCGGCGGAGAAGCTGGGCATCAACATCCCCAGGCTCTGCTACCACCCCGACCTCAGCCTCGAAGGCGCCTGCCGGGTCTGCATCGTGCAGGTCGAAGGCTTCAACCACTTCATCACTTCCTGCAGCCAGCAGGTCTGGGAAGGCATGGTCGTGCAGACCAACAGCCCCCAGATCCGCCAGGCCCGCCGCGACATCGTGGAGCTCCTCCTGGACAACCATCCGAAGGACTGCCAGACCTGCGACCGCGACGGGAACTGCGAGCTGCAGCGCCAGGCCTACCGCCTGGGGATCCGCGAGCGCCTCTTCGAGGGCAAGCGCAAGGAGTTCCCCACGGACGAGAGCGGCAAGTCCGTGGTGCGCAACCCCGAGAAGTGCATCCTCTGCGGCCGCTGCATCCGCGTCTGCGCCGAGGTCCAGGGCGTCCAGAACCTGAGCCAGCACGGGCGCGGCTTCAACACCGTCGTGGGCCCCGCCAACCTGGGCCCCATGGACGAGAGCGCCTGCATCCAGTGCGGCCAGTGCGTGGCGGTCTGCCCGACGGCGGCCTTCCTCGAGAAGGACCACACCGAGCGCGTTTGGAAGGCCCTGAGCGGCGCCATCGGCAAGAAGCACCTGGTCGTGCACACGGCCCCCGCCATCCGCGCCACCATCGGCGAATGCTTCGGGCTCCCGATCGGCACCCCCGTGACGGGCCAGCTCGTGACCGCCCTGCGGCGCCTCGGCTTCGACGCGATCTTCGACACGAACTTCAGCGCGGACCTCACCATCATCGAGGAAGGCACCGAGTTCCTGAAGCGCCTGAACGGGGCGGGCCCCCTGCCGCTGCTCACCAGCTGCAGCCCGGGCTGGATCAATTTCCTGGAGAAGTTCTACCCGGAGATGATCCCCCTCGCATCCACCTGCAAGTCCCCGATGCAGATGATGAGCACCTTGATCAAGACCTACTACGCCGAGCGGAAGGGCATCGATCCGAAGGACATCTTCGTGGTGGCCATCATGCCCTGCGTCGCCAAGAAGTACGAGGTCGATCGGCCGGAGCACGTGCTGCCCGACGGGGAGATCGCCACGGACGCCGTGCTGACCACCCGCGAGCTGGCCTGGATGATCAAGTCCTACGGCATCGACTTCGTCAACCTGCCCGAGGGTGAGTTCGACCGCCCGCTGGGCGTCTCCTCCGGCGCCGGGGACATCTTCGGGGCCACGGGGGGCGTGATGGAAGCGGCCCTTCGGACCGTGGCGGTCAAGCTTTCCGGCGAGGAGCTGGGTCCGCTGGTCTTCGAGGACGTGCGCGGCATCGTCGGCCTCAAGGAAGCCACGGTCACCATCGCCGGCAAGGAAGTCAACGTCGCGGTCTGCGATGGGCTCACCCACGCGAAGAAGGCCCTCAACTACATCAAGAGCGGGGAGAAGAACTACCACATCGTCGAGCTGATGGCCTGCCCCGGCGGGTGCATCATGGGCGGCGGGCAGCCCTATCCTCCCTTCTCGATGAACGTGCTGGATCCCGAACTGGCCAAGCTCCGCGCCAAGGCGCTCTACGACGTGGACGCCCACAAGCAGCTGCGCCGGTCCCACGAGAATCCCGCGATCACGAAGCTCTACGAGGAATACATCGGCGAGCCGAACGGCGAGCTGGCGCACGCCCTTCTCCACACCCATTACCAAGCCCGCATGCCTAGGGGGATCCGGTGAGCTACTCCTGCCACGATACGACCGACAACTGGGAAGACGTCAAGACCAAGTGCGTGAGCGCGCTTCCCGAACACATCCTCAAGTACATCGAGGAACACAAGGGTGACGAGCATCCGGAGAGCAATCTCATCGTCATCCTGCAGATGGTGCAGCACCACTTCGGCTACCTCGGCCAGGAGCAGATGCACGCCGTCGCCCAGCTGGCCCAGATCCCCCTCGCCAAGGTGACCGGGGTCGCCACCTTCTACCACCTGTTCAGGCTCCAGCCCCGCGGGAAGCACATGATCAACGTCTGCATGGGCACCGCCTGCTACGTGAAGGGCGCGGACAAGCTCGGCCAGCGGCTCATGGACGAACTGGGCATCCAGTTCGGCGAGACCACGAAGGACGGGATGTTCTCCCTGGATGTCAGCCGGTGCCTGGGCACCTGCGGCCTCGCGCCGGTGATCATGGTGGACGGCCAGGTCTACGGGCCCGTCACGCCCAGCGAGGTTCCGCTCATCCTCGAGAAGTACCTCAAGAAGCCGAAAGTTCCCGCGTAGCGCCGCGCCCCGCCAGGGCGGCGACACCACCCCGGGCCTGGAGGGTGACCTCCAGGCCCGGGGTTCGTACGTACCTCTCCCCGGGCGGAGGACCCTCGAATCCCCAGGAAAAGCAGGGGAGGGAATGAAAATAACAATAGTTAATGGTATTTTGTTATAAAGATATTTTGATCTGAAATATATAAAATGCCGAATTATTCAAATGTCATCTTTGATGGCGCAAGATGGTTGCGTGGACAAAGATGTCATAAAAGTGCCCGGGCAGGGGGTGAATCTCTTTTCCGGGGATGAAAGCTGTTGACGTTTCAAAAGAGTTGGGTAGAGACTTGGCGTTACTTTGTGAAACGATGTGAAATCTTTCACATCACGAGGTCTCCGATGCAAATCTCGAACAAGGTCATGAGCCGGCTCACGCGCTACCGCGCGCTGCTGACCGACTACTTCCCGAAGGACAAGAAGCACGTCTTCTCCCACGACCTCGCCGCCATGATGGGGCTGTCCGCCTCCCAGATCCGTCGCGACTTGATGTGCATCGGGTATTTCGGAGTCCCGCGCTACGGGTACGAGATCGCCGAGCTGGTCAAGCACATCAACGATGTCCTCGACGCCAGCAAGGTCCACCACGTCGCGGTCGTCGGGGCCGGCAATCTCGGCCGGGCCCTCATGACCTTCCTGGAAAGCCGGCGGGCCACGCTGAAGATCGTGGCCGCCTTCGACGAGGATCCGGCCAAGGCGAACCGGGTCTACAACGGGGTCCCCTGCTACCTCATGGACCAGGCCGAGGAGGTGGTGAAGCGGGAGGAGATCCGGATCGTCATCCTCTGCGTGCCGGGACCGGTCGCCCAGCGCGTCACGGACCGCCTCGTGAAGGTCGGCGTGAAGGGAATCCTCAACTTCGCGCCGGTTCCCATCCGCATTCCAGTAGGGGTCGCTCTCGAGGAGATCGACCTGACCAGTGCTCTCGAACGAGTCGCTTTTTTCACCAATAACCGCGCCAACGCGCCAAAGGAGAAACGGTATGCCGACCGTTAAAAGCGTTGAGACCATCTTGAAGGAGCACCCGAACGCCGGGCGGGATCACTTGATTCCGATCCTCCAGGAGGTCCAGGAGTCCGAAGGATACTTGTCGCAGGAATCCATCACCCAGGTCGGGAAGGCGCTGAACCTGTCTTCCAGCAAGATCTTCGGTGTCGCGACCTTCTTCAACATGTTCCGCTTCCAGCCCAAGGGGAAGTACCACGTGATGGTGTGCCGAGGCACCGCCTGCCACGTCAAGGGGTCCGCGAAGTCGCTGGACATGGTGACCAAGACCCTCAAGATCCAGCCGGGCGAGACTACGCGGGACAAGATGTTCAGCCTCGAGACCGTGGCGTGCATGGGGGCGTGCGGACTGGCGCCCGTGGTGAACATCAACGGCCACTTCTACGCCAAGGTTTCTCCGATGAAGCTGCAGCGCATTCTCGACGAGTGCCGTGAGAAGGAGCAGACCCATGTCAACGCTTGATCAAGGATTCTGCTGGGACATCCCGGCGAAGCCCTCGCCGGAACTCCTGAATGCCCTCAAGGGCGGACCCTTCAAGTCCGTCTCGGGTGAGAAGCTCGAGGAACTGATCGCCTCGCTGCGCCGGGACACCGTCGCCAAGCCGGTGATCTACGTCGGGGCAGGGACCTGCGGCCTGGGCGCCGGCGCCGACAAGACGCTCGAGCAGATCAAGGCGTTCTGCTCGGCGAGGAACCTGGACGTGGAAGTGAACGAAGTCGGCTGCGTGGGCCTCTGCTCCGTCGAGCCGGTGGTGGACATCCAGATGCCCGGCCGCACCCGCGTCGCCTTCGGGAACGTCACCGCCGACAAGGTGGACGGCCTGCTCGAAGCGTTCTTCGCGGGGACGATCCCCAGCGGCATGGCGCTCGGCCAGCACCGCAACGACTGCCTGAAGCCCTACGACAAGATCGCCTTCCTCGACCAGCATCCCTTCCTCGCCATCCAGAAGCGTCTCGTCCTGGCCAACTCCGGCCTCATCGACTTCACGTCCATCGACGAGTACATCGCCCGTGGCGGCTATTCCGCGCTCTACAAGCTCCTCCACGGCAAGACCCGCCAGGAGGTGGTGACGGACGTCGTGGCGAGCGGCCTGCGCGGGCGCGGCGGCGGCGGCTTCCCGACCGGGCGCAAGTGGCAGATGGCCCTCGACACGCCCAGCGACCAGAAGTACATGATCTGCAACGCCGACGAGGGCGATCCCGGCGCGTTCATGGACCGCGCGGTCTGCGAATCCGACCCGCACCGGCTGCTGGAAGGCATGATCACAGGCTGCTACGCCATCGGCGCCACCAAGGCCTACATCTACATCCGGGCCGAGTACCCCCTGGCCATCAAGAACCTGAAGATCGCCATCGCCCAGGCCAAGGAGTATGGCCTCCTGGGCCAGGACATCCTGGGCAGCGGGTTCAAGCTCGAGATCATCATCAAGATGGGCGCGGGCGCCTTCGTATGCGGCGAGGAGACGGCCCTGATGCACAGCATCGAGGGCAAGCGCGGCATGCCGCGGCCCCGTCCCCCCTATCCGATCCAGTCCGGCCTCTTCGGCAAGCCCACGGTCATCAACAACGTGGAGACCTTCGCCAACGTGCCTTCCATCATGCAGAATGGCGCCCAGACCTTCGCAGCCATCGGGACCGAGGGGTCCAAGGGCACCAAGGTGTTCGCCATGTCCGGCATGGTCTATCGCACGGGGCTGGTCGAGGTCCCGATGGGCACGTCCATCCGCAGCGTCGTCTTCGGCGTGGGCGGCGGCATCCCGAACGCCAAGAAGTGCAAGGCCGTCCAGATCGGCGGCCCCTCGGGCGGCTGCATCCCCGAGGCGCACCTGGACCTGGCCTGCGACTACGAGGAGCTGAAGAAGTTCGGCGCCATCATGGGCTCCGGCGGCCTCGTGGTCCTCGACGAGAACACCTGCATGGTGGACCTCGCGAAATACTTCATGGAATTCATCCAGTCCGAGAGCTGCGGGAAGTGCATCCCCTGCCGTGAAGGCACGCGCCGCATGCTGGAGATCCTCAAGTCCATCACCCGGAGCCGCAGGAGCGAGGAAGGCATCGAGACCCTCATCCGCATGAAGGGCGTGATGCTCCTCCAGGAACTGGGCGAGACGATCAAGCGCACCTCCCTCTGCGGTCTCGGCCAGACGGCCCCCAATCCCGTGCTCTCGACCTTGAAGTGGTTCCGGGACGAGTACGAGGCCCACATCTACGAACGCCGCTGCCCCTCCGGGTCCTGCCGCGAGCTCGTCGGCGCGCCCTGCCAGAACGGCTGCCCCGTCGGCACGGAAGTCTGGCGCTACGTGGCCCACATCGGCCGCGGCGAGTACGAGGAGGCCTACCGCGCGATCCGCGAGGTGAATCCCTTCCCGTCCGCCTGCGCCCGGGTCTGCCACCATCCCTGCGAGAACGTCTGCCGCTGCGGGACGACGGGCGGAGAGCCCATCGCCATCCGGCACCTCAAGCGCTTCGTGGTGGACCACGTCGATCCGTCCGCCTACAAGTACGCGATCCGGACCCGGCCCAACGCCCCGCGCGTGGCGATCATCGGTGCCGGTCCCTCCGGACTCACGGCGGCCCACAGCCTCTCCATCCTGGGCTACAAGGTCACGGTGTTCGAGAAGGAGGCCAAGGCCGGCGGCATGCTCGTCGCCGCGATTCCGGAGTACCGCCTCTCCCGTCCCACGCTCCAGAAGGAGATCGAGTCCCTCCTCAACGGGAACGTGGAGATCAAGTTCAACCAGGCCCTCGGCAAGGACTTCACCCTCGAGAGCCTCAAGAAGGACGGCTACAGCGCCATCTACTTGGCCATCGGCTCCCACCGCAGCAAGAAGTTCCCCCTCCCCGGGGACAACGTGGAAGGCATCCTGCCCGGCATCCAGTTCCTGAAGGCCTACAACCTGCACGGCACGGAACTGGGCAAGGGTCGCGTGGGCATCATCGGGGGCGGCAACAGCGCCATCGATGCGGCCCGCGTGGCCATCCGGCAGAAGGACGTGGACTCCGTGACGATCTTCTACCGGCGCACCCGCAACGAGATGCCCGCCTACGCCGAGGAGATCGAGGCGGCCCTGGAGGAAGGCGTCAAGCTCGAGACGCTGGTGATGCCCATCAGCATCAAGTCCGCCAACGGGAAGCTCACCGGCCTGGAGTGCCAGCGCAACGAGCTGGGCGAGCGCGACGAGAGCGGGCGCGCCCAGTGGGTTCCCATTCCGGGCAGCGAGTTCGTCACGGCGGTGGACACCCTGGTGGTGGCCATCAGCGAGGAACCGGAACTGGAAGTCTGCGGTGACCTCAAGGCAAGCCGCCAGGGCTTCCTGGCGGTCAATCCGGAATCCTGCGTCACCAGCGAAGCGGGAATCTTCGGCGGCGGTGACGTCGTCACCGGCGCCAGCACGGTCGTCGCCGCCATCGCCGCGGGCAGGAACGCCGCGATCATGATGGACCGCTACCTGTCCGGCAAGCAGTTGAGGAAGCTCCCGTCCGTCCTGCTGCCCACGGTCTACGTCGCCCCGGTCAGCTCGGAGGACGAGGGCGAGGCCGTCGGCCGCCTGCACATCGACCATCTCTCCGTGGAAGCGCGCGTGAAGAACTTCAAGGAAGTGGACCTTTGCCCCTCGGAGAACCACGCGCTGTGCGAAGCGCGGCGCTGCCTGCGCTGCGACATCGAATTCACCCAACCGGCTATGAATTGAGGTAGCGCCATGTTTGCCATTGAAGCGAACGGCCAGAAAATCGAGGCCAAGAAGGGCGAAACGATCCTGCAGACCCTCACGAGAGCCGGGATCCACGTGCCCACGATCTGCCACATGGAAGGGCTCCTGCCCTCCGGGACCTGCCGCATGTGCGTCGTCGAAGTCGAGGGCTTCGGCGGCCTGGTCCCCTCCTGCTCGCACCCCGTCGCCGAGGGCATGAAGATCCGGACCAACACTCCGGCCGTCATGCAGGCCCGGAAGACGATCATCGAGCTGCTCCTCAGCAACCATCCGGACGACTGCCTCTACTGCGCCCGGAACGGCAACTGCGACCTTGCCAAGCTGGCCGCGGAGAACGGCGTCCGCGACCGCGCCTTCCAGGGCGACCGCTCGCGCCGGCCCAAGGACATCTCCAGTCCCTCCATCATCCGGGATCCGGAGAAGTGCATCCTTTGCGGCAAGTGCGTCCGAGTCTGCGAGGAGGTCCAGGGCGTTTCCGCCATCGACTTCGTCAACCGCGGTTCCCGGGCCTACGTCGGGACGGCCTTCAACCTGGGCCTGAACGTCTCCAGCTGCATCAACTGCGGCCAGTGCATCCTGGTCTGCCCCACCGCCGCCCTGTCCGAGCACAAGTACGTGGACGAGGTGATGCAGGCCCTGGCCGACCCCGAGAAGGTCGTGGTCGTCCAGCACGCCCCGGCGGTCTCCGTCTCGATCGCCGAGGAGTTCGGCTACAAGCCCGGCGTGGACTTCGACGGCAAGATGGTCGCCGCGCTCCGCCGCGTGGGTTTCGACCGGGTCTTCGACACCTCCTTCACCGCCGACCTCACGATCATGGAAGAGGGGTCGGAGCTGGTGCACCGCGTGCAGAACGGCGGCGTGCTCCCCATGTTCACCAGCTGCTCCCCCGGCTGGATCAAGTTCATCGAGGAGTTCTATCCCGAATTCCTGCCCAACGTCTCCTCCTGCAAGAGCCCGCAGCAGATGATGGGCGCCATCATCAAGACCTTCTTCGCCGAGCGGGAGAACATCGATCCCAAGAAGATCGTCAGCGTCTCCATCATGCCCTGCACTGCGAAGAAGTTCGAATGCGAGCGCCCGGAGATGGGCCGAGACTACGTGGCCGACGTCGACTACGTGCTGACCACCCGCGAACTGGCCGAACTCTTCCGGATTTCCGGCGTGGACCCGGAAGCCATCGAGCCCGAACCCGCGGATACGCCCTTCGGGGAGCGGAGCAGCGCGGGCAAGCTCTTCGGGGCCTCGGGCGGCGTGATGGAGGCGGCTGTCCGCAGCGCCTACTTCCTGCTCACCGGGGAGGAGCTGAAGGAATACAAGATCCAGGACCTCCGCGGCCTGAAGGGCTCGAAGGAGCTGCGCGTCAAGGTCGGCGACCTCGAGGTGGGCGCGGCCGTGGTCTCCAGCCTCGGCCAGGCCCGCAAGATCCTGGAGGAGATCAAGGCCGGACGTTCGGATCTCCACTTCATCGAGTTCATGACCTGCCCCGGCGGCTGCATCAACGGCGGCGGCCAGCCCCTCGGCGCGGATCTCGAGGCGGTCAAGGCGCGCATGAACGCGCTCTACCAGATCGACCGGGACGACCGCCTGCGGGTCAGTCACAAGAACGAGTGGGTGCAGAGGCTCTACGCCGAGTTCCTCGGAAAGCCGCTGGGCCACAAGAGTCACGAGCTGCTGCACACCCACTACCAGAAGCGCGAAGTCTTGTTGTGACAACCATTGAGGCGATGCCATGACCATGCCAAAGAAGATTCTTGTTGTTGATGACGACATCGACCTGCTGGAACATGTCGAGATGATCCTGAAGGCGGACGGCTACGAGGTGGTCAAGGCCCAGGGACAGAAGGAGGGCGAGGACGCCATCCTCTCCACGATCCCGGACCTGGCCATCCTCGATCTCATGATGGAGAACCTGGACTCCGGGTTCGTGCTCTGCCATCAGATCAAGCGTCTCTATCCCGAGACGCCCGTGATCATCCTGACTGCCGTCAAGTCCGCGACGGGGGTGGACCTCGCACCCAAGTCGAGCGGGGCCGCCAGCTGGATCAAGGCCGACCTGATGCTCGACAAGCCCGTCCGGCCCGAGCAGCTCAGGAACGAAGTCAAGCGCCTCCTGGCGTAAGATGATGGGCGCAGGGGAAGCCGCTCCACGCGGCTTCCCCCCGCTGCGAGAGGGCCTCCATGAGCGAACGCGGGAGTAGCCGGCCAGAGATGGCACCTGGGTCCCTTTGCTTCGTCAAGGAGGTCATGAACCGCTGCAGGATCTGCTACACCTGCGTGCGGGAATGCCCGGCCAAGGCGATCAGCATCTCCAAGAGCCAGGCGATGGTGATACCCGAGCGCTGCATCGGGTGCGGGAACTGCCTGAAGGTCTGCAGCCAACAGGCCAAGCGGATGATCTCCTCGATCGAGGACGCGGAGGCCCTGCTCTCGAGCGGGGCCTCCGTCGCCGCGTGCCTCGCGCCCAGTTTCCCGGTGGAGTTCCAGGCGGAGTGCGATTTCCGGGTGCTGGTGGGGATGGTCCGCGCCCTGGGGTTCGACTACGTGACCGAGGTGGCGTTCGGCGCCGACCTGGTGGCGGACCGCTACCGCGAGAACATGATCCGCAACAAGGGCCGCCAGTACATCGCCACGACCTGTCCGGCCATCGTGGGCTACGTGGAGCGCTACCATCCGGACCTGGTGCCCTTCCTTTCCCCCATCGTCTCCCCCATGGTGGCCATGGCCCGAGTCCTGAGGTCCCTGCACGGTCCGGACCTGAAGGTGGTGTTCATCGGGCCCTGCATCGCGAAGAAGGCCGAGACCGCGGACCCCGACGTGATCGGCGGCCCGGACGTGGCGCTGACCTTCACGGAGCTGCGCGAGATGTTCGGGAAGGCGGGGATCTCCCCCGCCGGCGTCGAGCCGTGCGATTTCGACCCTCCCCAGCCCCGGAACGGCTCGTTGTTCCCGATCAGCCACGGCCTGCTGCAGGCCGCCGGGATCCAGGAGGACCTGGTGATCAACGACGTGGTGGCCACGGACGGCCTCCACAACTTCATGAACGCCCTGAACGAGTTTGCCGGGGGCGGCATGGAGGCGAACCTGGTGGAGCTCCTCTCCTGCAACGGCTGCATCACCGGTCCCGGCCTGAGCAGCAGGGAGAACCTGTTCCAGCGGCGCGCGCGGGTCAGCAGCTACACCCGCTACCGGGAACGCACCCAGGACCAGGAGCACTGGCAGAAGTCCATCGACCATTTCGCCAACCTGGACCTGACCCGGACCTACCGGTCCCTGGACCAGCGGGTCACGGACATCGACGAGGGGATCATCGCCGGGATCATGAAGCGGATGGGCAAGCAGTCCCCCGAGGACGAGCTCAACTGCGGCGCCTGCGGCTATCCTTCCTGCCGCGAGCACGCGGTCGCCGTGCACAAGGGGCTGGCGGAGAGCGAGATGTGCCTGCCCTACGTCATCAGCGACCACCTCAAGACCATCCTCGAGCTGTCCCACCTGAACGACCGCCTGGCCACCACCCAGGAGAACCTCATGCACTCCGAGCGCCTGGCCAGCATGGGGCAATTGGCGGCCGGGGTGGCCCACGAGATCAACAATCCTCTGGGCGTGGTGATCATGTACACCAACCTGCTGCTGGAGGAGTGCGACAAGGAGGCGGCCATCCGGGACGACCTGAAGATGATCGCGGAGCAGGCCAACCGCTGCAAACGGATCGTCGCAGGCCTGCTGGACTTCGCGCGGCAGAACAAGGTGGCCCACCAGTCCGTCGACATCCGGGAGCTGGTGGCCTCGACCCTGGCGAACCTGCCCCGGCCGGGGAACGTGGAGCTGGAGATCCTGCACGAGGAGGAGGACCCCGTGGCCGAGGTGGACCAGGACCAGGTGGTCCAGGTCCTGCTGAATCTCGCGGTGAACGCCTACGACGCCATGCCCGACGGCGGCAAGCTCAGCGTCCGGACCCGGGGGGACGATTCCTGGGTCGTCTTCGAATTCCAGGACACGGGCGTGGGCATTCCGCGGGAGAACCTCAAGAAGATCTTCGAGCCCTTCTTCACCACCAAGACGATGGGGAAGGGGACGGGCCTGGGGCTGCCCGTCGTCTACGGAATCGTGAAGTTGCACCGGGGGGACATCTCGGTCGAATCCAACGTCGATCCCAAGGCCGGGCCGACGGGAAGCACCTTCCGGGTCAAGCTGCCCCGGCTGTCCAGGAACCATTCGGGAAGGGAGGCCCAGTGACCGAGACCCTGCATCTTCTGGTGGTGGACGACGAGATGGGCATGCGGCTTTCCGTGGAGCGCGCCCTCCGGAACTACTCCGCGCACCTGGCCGACCTGCAGAGCGACGTGAACTTCCGCGTCAGCCAGGCCGAATCCGGTGAAGCCGCGCTCCAGGTCGTCGATTCGGACCGTCCCGACATCATGCTGCTGGACTACAAGCTCCCGGGGATCTCCGGACTGGATGTCCTCACGGAACTCCAGGAGAGGAAGCAGGACATCCTTGTGGTGATGGTCACGGCCTACGCCTCCCTGGAGACCGCGGTCCAGGCCACCAAGAGCGGGGCCTTCGACTTCCTGGCCAAGCCGTTCACGCCGGAGGAGCTGCGCGCCACCGTCCACAAGAGCACCAAGCACTGCATGGTCCAGCGGCAGGCCGCGAAGCTGGCCGGGGAGCGGCGCCAGATCCGCTTCGAGTTCCTGTCGGTCCTCGCCCACGAGCTGAAGTCCCCCCTGGCCGCCGTGCAGGGCAACATGTTCATCCTGCGGGACCACATGGCCGGGGATTCCATCAAGGACTACGACCATCTGGTGGAACGCTCCATCATCCGCCTGGAAGGCATGAAGAAGCTGATCTTCGACCTGCTCGACCTGACGCGGATCGAGTCGGGGCAGAAGAAGCGGACCCTGTCGGACGTGGACATCTGCGCCGTGGCGCGGCAGGCCATCGAGACCCACGGGGGGCTCGCGGCGGAGAAGAGGGTGGCCGTCTCCTTCGAGGGGCCCGAATCCCTCGCGATGAAGGCGGACGCTGGGGAGCTCGAGATCATGTTCAACAACCTGATCTCGAACGCGGTCAAGTACAACAAGGACGGGGGCACGGTGGTCGTGGCCGTCCGGGAGGACGGTCCCGCGGTGTCCATCGCCGTCCGGGACACGGGCATCGGGATGACCCGGGAGGAAGTGGCCCGGCTGTTCAGCGAGTTCACCCGCATCAAGAACCAGAAGACGATGAACATCCTGGGGAGCGGCCTCGGCCTTTCCATCCTCAAGCGGCTCGCCTACCTCTACGGCGGGGAGGTCACGGTGGAAAGCGAGGCCGACAAGGGGAGCACGTTCACGGTAACCTTGAGGAAAGATCAAGCTGGCCCAAGCCTGAACCCAGGACCGAGTCCGATGGTCCTCTAGGATTCCGTCCCGGATTCATCCGTGGACCGCCATGGTTCGATGCCATGTCCATGGGTTCCGCCAAACTATCCGAGCTGGTGAGCGGGAGTCAGTTGCACCCGCTGGTGCGGGCCCTGTCGAAGCTCGCGGGGCTGCCGGCACGCCTGCTGGACGCGGATGGAACGGTCCTGGCGGCCAGTCCGGAGCTCCCCGGAAGCGGGAGCCCGATGCCGGAAGGGGGCCAGTGTCTCGGGTTCCCCATCGAGGTCGAGGGCGCCACCCTGGCCGTCCTGCAGGTGGGGCCCTACCGGCCCGACAGCCGGAGACGGCGCCGCGGGCTCCGGGCGGCGGGCCGGATCCCGGTCCTTCCCGGAAGCAGGGTCGAGGTCCTGAAGGTCTGGTCGCAGTCCTTCGTCGACCTGGTGGCGGCCATGGGGCTGCGCGCCCTGGAACTCCGGCGGGAGCGGGAGGAGCGGGGGAGGGCGGAGGCGGAACTGCTGGCCCGCGAAAGGCAGTACCGGGAACTCGTGGAACAGATGAACGAAGGCATCCTGGCCGGGGACCGGAACACGCGCATCACGTTCGTGAATTCCAGGATGGCCGCCATGCTGGGGTATCCGGAAGAGGAGCTGCTGGGACGCCCGTTCTTCGAAATCATGGCGCCCGAGATCCGGGCCGGCTACCTGGAGCGGCTGAAGGACCGGCACGTCGGGATCAGCGAACGCTACGAGGCGGATCTCCTCCGCAAGGACGGCGGGCGGATCTGCACGTTCATCTCCGCTTCTCCCTTGCGGGACGACCGGAACGCGGTGGTCGGCTCCTTCGCCGTCATCAGCGACATCACCGAGTGGAAGAAGGCCGAGAAGAACCTCCGGGAAAGCGAGGAGAAGTTCCGCCGCCTCTTCGAGACCATGCAGGAGGTGTTCTACCGCTGCGACCGGGAGGGGCGCTTGACCCTCATGAGTCCCTCCGGGGCGAGGCTGCTCGGGTATCCGGACGTGGACGCGCTGATCGGGCGCGACATCACCGAGTCCATGTACCTGGACGCCGGAGAGCGCCGTTTCTTCCTCGCCGCCATCGCGGAGCAGGGCTTCGTCAGGGACTTCGAGGTGACCCTCAGGAAGTCCGATGGGACCCCGATCATCGTCTCGACCTATTCGAGGCTGAACCGGGACGGCCAGGGGAACATCACGGGCGTGGAAGGAGCCTTCTTCGACATCACGGAACGGAAGAAGACCGAGGAGGCCCTGCGCCGGAGCGAGGAGCGCTACCGGCTGATCATGGACAACGTGCGGGACATCATCTTCACGCACCTTCCGGACGGGACCATCTCCTTCGTGAGCGGCAGCGTCAGCCACCTGGGCTACCTCCCCGAGGAGATCGCGGGCCGGGACCTCTTCGGATTCGTCCATCCCGACGA
>Ga0209098_1001939_pt1 | contig 18847 bp, 24 predicted proteins | sample AD_JPNHW1_MetaG_FD_184429 | JGI IMG/M metagenome (GOLD analysis project Ga0209098, IMG submission 184429) | Active sludge microbial communities of municipal wastewater-treating anaerobic digesters from Japan - AD_JPNHW1_MetaG (SPAdes) (version 2) | ecosystem: Engineered > Bioreactor > Anaerobic... | reverse complement strand
TTTGTTGTAATGTTTGTGAATAAACGGCTTCAGCTTCGCTGAAGCATTCTTTAATTTCTAATAATTCTTTAGCTTGGGTATTATAAGATAATGATTTACCATATTTTTTATAATAAGAAATGCGTTCTTCGAGCGCACAGTTATATAGAAATCTACAAAAACTAAATGTCGAGTCCAATGCTTTGCGTTGGATATCATTAGGGTAGATTCTATACTTATATGACAATATCATCGCTTGTGTTATATATAACAATGAATTTCATTGTTATCTTAAAAGAATATCTTTGGACAAAATTCTTGCGATATTGCTTGCATTTCACCAAATGTGATGTACTATTAATTTATGAACATTTTAAACGTTTTCACAAAATCAGCTGTTCGTAATTGACCTCAATGTATTTTGAGAATGATAGTGTTTATTGGAACGATAATAATTTTTGCAATTTCATTATATTTAAAACAAACAATTGAATGTATTTGTGGGGTGCTTTTGTTTGCAGAATATTATTTATGTTATTTTAAAACGGACCAATTGAAAAAAAGAAATAGACCAGCATTTAATATTACAAATTTTATTTGTGATTTACTTGTTAATTCATTTATGTATGTTGCGATTGTAATAGCTGTTATTGTATATTTCTTTAGCTTACCCAATCATTATGTATGGGTTTATTGTATTTTTAATGCTATATATAATATTGATATTGTTTTAAACAAATATGATTTAACCAACAAAGAGAATAATGAGTCAAAATCGTGATAAAAAAATGCAACCAAAAAAGGAAACTTTTTGGTGTTCGAAATGTGATGCTCAACTAACACACGAAAATTACCCATGTTCCAATTGTGGGTATGAAAATAAAAAAACTGAAAATAATAGAAATAAAAAAATCGTTCCACTAATTGAAGATTTTGATAAAGATAACAATTATGATTTGGTGATATCTCAAGGCGCAACAGGTATATATCAAATTTGGAGTAAAGATATTATTGTTTCAAAAATTGAATTAACAGATGATTCAAAAGGATAATTATATGTTTAAAAAAATGATTTTCGTAGGTATTATGATTTCAAGTTTAACAATTGCATATGCATCATATGCGTGCAATCCAAGTGGTTGCGAATCATGTCAAACACATAATGTTAATCTTCAACAAGAATATTTAAAATGCCAACTTTCTTGTCAAGAAGTTCAACAAGCACAAAGAGAATCATGTTTAGCACAAGAACGTTCTGAACATGATAGTTGTATGCAAAGTTGTGAACAAGAAAAACAAGAATGTGCTGAACGTAATAATAAACCCGGATCATTTGTTCAATGTCAAGTTAGTTGCAATTGTTCTACCAATCACGATCATTGTATAAATAATCATAATGTTTGTGAATGCTCTCAATATGTAAGTGTATATTGTTCAGATTGTGATGGATGCGCTCGTCGAGCTGATTGATGATTGTTAACGTAATTTCCAAAATAAATACAATATACCTTATTCAAACCAAATATAGCCCCGCCACACATTGTAGAATATTTTAAAGTATTGTTTATTATTTTTGTTCTACTATTATATAATGTTACTACTCCCATATATTCTTTTTCTACTGTTGTATAAATAATTCCAAATGGAACAGCATCGTCCAATAATATTTCATATTTATTGATACAATTAGAATATTTATATTCTATTATATTGTAGTAAAATTCAGGGTGCATTATTATATATTTCATTTTTAAATCGTTATAAAGTGTATTATATTTAATTTCATATAATAATTTACTAAATTCATTTTGAGAAATATCTTTATAAATTGGAATAATATTATTTGCTGAATTTACCGCTGCTTTTAATAAATCAGCAGCTATATGATTATCACGTTTTTTAAATGTTTTCTCTATTTCATTACATATATATTCTAAATCATTTGACATCAGGTTAACTTCATTTGACATCAGGTTAACTTCATTTGTTATATATGCTTCAATTGAAAATTCAGTCATAGGTAATTTAAAACGATTGCTATTTAATCGTTTGGAAATGATATTATTATTTTCAATATATGTTATATACATTGTATTACTAATGTCATATATAGGTAAGTAATTATTATAACCAAAATTATCTACATTTAGTATTGTTCTTAATAGATTTTCTTTGTTAATTGTTTGTTCTATATGCTTGTGGATTATAGAATTTAAATCTTGTAAGTAAATCATGTTATCCTCAAATGTGTAAAGTTTTGTTCTAACATATATCGGATAACATGAAATGAATGTATATTATTTAAATGTAACTCGGAAAATATTTGGCACGAGAATTTTATAACCCATCACATAAAAACATGATATATTTAAGAAAGAAGGATCAATATATTTGATTGTGAATGGACATTGATATGATATTACCCCAATATGTTCAGGAAAATCTATGAAATATATATGATTTTTTGGTATAATGTAATTATATGTTCTAAATTCGTTTGAAGATAATATTGACCAAATTTTCTTATCATAATGAATACCACTATTAATATATGATATATTAGCAATTATTTGATCTAAAATGAAATAATTATCTGGATGACGCTTTTTAGAATCGATTTCCATATGTTGTAAAAAAGCTTGATAAGCGTTGTTAATTGACGGTTCTTGTCCAGTTAGAATAATTTCATTTTCAGGATTGTTTAAAATAACACCTTCTAATAAATCTATCATAAGTTTATTTTCGTATTCTTTAATTTTTGTTTTCACAGTATTTTGTAATCTTGTAGCAGTATTAAATAATAATTCGTTTTCAATTGGTTCGATTGATATATCGAATTCATGTAAGGTTGTTGAAATTAATTCAGTAGTTGTAATATTACTGTAGACATTTTCAAAATTATATTCAGGTTTTGTATTAGGTGGTAAATAATCTTCAACCAAAATGGACCTTAACATAGATGGGCAATATTCATAAACGCATTTTTTAAAATGCTGGTGAAAATCATATATTACTTTTGAGTTTGTAGAAATGTTTTGTAGTTGTTCATTTATATTTTCGTGCATAAAAAATTATATATCAGCTGCAAACAAAAATCATGAAGTTGTTTGACATTGAACGAGAGCTGATATATAGATGACTTGCCGAAACGAAACAAGCTGAGTTAAAAACTTAAAAAAAGATTTGACACTGAGCAGGAGCTGATATATAGATAGACACGAACGGGGCAGTGAAGAGGTTGGTTACTTCAACCAAGATGAATCAAACACCAACTTCGATAGTTCTCCCCTATTTTTGGATAAGGCGTATGGTACGCGGGTTAAATCTCTAATGCTAATTTTCTCTTAATATATGAAGCAATTCATATTAATAAAGTAGTGATAGTGTTAGATACTTCTAATTTAAATGGGCCTTTGGTAGTTCGAATCTACCCTTATCCACTAGAGGCAGTGAATTTGTCAGTTACTTCATTATGTTAAAACGAAAAAATACTGACATAAATATTCTCCTCTAACCTTTTAGTTACATCGCATTTCTCACATTTCATATAACAATTTATAACATTTTTCTCCTTTACAAGGAAGTGATTCATGAATATCTTTCATAAGAAGGCTGTTAAAGTTGAACCAGAATCTCATTTGAATTTTATGGGTGGTAAATCTTTTGATATTAATAACCCAATTCTTAAATTGAGAATAGTTGCATCTTCATCATTTTTTGGTGAGCCACAATATTATAGAGATACAAAAGAAGATAATAATTCGAAAAAAATAACTAATATAAATAGTAGTTCACTTTCAATTAAAGATATTAATTATTTGAGAGAACAATTGGATGCTATTGATTTTAAAGAATGGCGTTCTAAATCTCCAGCAGAATTGATTGAAAGTGTTATTGATGAAGCTTTAGGATTTGATCCTCGTGCAACATTACAAGAAGCTATTCGTCTTCGTAATGAGGATAATATTCGAACAACACCTCAAGTGATTTTAGTAAGAGCGGCTCATCATAAAAATGTTAAAGGAACTGGTTTAGTTCGTTTGTTTGCTGCTGATATTATTAAACGAGCTGATGAACCATCTGTTGGATTAGCATATCATCTTTGGGCTTATAAAGATGCGCCAATTCCAAATTCTCTTAAAAAAGCGTGGAGAGATAGTTTAAGTAAATTTAATGAGTATGAATTATCTAAATATCGTATGGAAAATCGAGCAGTTAAAACTGTAGATGTTATTAATTTGGTACATCCAAAATCTGAAGTTGTAAGTAGCCTTTCAAAAAATACATTAAGAGTGACTGATAAAACTTGGGAAGGTATTATTTCAACAAAAGGTTCTTCTAAAGAAAATTGGACACAGGCTATTGATGTAATGGGTCATATGGCCTTATTACGTAATTTGCACAATTTCATTGTTAATAATGTTGATGTAAATCTTTATAAAGATAAATTGATTAAAACTGCTGAAAAAGGTAAACAATTACCATTTCGATATTATAGTGCTTATAAAATTTTAAAACAAAATGTAGGTGTTCCAGCTAAATTGTTTGATGCTGTTGAAGATTGTTTAATTTCTTCATTTGAAAATATGCCTCATTTCAATGGCAAAGTAATGTCATTGTGCGATAATAGTGGATCAGCACATGAAGCATTTACTTCTACTGCTGGAACTATGACAGTAGCAGAGATTGCTAATTTATCTGCTGTTTTGATTGGACATTGTGCAGATGATGGTCATGTTGGTATATTTGGTGATAGCCTTGAAACAATGCCAATTATGAAACGCGGATCTGTTTTTGAGCAAGTTGATAAGGTTTGTTCAATAGGACGTAATATTGGACTAAATACAGAAAATGGTATATGGTTATTCTTAAACAACGCCATTAAGAATAAAGAACATTGGGATCATATTTTTGTATTTTCTGATATGCAAGCTGGTCATGGCGGTTTATATGGCTTACATCAAAAAGATTATAATAAATATCAATGGGCAAGCAATCCTAGAAATATTGATGTTGCTTCATTGATTAAAGAATATCGTAAACAAGTGAATCCAAATGTAATGGTATATATGTGTCAAGTTGCAGGATATCAAGATACATTAATACCAGAATTTTATAATCGAACATTCATTCTTGGTGGCTGGGGAGAAGGAATGTTTAAATTTGCAAATGAAATGAATAAGTTGTTTAATCCTAATCAATAGGTATATCTAAAATTTTCAATAACATTGATCAATATATGTTTATATATTATTTATCACCATAAAAATGACTTGTTTTGCAGCTAAAAAAAGATCAACAATCGCTCGTAACTACTTGACTTTATTTAGGAATGTGCTATAAACAAACTTAAGAAAAGTTGATTAAAAGTTTACGAGCAGATATATATTAATATGATGATTTTCATCATATTTTTGCCGAAAAACAACCGTTAGTGGAGATAAAAAAACATGGCACGTAAAGCAAACACAACAAACACAACCGTCACAGAATCAGTAGCAACAACTGTTATCGCACCTCCGGAAACACCTAAGATGACACGAGCACGAGCAACGCGAGCACGAGCAGATGTACAAAGTGCATATGACGAAATTGTAGAAGAAACAACTCAAAATGTTCCAGATGCTAAGCTAAGTTTCATTGTACAAGCGAATGAAGATCGTATTCGCAAGTCAGTAGCTGGTCAAACAGTGGATAAAGCAGTTCAAAGTTTATCTGCAATTGGACTAGAGCTGAGTCGTGGACTAAATCAAATTTCTGAAAGTGTCGTTCAAAAGTTGAATGAGCTACAAGATCTTACTGATGCAGTAGATCTTCAGAAGAATGAGCTATCACGACTTCACAAGATTGATGTTGCTGCTACTGCACTAGATAATATGGTAGCGGATTATGAAGCAAAGAAGAGTGATTTTGAAGCTACTATTGCTGCACAAACACTTGAATTTGAAACGCTAGTAGCTGAAAAGAAAGCTGCTTGGGCAAAGGAAGAATCTGATCATGCTCGATTAGTGCGTGAGCGCAACGAAGAAACAGAAAAGCTTCGCCGTCGAGAAGTTCAAGATTATGAATATACCAAGAATCAAGAACGCAAGCTCAAGGAAGATGCTATCCAAGAGCAAATGCTTAAAGTTGTAAAACAAGCAAAAGAGCGACAGGAAGCCCTTGAAAAGGATTGGCTAGTTCGTGAAGAGGCTCTTAAGGCACGTGAGGCTGAGCTTGTTGATTTGCGCACACAAGTTGCTGGTTTTGATGCGCTTATGAAGAAGGAAATTGCAAAAGCCGAGGCGGTTGTATCGAATACTTTGAAGCGCGATTATGACACCAAAGAGAAGCTTGCCAATAAGGATTTTGAAACTGCTCAGAAGATTTCGACTCAAGAGATTGCATCTCTTCAAGCTACAATTGCTAAGCAGACGCAAGAGATTGCTAACCTACAGAGTCAATTGCTACTTGAGAAGCAAGCAAGTCAAAACGTTGTTGTCAAGGCTTTGGAAAGTGCTTCTGGACAGCAAGCCCTTAAAGAAGTTGCAGCTTTCGCTAGCAACCAAAACGGAAATAGCACCAAGAAGTAATCTTTTAGTTTTTAGTTTTTAGCTCTTAAATAAAGGTCCCAATTAAAATTGGGGCCTTTTTCTTTTGATATATATTCAAATCATGAAAGAAATACCATTTCCACTGCCTGATATTAAAGGTAATTATTTAAGAAAACGTAAACCAAAAATAAGAAAAATAGATGAAAAGAAAGTAGATTATATACGATTTGAACGTGATCCTTCATTAGTATCTGAATTAGCCGAACTATGTAAAATATCAGAAGACCTAGCATTAGAATTATTAACAGTATTTTTTGATGAGATAAAGCAAAATTTATTAACTGGAAATATAGTATATTTTGATGCATTTGCAAAAATATATTTAGCGTGTAGTAATTTTAAAAAGAATACTATAGTTGAAAATGAAATTAGAGGCACAAGAAGATTTTGTCCAAAGATTAAAATATCTCGTGTATTGAAAAGACAACTTGCGAAATTGTATAAAAATCCTGATGTTGAAAATCCAAAAGATGAAGAATCTGTCGAGTAAATCTAGGTACTGTCATATAGCAATATGATGGTTACTAAAAATTCAAAACATGCAGCTGTTTTATCAACAGTAAATAAATCTTCTGGTACAACAACTTTAGAAAATGATAAATCATTTATACCAAATGTATCGACGAAATCAGTTGGTCAAAGAATATTAATTGTTGTTGAAAGTCCTGGTAAAATTAAAAAAATAATAGCATCATTACCTAAAGATAATAAATATAGGGTTGTGCCATCTATTGGTCATTTTATGGAATTGGCAAAAGATGGAAAAGATAATCTTGGAATTGAACTAGATTCAAATTATGAACCAAGATTTAGATTAATGGATGATAAGCGAGATGTATTAACAGCAATTATAGATGCGGCTAAAGAAGCTGATAAAATTTTAATAGCAACAGACCCTGATCGTGAAGGTGAATTAATTGGATATAGCATTATTGAACAATTATTGGTTTTAGATAAGCAAATTAAAAGAATTGAATTTAAAGAAATTACCAAAACTGGTATTGAAACTGCGTTGAAAAATGAACGTGATTTAGATATGGATTTGGTACAAGCGGCTTTATCTAGAAGAGTGTTAGATAGAGTTGTGGGGTTTTTAGTAAGCCCATTGGTAATTAAAATATTAGGCAAAGGATTATCAGCTGGTAGAGTACAATCTGTTGCATTGAAGCTTTTAGTTGAACGTGAATTAGAAATACAGGCATTTAAACCTGAAGAGTATTGGACAATACAAAGCGCGTTAAAGGCAAATGGTTCTACAATACATATTATTACCAATTTGAATTGTAAGATTTCAAATAAACAAGATGCTGATTTAGCTGTAAAAGATTTAGAATCAGCTACATATACAGTTAGTAATATAGAATCAAAGCAAACTGAAAAAGCTCCTCCAGTTCCAATTACAACATCTTTATTACAACAGATTGCATCAAGTAGATTTAGTTTTGGTGGGCAGAGGACAATGAAATCTGCTCAAAAATTATATGAAGATGGATTGATTACTTATCATAGAACAGATAGTAAACGACAATCTATTGAAGCTGTAACAGTTATTAGAGAATGGATACAAACAAATAAAAAAGATTATTTACCTGATAAACCAAATATTTATAAAAACAAAGATTCTGCACAAGATGCTCATGAAGCTATTCGACCAGCGCATATAGAGCAATTGCCAAAAGAACATCCTTTAACAGATGAAGAAAAATTGTATAAACTTATTTGGGAAGCAACAATTGGTTCTCAAATGAGTGCGGCAATTTATGATATTACAACGGTTACTATTAAAACGGATAATAATCGTGAATTAAAAGTTACTGGCAAAATGTTAAATAGTGCAGGATGGTTGTCTGTTACACAATATGCTGATGTTGATAAAGAAGATGAAAAAGATATTAAATTACCCAAGATGGTAGTTGGTGATATTTTAAGTAAAGTTCCTTCAGGCATATCTGCCAAACAAAAACATACATTACCACCTAAAAGATATTCAGAAGGTACATTAGTAAAAGAATTAGAAAAGCGTGGAATTGGTAGACCATCTACATATGCCGATATTACAAATAAGATAACGTCAAGAGAATATGTTTCTAAAAAGGGTAAATCATTTGTAGCTACACCAATAGGAATAAAACTTGTTCAATTTTTACAAGACAATTTTTCATTTATGGAATATGATTATACATCAGATTTAGAAGAAGTTTTAGATAAGATTGCTCATGGTAAATATTCATATGAAAAGATGATGAATGATTTTTATCCATCGTTTAGAAAGACGGTTGATGATGTTTATGTAAATGCTAATTATGGACATAAGTGTGATAAATGTGGTAAGTTAATGATTTGTAAGAAAAGTGATTTTGGATATTTCTTAGGGTGTTCAGATTATCCTAAATGTAAAAATACTAAACTTTGTAAAATTGTTGATGGTAAAATTGTAGAAGTGAATGATAAGACAATAAGTAAAATGGCACCTGATGATGTAAAATGTCCAGAGTGCAATTCAAATATGAAATTGTATAGTGGTAAATTTGGAAGTTTTTATAGTTGTATAAATTATCCAAATTGTAAAGGGACGAAAAAAGTTTCTTGTGGAAAACAATGTCCAAAATGTGGAGGTGAGCTATATAGAACAGTATTTGATAGACCACCACATAATGGACCAGTATTGTGTTGTATGGCATATCCAGAATGTAAACACGTTGAATATTTGAAGGAATAAAAATGCAAAAAGTCAGCAAGTCAATTATTGATTCTGAAAACAACTTAACACATAAACGAATTGATAATTTATTATCAAATGTTTCGCTTATTGAAGATGGAAAACAAGTGCGACCCAATGCAAATTTAAAAGATTTAATGCATTGGGTTCAAAATAGTTTTGGTAATTATTTAAATGTAAAAAGCACTATGAAAGAGCTTATACCAATTGTAAATAATTCAATTGGTATTGAAGGAGCATTTGTACAATATTGTGAAATGAACAATATACAAATTAGACCATTGATATTAGATTCTGTTTCGTCATGGAACACGCCATCTAATACAGAATCATTTATGGTTCAAGGTGTATTTTTAATTGAAGTGGGAGATTTGAAATTTCTTCATGCTGCGTTGTTTTGCAAGGGAAATCAATTTGAGGATGAAATTTCATATTTTGTAATTGTGAAGAGGGATGATTATACGAAGTATGTTAATTTTAGAAATGATTTTGTAAAATGGGAAACGAAGCGTTCGAATCAAGTTTTGGAAGTTAAAGTAGTTGGTGGGGATGATTATAGTTATGTTCCAAATAGCAAATGGGACGATGTATTTTTGCCAGAGAAATTGAAGAATGAAATTAAAACTTCAATGGAGGCATTTTTATCTTCGAAAGATAAATACATTAAAAATGATTTACCATGGAAACGTGGAATTCTTTTACATGGGCCGCAAGGAAATGGCAAGACAACTTTAATTCATACATTGATTTCTGAATATGATTTAAAGCCAGTTACACTTAATGATATTTCAAATGAAAACTTATATGAAGCATTTAAATATGCAGAAGAGACAAGTCCAGCGTTATTGTTTATAGAAGATGCTGATGGAATATTTAAAGATGGTGTAGTTAATCCTAGATTATTTTTAAATATGATGGATGGATTGAAAGCATTAAATGGGGTTATTGTTGTATTGACAACAAATTATCCAAAACGATTGCCAAAGAATTTGGTAGATAGAAGATCGAGAATTGATCGTATTTGGGCGATACCTGGGCCAGATAAAGAAATGTCGTTTAAGTTTATGCGAAAATGGTTTGATCAAACTGTTATATCAGATTCAGCGCTTAAACAATTGGTAAATATGGCTGAAGAAAATGATTTTTCATATTCTGATTTTAAAGAATTATATATTTCTTCTATGTTTAGTGCGATGAGTTTTGGAAGAGACAAGCCAAATGCTGATGATTTAACAATTGCGGTCAATTTTATTTTAAGAGAGCAAAAAAATGTTAGTGATGATTTTGAAGGTGCTGTAACTAAAAAATCTAAGAAATTTGGTTTTTCGGTATAAACATTTAAAATGATGGTTATATATAATTTTGAAAGCAACTTGCTACATTTAAAGCAAGATGAGGAGTAAGTTTTCATGGTTTATGTTAAAAAGACAGATGGTCCTAGTGATGATTATTTAGCAACTTTTAGTCCAATTGAAGTGAAAATTACACAAAATGGACGTGTAGAAGATGCGATTCGACGTTTTCGTTCAATTATAACAAAAGAGCGAATCATGTCGGATTTGAAGGATCACCAAACATTTGAAAAGCCTTCAATGAGGAAACGTCGAAAGCAACGTGAGGCGTTAGCACGACAACGTAAAATGGAGTCGTTTGACCCTCGAAAAGTTAAGGAGAGCCTTGGTAATAAGCAAAAAGAAGTCGCCAAAGACGATTGAAAATCAACTACCAGAGTGGGCAAAGAATAAACCAGAAGATTTAAAAGATTTTTCTTGTGACTTTGCCCACCCTGATTCGCCCAAAATTAATCCCAACAAACCAAGTAATTTAAGGGATATTCAATTATTTGATGTTGTTCATTCTGATGGAGCGATCAATTTAATTGATCGTCGTTCAATTGGAAGACAAAAATTTCAAGGTGTTGATTTAGAAGAAGAATATAAACGCCAACAAGCGGATTCTTCTTTAAATGAAAACAAAGAAGAAAAACCAAATAATAAATCCCCTGCGAAAGAACCATCTAAAAACAATGATGTGTTATTGTTTATAGAAGGTAAATTAATTGGTTCAGGTCCTTATGAAACAATTGTAGATACATTGATGCAAATATTATCAAAACATCCAAATCTTAATGATGAAGATGTGATGGTATATAGAAAAGTATCTTTGGCATCTATATTGGAATATGTTTCTGAAAAATATTAAATATTATCAAATGGGCTATCAAACATTACTTGAAGTTTGTTAGCATCTACAATACAATGAGTTCCAATTGGAATAATTGCACAAATTGGATTGTGACTGAAATTTAGACCATATATACAAGGTGGTCCATCTTTCAAATATTCTACAATAATTTGTTCAATAGATGGTTCAATTGGATCTAACTTTTCTGGACGTTGAGTAAAAGTTCCTATAACAATTCCTGCTAATTTATCGAAAATGCCAGCCAGAGCAAGTTGTTGAAAATACATAACAACGTTAGAACTGCTTTCATGAATATCTTCCATAAATAAAATAGCACCTTCTACATTTGGAAAATAGGGTGTTCCAAGTAAATGTGTGAATGTAGATAAATTACCACCAATAGCTGGACCAGATGATTTGCCAGCTGAAACACATTGTGGTAATGTTTTATTTCGAACAAAAGGTTGATTTCCCCAAAAATCTGTATTCATTAATAAATTAATTGCATCTTCTAAAGCAGTTGCATCATTTTTATCATCTGTTAATATAGAAGCAGTTGGACCATTAAAATTGATTAAACCAGATTTACTTAATATAGCAGTATTTAAAGCTGTTATATCGCTAAATCCCATAATGGGTTTTCTTTTTTGAGCAATTATATTATATGGTAGGTGTGGTAATAATTGAGCTGATCCAAAACCACCTGTAGCGCATATAATACCATCTATTGAATCATCTTCTATTGCCCATCTAAATTCTTCTATACGTTGAGATAGATTAGCAGCATATAAATTATTATGACGTAAGAAAAAGGTATTATCTCCCATAACAACTTCCATACCACATTTATTTAATGTTTGTATACCAGCATATAATTGTTCTGGATTGAATGGAGATGCAGGTGCTATAATTGCTAATCGAGCACCCTTTTTTAAGGGTTTAGGTGAAATATATTTCATAATTATCCTTATGAAGAAAGAAAACCTCGTCTTTTAAGACAAGGATGAATTTCATTGTTATATATAAGTAATGATGTTGTCATATAAGTATAGAATCTACCCTAATGATATTCAACGCAAAGCGTTGGACTCGACATTTGGTTTTTGTAGATCTCTATATAACTGTGCGCTCGAAGAGCGTATTTCTTATTATAAAAAATATGGCAAATCATTATCTTATAATATTCAAGCTAAAGAATTATTAGAAATTAAAGAATGCTTCAGCGAAGCTGAAGCCGTTTATTCACAAACATTACAACAAACACTCAAGCAGCTTGACGTTGCTTTCGTTAATTTTTTCAGAAGATTAAAAAATTCTAAAGACAAACCTGGGTTTCCCAGGTTTAAAAACAAAGATAGATTTAGAAGCATTCTTTTTCCTCAATGTAATTTAATAAATGGAGGTGTTTCCAGAAACGCCTCCAATAATAAAATCAAAATTTTCAAAATTCCTGGAGAAATCAAAACTATATGGCATCGTCCTTTTCAAGGACGATGCAAACAAGTTAGAATTGTTAAATCTATTGATAAATACTATATAATATTAATATGTGAAGATGTTTCAAAGGAACATCGAACGCCGACTGGAAAAACTATTGGTATTGATTTAGGTATTGAAAATTTTATTACTATGGATGATGGAATACAATTCCATCATCCCAAACCATATAAAACTGCAAAAGAAAAATTAGTTTATATGCAAAGACGCCGAGCTGCAAAACAGCGAGGTTCTAATAATGATAAAAAGATAAAAGTTCAAATTGCAAAACAATGTGAAAAAATTGCAAATATAAGAAAAGATTATCAACATAAAATTACAAAACAATTAATAAAAGAATATGATACAATTTACATTGAGAAACTTAATATAAAAGGAATGCTCGAAGCCAAAGGCTTTGAGGTAAAGAACAGTAATATAACTGATGCTTCATGGGGCAACTTTGTTGCTATATTAAAATATAAAGCTGAAAATGCTAATAGTTTAATAGTTGAAGTTAATCCAAGGAACACATCAAAGATGTGTTCCCATTGTGGTAAGATAAAAGAAATGCTGACATTGAAAGATCGAATATTTAAATGTGAAGCCTGCGGCTTCGAAATGGATAGAGATCGGAATGCAGCTATAAATATTAAACGGGCCGGAACGGCCCTTATGATGACGGCAAAGCCGCTGTTTTAGAAGCCTCTTCCTTTAGGAAGAGGTGGTTCACAGAATTGAAAAATTTAGTGAATGTTCATGTGATTTTGAGGTGAAAAGAATTATTCCTGATGATTATGAAGATAGCGATCAAGCATATTTGTTTGATGAGATAATTGATAATAATTCTAATCATGATTGGAACAATGCTGTTAAATATTATTGGGGGCATGTGAAATGGGACGGTTGTATTAATATATATTCGTCGGGCTATACACATTATTGTGAAATAGAGGAATTAGAAAAGATTGGTGAAGTTTTTAGAATGATTTTTGATGATTGTATGCAATTGATGAATTGAGGTAAAAAGTATGAATATTCAAGAATTAATTTCTAAACTAGAAGAATATAAGAAGAAATTTTTTGGAAACTATGGTAAGGTTTTAATTCAATCAGGAACGGAACATCCTATTGATATAGAAGAATTTGATATAGGTGTGATTGGCAATCATGGTGAATTTGTAAGTTCGAAAGAAGTTACATCTCAAAATTGGGATAGTATACTTGATACGATAGTTATTAAGACAAAGCAACCAACAAATCAATTTAATAAAGAGTATCAATCTATTTATACTTTATTAAGTATAGATGGGTATGAAGTTGATTATTGTGGTTTTGTTCGACTTTTTAAAATGAATGATGGGCGTTGGTGTGTAGATTGGCAAGAATCATATGGAACATCTAATAAAACTACAGAAGAAATAATAGAATCATATATGCATATTAATTTTAATAGTTTAACAAAATCTATTGAATGTTATTTAGATCTTGTTAATAGATTGATAATTAAGTTAGATAAAGGAGATAGTGAGTTTGATTTGTTAGGAGAAGATAAGAAAGCATTTATTAGTAAATATAAAGAATGTTAATTTCCTATTGAGGAAACTTTGCCTGCTTGATCTTGAATTTTTTGATCTACATTTTTACCGAATAATTTAAATCCTGCTAGAGCAATTAAAGCAATTACGCCTACCAATATTATATATTCTACAAGATTTGCGCCTTTTGTATCTTTTAAAAATGATTTCATGAATCCTCCAAAAGGTATGTTAGAAAATTGATGTCGAGCAGAGTGTTTGTATTAATTAACAATCTTTGAGGTGAAATCATGCGAATTGGAACCGTTCGAAGTTTTCATAAACCCAACAAACGATATGCGATTTTTCGAAATGGAAAATCTTTGAAAGATGGTGGACAAGGCGTTGAATGGAATTGTAAAGGATGTGATAGTGATCATTGTATTCATTTAAAATTTTTATGGGCATATTCAAAAGCAAACAAATTAAATATGTTAGTTGATGCAAATATAGTTAGTTTAACATTACGGGGGAAGAAATTTTTTAGATATGATGAATAAGAAATTTGAAGTAAGTTTATTGGTTTTATATATTATTTCTATTTGTGTTGCTGGAATGGCAGTTTTGACAAACGATAATAGTTTAGAATCTTTTGTTGATAATAGTGATGATGATGCTATGAAGGTGATGATGTTGATGCAGCTTCGATGAAAATAGTTGAAGATTTTTTGACATCGCTCACAGCGTGATATATAGAAGAAGCACGAACCGAAACAAAGGAATTAGCATTATGCCTAAGCTAAATCAGATTATTGCAATTGAGAAGGGTATTAAGACTAAGAATTATGAAGCATTCACAGCGCTTCATAAGATGTCTGCTAAGCGAGATTTGTTTGGAGGAATTTCTAGGAAGTATCTTCCAAAGGGTGATGACCCAACTACAGTAGAAGGTGAAACACTTCCTGACGAGAGTAAGAAGGTTCAAGAAAAATGTGTTGCCAATATTAAAAAGGCGACAGCATTGCTTTCTGAACTATTTGATATCAATGCTGCTCGTGAATATGGAAATTGTTCAGCAAAGGCAGATATTGTTGTTGAAGAGCAAGTAATTTTGAAGGATGTACCTGTTACTTATTTGCTTTATCTTGAGAAGCAAATGAATGATCTTTACACCTTCTTTAAAGAGATTCCTACTCTTGACAGTGGTGAAAACTGGACATATGATAAGTCACAAGACTTGTGGGCAAGTGATACATCATATACAGTTCGAACAAAGAAGGTGATGAAGCCAGTTGTTCTTTATCCAGCAACGGATAAGCATCCTGCTCAGGTTAAGGAAGCAACAGAAGACATGCTTGTTGGCAAGTGGAGTAATACAAAGTATTCTGGAGCACTTTCAGTTGCACAGCAAAATGATTATCTTGCTAAGATTGAAAAGCTTCAAATTGCTGTAAAGTTTGCTCGTGAACAAGCAAATGAATGTCCAGTGCAGAAGCAAGAAGTAGCAAAGGCAATTTTCTCTTATCTATTAGGATAAGAGTTAAAGGATTTCCCAGTACAGCGTAAGTATTAACCTTAGTTTTAATTGGAGAGGTGATATATTAGACTAAATTTGAAGGTTCAACCCCTTCTCGACCTACTACCTAGAAATAGGTTTTTTATTATGGGTCGGTAGCCGAATTGGCAGAGGCAAAGTCTTTATATATATTACTAAACCAATTTAGTTTTAGTTTATAACTGGTAGCTTCATAAAGTATGATGGTTACTCGATCAAACGGTGATAAAAAACAATTGCAAGATGTTTGTTCAATTCAAACCCGACCCACTATCCTAGCTGTACAGGACGCATAAATGGATCGGTAGCTTAAAGGTAGAGCGAAGCAATATAATATTTAAATTGTCATCTTAAATGGCGCGAGTGACGTAAAAATCTAAATCTATATAGAAGGCTGGGATACAGGTTATATCTCGGCCTTCGCCTATTTAAGCAAGGAGAAAAACAATGCTTGTATTTTGGAAATGGATTAAATTTCGTTTTAAGCAAAACTATTTCTTTATTGTTGTTTCGCTTCAAAAAGAATTGTCAAAAACAGTTCAACCAAATATGATAGTTTTTACCTATGATTATGATTTTTGGTATTCTGGGCCTGGATATCGTTTTAATGTTTTAGCTAGAAAAAATATACTAGATGAAGATCAAAAATATGTTGTTGTGATTTCTGATTGGTGATTTGACATTTCAAAAACTCATGATAGTGTTTCTCTATGAGTTCGATCATTTCACAAGAATCTATTATAGCATTTTTTCAACAAAACAAATCCACTTCTAATAACGAATCTTGTTTAGATTGGTTTGAAAAGAATTTTCAAATTCCTACCATTGATGATCCACAAATTCAAATTGATATTGAAAATATGCGTAACAATCTTTCTGAACCTGGTATCATATCTGATATTCCAATTATAGATAATGCTTGTGGTGAAATAACAAAAAGGTTGTTTTGATATGTTTAATACAACAGTTTTTGCTTTACCTTCATCAGAGGTTCAAGAAAAATCTAAGCTGGGTATTCTTAAAATTAAGAAATTGTATGATAAACGCATACAAGAATTAGTTTCAAAGAAACGTCAAAAATTTTATTACAAAGTATTGAATTTCTTTAATTTATTAACATTAAACAAACAATTTATATGTTTTTTGGAAAAGTCTTGTGATAAAGATTATTTGAATATTATCGATAAATATGCTGAAGAATATGCAATGTTAAATCATTTGTATATTCATTCTACATTGGGAGAAGCAATTATATATATGAATGATTATGAAATGTGTATTCTTGATAAAGAATATGATTGAATAATAATTTAAGAAAGAAATATAATGAATAATCAAGTTTTCGAAGAAATGAAATCAATTGTAAAAAATTATGATATTGTTTTCTGGAATGAAAATGATATTGAAAAATGCAAACAAGAATTTGTTGACAAAGTAAATTGGATTAATATTTCAATTTATCAAAAACTATCAGAAGAATTTATTCGAGAATTTTCTGATAAAGCAGATTGGATTAATATTTCAATATATCAAAAGTTATCAGAAGAATTTATTCGAGAATTTTCCGATAGAGTAAATTGGTATAATGTTTCAACTTATCAAAAATTATCAAAAGAATTTATTCGAGAATTTGCTGATAAAGTATGTTGGCATTGTATTTCAAGATATCAAAAACTATCAAAAGAATTTATTAAGAAATTCAAGAAATTCGATTTAACAATATCAGAAAATAATTGGTTATACAAATCAAAAGAAGAAAAGTTATCTTATTTGAAAGAGAATTGCAAAGATGTTTATGAGATAGTAGATGATAAATATATAGTAGCATATAAGTCAACAAGAGTTGATGGAAGTTCTATATTTAATTTTCAGTATCAATATAAGGTAGATGAAACTTATAAATCTCATTGTGATTGTAATATAGATGAAGAGAATTCATTTGGATTATCAGCATGGACAAAAGAAAAAGCGTTGGAACATTATAATAAAGGAAAACTATTCAAAGTTCATATTAATATAGAAGATGTTGGAGCTATTGTTCATGATAATAAGAAAATTCGTTGCAGTAAATTAACAATTGTTTCTGAGGAATCTTTTTAAATAGAAAGAAATATAATGAATAGTCAAGTTTTCGAAAAAATGAAACTAATTGTAAAAGAATATAATATTGTTTTCTTGGATGAAAATGATATTGAAAAATGCAAACAAGAATTTGTTGACAAAGTAAAGTGGTATAATATTTCACAATATCAAAAACTATCAGAAGAATTTATTAGAGAATTTTCCAATAAAGTAAATTGGAAATATATTTCAATATGTCAAAAACTATCAGAAGAATTTATTCGAGAATTTGCTGATAAAGTAAGTTGGAAATATATTTCAGAATATCAAAAACTATCAGAAGAATTTATTAGGAAATTTGCTAACAATGTATGTTGGAGTTATATTTCAAGTAATCAAAACCTATCAGAAGAATTTATTCGAGAATTTTCTAAGAAAGTAGATTGGTATCATATTTCAATTAATCAAAAGTTATCAGAAGAATTTATTAGAGAATTTGCTGATAAAGTAAATTGGTATTGTATTTCAAAATATCAAAAACTATCAGAAGTATTTATTAGAGAATTTGCTGATAGAGTAGATTGGTATTGTATTTCAAGATATCAAAAACTATCAAAAGAATTTATTAAGAAATTCAAGAAATTCAAGAAATTCGATTTAACAATATCAGAAAATAATTGGTTATACAAATCAAAAGAAGAAAAGTTATCTTATTTGAAAGAGAATTGCAAAGATGTTTATGAGATAGTAGATGATAAATATA
>Ga0209098_1001935_pt1 | contig 18899 bp, 16 predicted proteins | sample AD_JPNHW1_MetaG_FD_184429 | JGI IMG/M metagenome (GOLD analysis project Ga0209098, IMG submission 184429) | Active sludge microbial communities of municipal wastewater-treating anaerobic digesters from Japan - AD_JPNHW1_MetaG (SPAdes) (version 2) | ecosystem: Engineered > Bioreactor > Anaerobic... | reverse complement strand
CTCGAGAAGATGCACTTCCCCGAGCCGGTCATCTCGGTGGCCATCGAGCCCCGCACCATCTCAGACCGCGACAAGCTCAAGGAGACCCTCGAGATCCTCCAGAAGGAGGACCCGACCTTCACGAGCAAGGAGAACGAGGAGACCGGCCAGCTCATCATCTCGGGCATGGGCGAGCTCCACATCGACGTCCTTGTGACACGCATCGTGCGCGAGTTCAAGATCCAGGCCAGGATCGGCAACCCCCAGGTCAGCTACCGCGAATCGGTGAGCAAGACCGTGGAGACGAAACAGAAATTCGAGAAGGTCATCGCGGGCAAGGAGAACGTCGCGGGCCTCACCCTCAAGGTCGAGCCACTGCCCCGCGGCACGGGCAACCGCTACGAGAAGGCGCTGCGCGCGCCCATGGTGCCGGACGAGATCTTCGACGCCATCGAACACGGCATCAACGGCGCCTTTGCGGGCGGCATCCAGTACGGCTACCCCGCCGTCGACATCGGCGTATCGCTCGTCGGCATCGACTACGACGAGCTCACCGCGACGCCCTTCGCCTTCGAGGCCTGCGCCAACATGGCCTACGACGCCGCCTGCCGTGACGCGGGCCCCGTCCTCCTCGAGCCCATCATGAAGGTGGACATCACCACGCCCAAGGACTTCCTCGGCGAGGCCATGAGCCTCGTCTCGCAGCGCGGCGGCCTCATCCACGGCTCGGACTCCAAGTCCACCATGGAGGTCATCCACGCCGAGGCGCCCATGGTCCAGATGTTCGGCTTCACGACCTCCCTGCGTTCGGTATCCCAAGGCCGCGCGAGCTTCTCGATGGAGTTCAGCCACTTTGAACCGAAGCGCGCGTAGCGCGCGAAGGTATAGCGAAGCGTTTTCCGAAGCGAACGTAGTGAGCGTAGGTCTAGCGAAGCGTTTTCCGAAGCGAACGTAGTGAGCGTAGGTCTAGCGAAGCGTTTTCCGAAGCGCGCGTAGCGCGCGAAGGTATAGCGAAGCGTTTTCCGAAGCGAACGTAGTGAGCGCAGGCATAGCGAAGCGCTAGCCGAAAAAAAACAGACGGCGCAGGCGCGCGGCCCTGGTGGTGTGACGCCGCCGGAGGCGGGCCCGGGGAGCCATGGAGGACGGCCGGAAACGAGGCGGCCGCGTTTCCATTTGCATGGGTGACGATCCCGGGCTACCATGTCGGTTGTCCGGAGGTCCCATGGAACAGGAAATGACCGGCGCCCGTCCTGCAAGGCGCAGACGCAGGCTCGGCGACCGCTACGACGGCAGGCGACTCAGGTCGCTCAACGCCTTCTACCAGATCACACCCTACATCATGCGCAGCCGCGTCGATGCGCACGACTACTTCGAGGACAGGATCGACATCACCGGCGCGGAAGCCTGGCTGAGGGGGCAACGCGACGCGGGCCACATGGAACTCGGGTGGCTCCATGTCTTCGTCGCGGCCCTGGTGCGCACCATGGTGCTGAAGCCGCGACTGAACCGCTTCGTGGCGGGACAGAAGATCTACGCGCGCAACGAGATGACCATCTCGCTCGCGATCAAGAAAAAACTGGACGAGGACAGTCCCGAAACCACGGTCAAGATCCGCTTCGAGCCCACCGACACGATCTACGACGTGGCGCGTCGCGTACAGGAGGCGGTGGAAGCCAACAAGGCCATGGAGGCGAGCAACAACACGGATCGCACGGCGCGGCTCTTCATGCTCTGCCCCGGCTTCCTCGTGCGCTTCCTCATCTGGATCGTGCGCTGCCTCGACTACCTCGGCATCATGCCCAGGGCCATCCACCGGGCCAGCCCCTTCCACACGAGCGCCTTCGTCACCGACCTCGGGTCCCTCGGCATCAAGCCGATCTTCCATCACCTCTACGACTTCGGAACGACCTCGATCTTCGTTGCCTTCGGCTCGAAGGAAAGGCATCGTGAGCACGACAGGGAAGGAAGGCTCGTGGAGAGGAAGTTCATCTCGATCAAGGTGGTCAACGACGAGCGGATCTGCGACGGCCACTACTACGCGAGCGCATTCAAGATCATGTCGTCGCTGCTGAAGGACCCGAGTCCCCTGGTACGGCCTCCGGAGAGGATTGTGGAGGACGTGGAGTAAAGCGGAGGCTCACGACCGCGCCGGGTGACGAGGAGAAGCCGAGCGTCCCCTCCATCTGCGCGGCCAGGGCCTTCATGAGCTCCATGCCGAGTCCCTTCTCCGGCTTGTCGCGGGGGAAGCCGGGCCCCTCGTCGCTCACGCGGAGTTCCACCCCGCCGCTCGCGATCCTGCGTAGATAGAGGGAAATGCGGTGGGACCCGCCGCTCATGGCGCCATACTTCAACGCGTTGGTCAGGGCCTCCTGCACGAGGAGGCCGAAGGGTATGGCCGTCTCGGGGGGCGCCTCGACCGGCTCGACATCCCACACGTACTCGATCGACCCGCCATAGATGTCCCCGATGAGCGCGACAAGGCTCCGCAGGTACCCTGCCAGGTCGATGCTGCTGAAATCCCGTTCCTCGTAGAGCCGCTCGTGAACGAGGGCCATCGACCGCACGCGGGCCATCGTGGCGATGCAGATGGCGCGCGCCTCCTCCGTCACCGCCTTGTCGAGTTCGAGGTTGACGATGCTCGACACTATTTGCATGTTGTTCTTGACGCGGTGGTGGATCTCCGCAAGGAGCACGGCCTTCTCATCGTTTTCCTTGCGGAGACGCTGCTCGAGACGCGCCCTGCGGGCAAACTCGTTCTTCACGAGGACGTCGAGCAGCACCGCGGTGATGATGATGTAGAACCAGCCCTTGGCCGTGGAGAGGGCCAGCATGAGCGTTTCGTTGCCCCTCGCGAGGAGGAGGAGCTGATCCGAGAAGACGATCCAGATCACCCCGATCACGAGGTAGGGGATCACGATGCGGAACCTTGCGGCCCCGACGGGGTGGTCCTCGGGTGTCTTTCGCGATCTTCCCATTTCGCCTCCTCGCAGAATGACTACAAACGAACGCTACCTAGTCTAGCGCATGAGGAAGGCGGAAGGAAGACTCGTCATCGCATTCGGGAAGGAAGAGCAGGATGGGAGAAAGGGATGAGACGGGGGCTAGAAACTGGCGAGAACGTACATGCCGACAAGGGTCTCCGCGGTGAGGAGGTCCTCGGAATACCGGGTTTCATCCCTGGACTGGGCCTCGAGCTCGCCGACGAACCAGAAGAACAGCCCCAGTTTGGGGTCGATCCTGAAGCAGTACAGGAGGAAGTCGTCGGCCCGGCTCTGGGCGCCGAAGAGGAGATGGGCGATCGAGCGGGAGAGGGCGATGAAACGGCGGAAAGCGGAAACGACGGCCCCATCACGGAATTCCCGTTCGAAGGAGGACAACTCGTCAAGGAGCTTTTCCTTGCGTTTCTCGTCGGATTTCTCGACCCAGGTCTTGTGGACGAGAAGCTCGCTGTTCTCGCGGAAGATCCTGATGAGGTGGTCTATACGGGCGAGGCGCTCGCCGGAACCGCCCTGGACATACTGGCGGAATTCGCCGGGATTGCCGAGGACATCGGCAAAGGAGACGGCATACTCGGCCCTCCTGGCGGCGGAAGAAGCCGAAACCATGGAGGCGTAGACGTCAAAGGCCGCCCGCTCCGAGTCGGAAACAAGGCGTTCATCCACGGCGTATTCCATGAAATTCATTGGGCTACCATGTCCCGAAGTCCCGGTTCTTGTCAAGCGGGACCGTCTGCCGGCCCCCTGGCCGCAGTCCCTCCGGCCTGCCCACTTGCGGCACAATGGCCGGCAGGCATAGGATATTTCCTCGAATATGAACGACATACAGCTCCTGCCGGGGGAGCGCCTCGGCTATGGCTTCATCCCCCCCGAATACCTCGCGCCCGGCGAGAACGAATATCGCATCCGCGACGTCCAGCTTCGCGCCCTGGGCAAGGATCCCGCTTCCTTCAGGGCCCTGACCCCGCAGGAGGTGGAAGCTCTCGAAAGAAACGCCAACAGCTGCAGGAAGTGGGAAGACGTCCTCGTGACCGACCCCTTCGACCCCGATCTCGTGAAGCGCTCGGTCTTCGCCGGCCTCGTGCGACTGGGACGGATGGAGCGATGCCTCCTCGAGCATCACGACACGAGGCTGCCGGTGGGCATCTACAACAGCCGGATCGTGGCCTGCGACATCGGGGACGACTGCGCCATACTCGAGAACTCCTACATCGCTCACTACATCGTCGGTGACGGCTGCATCCTCATCAACAACGACGAGCTCGAGGTGTCGAACCACGCCAAGTTCGGCTCGGGCCTCGTCATGGAAGGCGAGGCCGAAGAGGTACGCATCGAGCTCGATCTCATGAACGAGGCAGGCGGGCGATCGGTACTGCCCTTTGACGGGATGTGCGCCGCAGACGCCTACCTCTGGGCGAGACGACGGGGAGACAAGGCCCTCCTCAGGGCCTTCAGGTCCATGACCGAATCGATGTTCGACCTGAGGCGGGGACGCTACGGGACCATCGGGCACCATTCCGTGCTCAAGTCGAACCGCATCATGAAGGACGTGGCCATCGGCCCCTGCGCCTACATCAAGGGCGCCAACAAGCTCAAGAACCTCACCATCAACTCGGGCGACGAGGCAAGGACGCAGATCGGCGAGGGCGTGGAGCTCGTCAACGGCATCGTGGGCTACGGCTGCCGGGTCTTCTACGGCTGCAAGGCGGTCCGCTTCGTCCTCGGGGACAATTCCTCGCTGAAATACGGCGCCCGCCTCATCCACTCCGTCCTCGGCGAGAACTCGACGGTCTCCTGCTGCGAGATCCTCAACAACCTCATCTTCCCCGCCCACGAACAACACCACAACACGAGCTTCCTCATCGCCAGCCTCGTGCGCGGCCAGTCCAACATGGCCGCGGGAGCGACCATCGGCTCGAACCACAACTCGCGCGCCAATGACGGCGAGATCGAGGCGGGTCGCGGCTTCTGGCCCGGCCTCTCGTCCTCGGTGAAGCACTCGTCGCGCTTCGCCTCCTACTGTCTCCTCTCCAAGGGCGACTACCGCTACGAGCTCGATATCGCCCTGCCCTTCTGCCTCGTCGACGACGACAGGTCGCGGGAACGGCTCGTCCTCATGCCCGCCTACTGGTGGACGCATAACCTCTACGCGCTCCTCCGGAACGAAGGCAAATTCCAGGCGAGGGACAAGCGCATCCGCAAGGATCTCCTCATCGAGTACAGCCCCTTTGCCCCGGACACCGCCGAGGAAATGGTGAAAGCCATGGGCCTCATCGAGGAATGGATGGGGCGCGCCGTCCTCCTTTCACGTGGAGAGGCCACGGCCGATCTCCCGGAGGGCATCCTCCGCGCGGAGGGGAGGAAGATCCTCGGCGATCCGGCTTCCCTGCCGCCCGCCGAGGTCGAAGCCTCGGGCATCGAGAACTCGGGCCGCCCCTGCGTCGTGGTCAAGCCCGCCCGCGCCTGGAACGCCTACCGCGAGATGCTCCTGTGGTACGGCGTCGGCGCCGTGCTCGATTTCGCCCTTCGACAGGGATACATCGGGGAGGACGGCGAGGCTGCGCCTTCGACCGAAGGCGGACTCCATGGCAGGCTCGCGGCCGAGCTCGATACGCCGGCCCGCGAAACGGCCTGGGAGAATCTCGGCGGCCAGCTCGTGCCGCTCGCGGCGCTCGACGAGATACTCGGTCGCGTAACGCGCGGCGAGATCCTCGGCTGGGACGGCATGCACGCCGAATACCGGCGGCTCGCCGGTCTCTACCCGCGGGACAAGGCCCGGCATGCCTGGGCCATCCTTGCCTGGCTCGCGGCCACTTCTCCGGGGACGGCGGCGGCGGCCGGCGCACCCGCAGGCGAAGGACGGCCCTTCCTTGCGCGCGAGGCCTTCGCGAAAGCCCTCGGGGACTACGCGGAGCTCTCCGCACGCGTCGAGGAGGGAGTATACAGGTCGCGGAGGAAGGACTACGACAATCCCTGGAGGCGCGCAACCTTCCGGTCAGACGAGGAGGCCAGGGCAGTCATGGGCGATGCCGAGACGAGCCCCTTCGTCCTCAGGACCCGCAAGGACTGCGCGGCCCTCCGCGCCCGGGCAAAGGGACTGCTCGGAGCCCTCTAGTCCCAGGAGTCCGGGCCGGCGCGACTTCGCGTTGCCCGACATGCGGCCCGGTCCCGACGCCCGGTCAAGTCAGCTTCCGTTTCATGATGACCGCTACCTCCTGGCTCTCGAGATCCTCGTTCGAGTAAAGGGAGAGATCGACGCCTTCGATGGCATAGCCGTGCTTCAGGTAGAAGCCGATGGCCGCTCCGTTGGTCGCCTGGGCCTCGAGACGGATGGCCCTGGCGCCCATGGCCGCTGCGATTTCGCCTATCTTGTCGAGCATCGCGCGGCCATGGCCCCGCCCCCGCCGCTCCTTCACGACCTCGATGAGCTCGATGTTGAGGCAGTTGTTCCACTCGTATTTCTCGAGGAGGAAGAGGCCGACCGGAAGGCCGTCCTCGAGGAGGAACCATGAGTTGCCCTCGGCGATGATGGCCTCGAAGCGCTCCCGGTCCTCCTCGAAAGGTTCCCACTTCTTGACTAAGGGCCGCTCGCGCCTGTAGAGCTCGAGCTCGATGGCCGTCCTTCCGGGCTCCTCATGCCGCGCAACCCGGTACGAAGTGCCGCTCTCGTAGCCCTCGAGGGGAAAGCGCAGGAGACTCCCGAAATCGGCTATCCTTCCGAAGGTCATCGGCTCTCCGCGCGAGGGGCGGCGAGCCAGGCGCCAATCGCATCGATGGCCGCAAGGACCGCGGCAAGCTCGAGTTCGAGGCCCATCGACGGCTGTCCCTTTTTCTCCGCTGCCTGTCCGGGCAGCCAGGGAAGATGGATGAAACCTGCGATGACCCCGGGCGTTTTCATGGACAGCTGGTGCAGGACGGAATAGAGGAGATGGTTGCAGACGAAGGTGCCGGCACTCAGCGACAGCGAAGCCGGGATGCCCTCCGCGATGATTGCGTCAGCGATGGCGCGGACGGGAAGGGTCGAGAAGTACGCGGCAGGACCGGCCGGATCGATCGGCCGGTCGACGGGCTTCTTCCGGCGGTTGTCCTGAATCCGCGCGTCGTCGAGGTTGATCGCCACGCGCTCCACCGTCACGTCGGGGCGGCCGCCCGCCTGCCCGAGCATGAGCACCGCCGCAGGAGCGAGTTCGCGTATCGCGGCGCCGGCCCTTTTCGCGGACTCTCCGAAGACGACGGGCAGGACGAGGGTCGAGATCGACAAGCCGGCGCGGCGCCGGGGCAACAGCGAAAGGATCTCCTGGGCGGGATTCCGGTCCTCACCGCCAAATGGCTCGAAGCCCGTCACCAGCATCTTCACAGGTCCCTCCTTGCGCCGCACCATGCCCGAACCGGTCCCGGCGCATTCATCGCGACAAGGGTAGCCGAGGGCGTGGAGAAAAGACAAGCGGCGGCGGCGCGCGGCGACAGCGCCCGGAAAAGAAAGGGCCGTCCCCGCGGACGGCCCCATTCAAGCGTTGTGCGATACCTACTAGCCGTTCTTCTTCTGGAATTCCTTCATGAAGGCGACGGTGGTCTCGACGTCCTTGAGGCTCACGGCGTTGTAGCAGGAAAGGCGGATGCCGCCCATCGTGCGGTAGCCCTTGGTCTGGACGATGCCGGCTGCCTTCGCGTCCTTCACGAACTTCTCGTCGAGTTCGGGGCTGGGGAGCTTGAAGTCGATGTTCATCCAGGAGCGGGAATCCTTTTCCGCGGAGCCCTTGTAGAAGCCGCCGGAACCGTCCACGGTCGCGTAGATGAGCTTCTGCTTCGCGTCGTTCACGCGCTGGCGCTCCTCGAGGCCGCCGTTCTTCTTGATCCACTGGAGGACGAGGTTGAGGATGTAGATCGAGAAGCAGGGAGGCGTGTTGAACATGGAGTCATGCTCGTTGAAGATCTTGTAGGACATCATCGTGGGAAGGTCTTCCTTGGCCTTGGCGAGGAAGTCCTCCTTGATCGCGACGACGGTGACGCCCGAGGGGCCGAGGTTCTTCTGGGCGCCGGCGTAGATCATGGAATGCCTGTTGAACTCCATGGGGCGGCTGAAGATGTCCGAGGACATGTCCGCGATGAGGGGCTTGCCGTGCGCATCGGGCGTATAGTGGAACTCGGTGCCCATGATCGTGTTGTTGGTCGTGTAGTGGACGTACTCGGCCTTGGGGTTGAACTTGAGCTCGGACTGCTTGGGGATGGCGCGGAAGATGCCGCCCTCGAGCTCCATGTTCGCCGGCATGGTGATCGTGCCGAAGCGCTTGGCTTCCTTGATGGCCGCCTTGGACCAGTTGCCGGTGGAAATGTAGTCGGCTTCCTTGCCATCGCCGAGGTAATTCATGGGGAGCATGAGGAACTGGGTGGAGGCGCCGCCCGTGGTGAAGAGGATCTTCCACTCCGGGCCCATGCCCGCGATCTCGCGGAAGAGGTCCATGGACTCGTGGTGGAGGGCGTCGTACTCCTTGCCGCGGTGCGAGACCTCCATGACGGAGCAGCCGGTGCCCTTCCAGTCGAGCATCTCGGCCTGGGCCTGTTCGAGGACTTCGAGGGGGATGGCCGCGGGTCCCGCGGCGAAATTGATCACGCGTTTCATACGCAACTCCTTTATCGACAACTAAAAGAAATGAACCACAGAGTCACAGAGACACGGAGGCAAGACGGAGGAGAATGATGTGGGGGAAAAATTCCCCTCGTATCTTCTTTCGATATTCCCTCTTCCGATTCCTCGCATTTCCTCTGTGCCTCTGTGTCTCTGTGGTATGCCTTTGTTTCCAGGCCTATTTGCCCGAGTACTTCTTCATCCTCTCGACGATGCAGTCGCCGAGGCGGAGGAGGTTCTCCTCGGTCGAGGCGCCGAGGTGGGGGGTCATGACGACGTGGGGCGCCGTGGCGAGGGGCGTGTTCTCCGGCGGGTCCGAGTAGTAGACGTCGGTGCCATAGCCCGCGAGCTGGCCGCTCTTGAGGGCCGCGACGATGTCCTCCTCGACGACGACCTTGCCGCGGCAGGTGTTGACGAGGTAGGCGCCCTTCTTCATCTTCGCGAGGCTCTGGGCGTTGATCATGCCCTTGGTCTCGTCGGTGAGGGGCGTGTGGAGGGAGATGTAGTCGGCCTGTGCAAAGACCTTGTCGAGGCTCATCATCTCGGCCGCGTCGGACTTCTCCACGAACTTGTCATAGGCGACGACCTTCATGCCGAAGGCCTTGGCACGGACGGCAACCTCACGGGCGATGCGGCCGATGCCGATGAGGCCGAGGGTCTTGCCGGAGAGCTCGGTGCGCTCGAGTTCCTTCTTGAGCCACTTGCCCTGCTTCATGGAGGCGTCCGCCTCGGCGATGTGGCAGGGCATGGAGATCATGAGGGCGAAGGCGAGCTCGGCCACGGCGAGACTCGAGGCTTCGGGGGTGTTGTCCACGGCGATGTTCTTGGCCTTGGCATATTCGACATCGATCGTGTCGACGCCGACGCCGCCCCTGATGATGTACTTGAGCTTGGGCGCCTTGTCGATCATCGCCTTGTCGACCTTGGTCTTGGAACGGACGATGATGACCTCGGCTTCCGCTACCCTGCCCAGGTCGTTCGTGACTTCGCCGAAGGGCGCGAGCCTGCCAGGCAGATCTGACGCGAATGCGTCGGCCAGCAATATGACCATGGATTCCTCCCCCTTGATACCATTGAGATGGTTAGTTTCGTGCGTTTATTCATTCTAGCACGGATTAGTGACATGTCAATATCACTATACGATCCATCCATTTCATTATGTAAAACATTGGTTCGTTTATTCGTTGTTCATCGCTGCGGTCTTGACTCTCTCCATGGAAATCCATAATTTAGGATCCTAATATTTTAGTCGCTTAACTATTACTCAAAACTCGGCGACAGAACACAGGAGAAAGATGACCATTTCCGGAAATGAAGAAGCGAAGCTGGCCGAGGAACTCCTCGACGCCTTCAGCCGCTTTGACCGGGCAACCCACGCAGGCAGGTTCTCGATGCTGAAACGCATCGCCAAGCCGGGACAGGTTTTTGTCCTCATGAACCTCAAGAAGCAGGGTCCCAGCGACGGATCCGGTCTCAGGGTGACGGAGATCGCCAACGCGCTCGGCGTGACTCCCTCGAGCGTGACGCAGATCGTGACCGACCTCGAGGCGAAGGGACTCGTGCAACGGAGCATGGACAGCAGCGACCGGCGCGCCGTGAGGGTCCGCCTCACCAAGGAGGGCGACAGCTTCGTGGAGGACTTCCAGAGTCCCTACCTGCCCGTCCTCGACGCCCTCGTCGAGACCCTCGGCAAGGAGAAGAGCAGACAGCTCGTCGATCTCCTTTCCGAGGCGAACGTTTTCCTCCTCGACGCCGCAAAGGCAGCCCGGGAGTCCCAGGCGGAAAAGCCAGGGGAAGATGACAAGGAGCATACCGAAAGATGAAACGGCTCATGAGATACTTGAGGCCCTACCTCGGCCTCGTGCTCGCGGCCATCGCCCTGCTCTACGGGCAGGCGAACTGCGACCTCGCCCTGCCCGACTACATGTCGAAGATCGTCAACGTCGGCATCCAGCAGGGCGGCGTGGAGAGTCCGGTGCCTGACGCGATGCGCGCCACCACCATGGTGCGCCTCGCCCTCTTCATGGACGAAGGCATGGCCGCCCGGGTGGCTGCTGACTACACGCTCGTAGCTTCCGGCTCCGCGGAGTCGAAGCAGCTCGAGGCCAAGTACCCCGCGGCCGCGAAGGAAGACCTCTATGTGCTGAAGCCGATCGACAAGGCCGAAAAGCAGGCCATCGAGGCCGGCCTTGCCAGGGCCTTCCTCGCCGTTTCTGCGGTGGAGAAGATGGCAGCCGATCCTGCGGCTGCCGCGGCCATGATGGGCCAGCTGGGCCTCGGCGGAGCCGTGCCCGGGGGCGCCGCACCTGAAGGCGCGATGTCCGGCACGTCCGGCGGCATGCCGGCCGGGCAGGGACTATCGGCCCTCCCCGCAGGCATGGACCTCTTCACCCTCCTCGGAATGATGCCGGCCGGACAGCGAGCGGCCATCGGTGCCAAGATCGACGAGAAGGTCGCGTCCCTCGGCCCGGCCATGACCCTCCAGGCCGGAGCCCGGGCGGTCAAGGACGAATACCTCGCCCTCGGCATGGACGAGGCGGCCATCCAGCGCGGCTACCTCCTCAGGATGGGCGGCATGATGCTCCTCCTCACCCTCCTCGGCGCGGTCGCCACCATCCTCGTCGGCCTCATCTCCGCCAGGGTCGGAGCGGGCATCGCGCGGGACCTCCGCACTGCGGTCTTCACCAAGGTCGAAGGCTTCTCCCAGCGCGAGTTCGACAGGTTCTCGACGGCGTCGCTCATCACGCGCACCAACAACGACGTCATGCAGATGCAGATGGTCATCATCATGATGATCCGCATGGTCTTCTACGCCCCGATCATCGGCGTTGGCGGCGTCATCAAGGCCCTCGGCAAGGACTCGGCCATGTGGTGGATCATCGCCCTGGCCGTCGCCGTAATCGTCGTCCTCATCGCCCTCGTCTACCGGGTGGCGGTGCCCCGCTTCAAGATCATGCAGAAGCTCGTGGACAGGCTCAACCTCGTCTCGCGGGAGAACCTCTCGGGCATGATGGTCATCAGGGCCTTCAACATGCAGGCCCGCGAGGAGGAGCGCTTCGACGGCGCCAACAAGGACCTCGCGGGCAACATGCTCTTCGTGAACCGCGTCATGGTCGTGATGATGCCCGTGATGATGCTCATCATGAACGCCGTATCCCTCCTCATCATCTGGATCGGCTCGCACCAGGTCGCCGAGGCCTCCATGCAGGTCGGCGACATGATGGCCTTCATGCAGTACGCGATGCAGATCTTCTTCTCCTTCATCATGATGTCCCTCATGTTCATCATGCTGCCCAGGGCCGAAGTCTCGGCCAACCGGATCGCCGACGTCCTCGAGACCGAGGCCTCCATCAAGGACCCCGAGAGCCCCGCGCATTTCGGCCCCGGCTCCGACGGCACGGTGGAATTCCGCGAGGTCTCCTTCAGGTATCCGGGAGCCGAGGAGGATGTCCTCCACGGCGTGAGCTTCACGGCCAGGCCGGGCCAGACCACGGCCATCATCGGCGCGACGGGCTCCGGCAAGTCGAGCGTCGTGGGCCTCATACCTCGCTTCTACGACGCCACCGGAGGCGCCGTCCTCGTCGGCGGCGTCGACGTGCGGGCGCTCGGGCAGGCCGAGCTCCGCGACCGGATCGGCTACGTTCCCCAGAAGGCGAGCCTCTTCTCCGGCACCATCGAATCAAACCTGCGTTATGCGGACGAGGACGCCCCCCAGGCGGCCCTCGAGACCGCGGCGCGCATCGCCCAGGCCTCGTCCTTCATCGCCGAGGACCCGGAAGGCATGGGCCGGGCCATCTCGCAGGGCGGCTCCAACGTCTCGGGCGGGCAGAAGCAGCGGCTCTCGATCGCGCGGGCCCTCGTGAAACGCCCGCCCATCTACATCTTCGACGACAGCTTCTCGGCCCTCGACTTCAAGACGGACTCCGCCCTGCGCCGCGCCCTCAAGGAGGAGACCGGCGACTCGACCGTCATCATCGTCACGCAGCGCGTAGCCACCGTGAAGAAGGCCGACCAGATCGTCGTCCTCGACGAGGGCCGCGTGGTCGGCACGGGCACCCACGAGGAGCTCATGGACAGCTGCGGGACCTACCGGGAGATCGCAACCTCCCAGCTCAGCGAGGAGGAACTGCGATGAGCGACACCAACAGGAACGCAGGCGCGAACGGCCGGCCCACGCCCGGCGGCATGGGGCCCGGCGGCGCCAACGGCATGGGGCGGCGCGGTCCCGGCTTCGGCATGGGCGGTCCCGGCAGGGGCGGCCCGATGGCCATGATGATGCCCGGCGCCAAGGCCAAGGACTTCAAGGGCACCATGCGGCGCCTCGTGTCCTACATCGGCCAGTACAAGGCCGCGGTCGTGGCGGTATGGGTCATCGCCCTCGCCTCGACGGTCTTCTCGATCGTCGGCCCCAAGATCCTCGGCAAGGCCACCACGAAGCTCTTCGAGGGCGTCATGGCGCGCATCGGGGGCACGGGCGACATCGACTTCAAGTACATCGGCGGCATCCTCCTCTTCACCCTCGGCCTCTACGCCGCCTCGGCCGCCTTCTCCTACATCCAGGGCTGGGTGATGTCGGGCATCTCGGTGAAGATCACCTACCGCTTCCGCAAGGACCTCTCCGCCAAGATGAATCGCATGCCCCTGCGGTACTTCGACAGCACGAGCCAGGGAGACATCCTCTCGCGCATCACGAACGACGTCGATGTCGTGAGCCAGACCCTCAACCAGAGCCTCACCCAGCTCATCACCTCGGTGGCCACGGTACTCGGCGTCCTCGTCATGATGTTCTCGATCAGCTGGGTCCTCACCCTCGTGGCCCTCGTCATCATGCCCGTGTCCCTGGCCTTCGTCCGCGTGATCGTCGGCAAGTCGCAGAAGCTCTTCAAGGAGCAGCAGGACTGCCTCGGCAAGGTCAACGGACACGTCGAGGAGATGTACGGCGGCCACATGGTGATGAAAGCCTTCAACGGCGAGGCGAAGAGCATCGCGGCCTTCGAGGAGCAGAACGGGAAGCTCTACGGCGCCGCCTGGAAGTCCCAGTTCCTCTCGGGCCTCATGATGCCCATGATGGGTTTCATCGGCAACCTCGGCTACGTGGCCATCTCCATACTCGGCGGCTGGCTCGCGATCCGGAAGGCCATCACGATCGGAGACATCCAGGCCTTCATCCAGTACGTGCGCTCCTTCACCCAGCCCATGACCCAGCTCGCGAACATCTCCAACGTGCTCCAGCAGACCGCCGCCGCGGCCGAGAGGGTCTTCGAGTTCCTGGACGAGGCCGAGGAGAGCGCCGAGACGGCGAGCCCGGCGGACGCAGACCTCGTACGCGGCCATGTCGACTTCCAGCATGTCCACTTCGGCTACAGTCCGGACAAGATCATCATCAAGGACTTCAACGCCTACGCGGACCGCGGCCACAAGATCGCCATCGTCGGGCCGACCGGCGCAGGCAAGACCACGATGGTCAAGCTCCTCATGCGCTTCTACGACCTCGATTCCGGCCACATCCTCATCGACGGCATCGATACGACGTCCTTCACGCGCAGGGACCTGCGCCGCTGCTTCGGCATGGTCCTCCAGGACACCTGGCTCTTCAACGGCAGCATCATGGAGAACATCCGCTACGGCAGACCCGACGCCACCGACGCCGAGGTCGTCGAGGCGGCGAAGACCGCCCATGCCGACCACTTCATCCGCGCCCAGCCCCAGGGTTACGAGACGATCATCAACGAGGAGGCGAGCAACATCTCTCAGGGCCAGAAGCAGCTCCTTACGATAGCGCGGGCCATCCTCGCCAACCCGAAGATGCTCATCCTCGACGAGGCCACGAGCTCGGTCGACACGAGGACGGAGCTCCTCATCCAGAAGGCCATGGACAACCTCATGGCCAACCGGACGAGCTTCATCATCGCCCACCGACTCTCGACCATCAAGAACGCCGACCTCATCCTCGTGATGCGCGACGGCGACATCGTCGAACAGGGCCGGCACGAGGAGCTCCTCGAAAAGTGCGGCTTCTACGCCGAGATCTACAACAGCCAGTTCGATACTTCGGGCGCGGTCGAGGAGTCCTGCGCGGGCTAGGGCCTCAAGGCCCTGGCACCGGACCGGCGCCGGAAGCGCCGTCCGGCCGCGGGCAGGGGGCCGCCACAAGGGCGGCCCCATTTTTCGCTCCCCTTGCCATTATAATGTTACATGCGTTATATTACGCATGTTAGCCATTTCGGCAACGCGGGCCGCTTCGGGCCCGGAGAGGAAGCGTCATGTCTCCCAAGACCCAGGTCTACAGCGCGGAGCGGATACTCGGTGAAGCCCTCGACATCGTACGGGAGGATGGCATGGCGGCCCTCAGCGCCCGTTCCGTGGCCGCCCGCCTTGGCTGCTCCGTCGCCCCGGTTTACTCCGCCTTCGGCTCCATGGAAGGCCTGGCCAAGGCCGTCCTCGACGAGGCCGCGCGCCTCCTCGACGCGAGGATCAAGGCCCAGGCCCCGGAGAAGGCCTTCCTCGCCATGGGCGCGGGAATAATCCTCTTCGCGCGGGACGAGGAAAAGCTCTTCGAGGCCCTCCTCGAGGATGGCGGCGCCGATGGCCGCCTCGCCCGCTTCGTACGCGAGCTCAGGAAGCGGCTCGACGAATTGCCCATGATGGCTTCGCTGGGGAAGGCCCGGCTCGACGCGATCTTCGAGCGCATGTGGATCTTCAGCCTCGGCACGGCGAGCGCCCTCAAGAACGGTTTCCTGCGCGCTGCGGACGACAGGGCCCTCGTGGCCCTCATGCGGAGCCAGGGCGCCATCGTCATCTATGGCGAGACCGTGGCTCATGGGGAATTCGACGGCCCGGGCTTCATCGCAAGGTGGAAACGCGCCCTGTCCGACCTGGAAGGACGCGAAACAGGTAAAGCCGCGAGCCGCGCCGGAACGGCGGGCCGCGGGAAAGGCAAGGCATAGACATGAACGAGAACAGTCCGGAGAAGGGCAGGAAGGGCGCCTACACGGCCCTCGTCGTCACCTCGGGCCTCCTGGCCGCGGCGGCCATCGCGACCCTCGTGCCCGATCCAGGCGCGCGATGACCGAGCATCCTCGGCTATCGGGCCTTCTGCTCCTTCGCGCCCATCTCCACCGCCCTCTGCGCCCTCGCGGCCCTGGCGGTCTGCGTCATCCGCTCCCGCCTCTTCGGCCCGAGGCGCGGAGAAACGAGACCCTGGACCATGCCGATCGTCGCGTTGGCAGTCCTTGTCGTGGCGATCGCGGTCTCCGCGCCCTTCTACGCCGCTGCGAAGACGCCGGCCGCCGACTCTGGCTCGGGAGCGAGCCTCGTTGCGGGAGAGGGCCGGTAGCGCGGACACGGAACGGCGGAGCCGCGCGGCCCCGCGGCATTAATCCGGAATGCCCAGGACGCCCTCGAGGACGATGCTCGGCTCGTAGGCGTAGCGCACAACGTCCTCGGCCCGAGAGACTCCCGAAAGGACGAGGATCGTATCGATGCCGGACTCGACGCCGGCCACGATGTCGGTCTGCAGGTTGTCGCCGACGATGGCCGTCGCCTCGCGCGTCGAGCCGAGGACGTGGAGGGCGTGGCGCATGATGAGGGGGTTGGGCTTGCCGACGAAGTAGGCCTTGCGGCCCGTGGCCAGCTCGATGGGCGCGACGAGGGCGCCGCAGCCGGGCACGAGGCCCTTCTCGCCGGGCCCGGAGAGGTCGGGGTTGGTGCCGATGAGGCGGGCCCCGGCGATGACAAGGCGCACCGCCTTCTCGATCGAGTCGATGCCGTAGCTCCGCGACTCGCCTATAACGACGTAGTCCGGGTTGACGTCGTTCATCGTGTAGCCCGACTGGTAGAGGGCGTTGATGAGGCCGGGCTCCCCGAGGGCATAGCAGGTTCCCCCGGGCCGCTGGCTCGCGAGGAAGGACGCGGTGGCGAGGGCGCTCGTGTAGAAATGCTCGGGACCCGCCTCGATGCCGAGCCGGGCGAGCTTCTGCGAGAGCTCGACCGGGGAGCGCTCGCTCGAGTTCGTGAGGAAGAGGAAGCGCTTGCCCTCGCGCGAAAGCCAGCCGACGAATTCCGCGGCGCCCGGCAGGAGCCTGTTGCCGTGATAGAGGACGCCGTCCATGTCGATGATGAAGGCTTCCTTCCGGCGGATCGAAGCGATATCGGTTCTCATTGTTCCTTCCTTTCCACAGTCCAGGGCTAGAGGTAGAGGTCGCGCGCGAGGGGCTCGAGCCTCCCACGGTCGAGGACGCGTATGCCGCCCCGTCCTCCGCCGATGATGCCATCCTCGCGGAAACGCCTCAGTACCCGAGAGAGCTGGCGGTAGCTCGTCCCCAGGATGTCGGCGAGCTCGCCTAAGTCATCGGTCACGAGGCACTGGCCCGAACGGCTCGCGCCGCCTTCGCCGGCGGCGACGCCGGCCGCCCCGGAGCCGCCCGTCACCGCGAGGAGGTAGCTCGCAAGGCGGTTCTCCACGGGATAGCGCAGGTTGATGGCCGCGGCGGCGTTGAAGTCGGCGAGCTTGCGGCCAAGCCTGCCGCAGAGCTCCATGAGGAAGCCCGTATTAAGTTCCGCATAACGCCTGATCGCTGACGAGGCGAGGCAGAGGCAGACGGTCTCCTCGAGGGCCACGACGTTGAGGAGGTAGGCTTCGAAGGAGAAGAGCTCCACGTCCCCGAGGATGTCGAAGGGCTCGTAGAAGCGCACGAGGAGGGTGCTGCCGTTCTCCATCTGGCTGTAGACCTTGGCCCTCCCCTCCACGACGAAGAAGAGCCCCTCGACGGCCTGGCCCGACCGGATGAGGTGCTCGCCCTCCGGATAGCGACGGAGCGTGAGGGCGGCAAGGAGCTCGGGAGAGAGGAGGCTGTCGAGGGCGTAGCGCTTCACGTATGCATCGAGGCTGTCCATGGCTTCCTCCCGATAGGACGTATGTCCTATGCATGAAGGCAGGATACAGGAATATTGGTCCTCAAGGAAGGGAGAGCATGTATATCCTGTTCGCGCCCCTCGTGGGCGTCCTCATCACGGTCATGAATGGCATCAACAGCGTCTTCGCGGCGAGGGTGGGGAGCTACCTTTCGGTCCTCGTCATCCATCTCGCGGGCCTCCTCGCCGTATCCCTCGTCATCCTCGTCCGCAGGGACGGGACGAAGGTCCGCAGGGTCCCCGCCTACCTCTACGCGGGAGGTTTCGTGGGCGTGGGCACGGTCTTCGCCTGCAACGCCGCCTTCTCGAACCTCGGAGCCTCGCTGGCCGTGGCCCTCGCCCTCTTCGGCCAGATGGCCGCGTCGCTCGCGGTGGACTCGACGGGCTTCCTGGGACGGCCGCGCTATCCCGTCTCCGCCCGAAACCTGCCCGGCCTCGCCCTCTGCCTCGCCGGCATCGTAGTCATGGCCGGCGACTTCGGGGGAAGGCTCGGCTACATAGCCATAGCCCTGGTCGCGGGAGTCCTCCCCCTCCTCTCCTTCAGCCTGAACTCGCAACTGGCCGAGGCCAGGGGCATCTGGAGGAGCGCGAGGGCGAACTTCGTCGTCGGCCTCTCCACCGTCCTGGCCCTCCTCGTCATCGTCCGGCCCGACATGGGAGAAGGCGTCTCCGCCCTTGCCGGACTGGCGGCCGGGACAGAGACAGGGATCGGCCGCGGGCTCGTCCTCATCCTCGGGGGGGGCATCCTGGGCGTCGTCATGAACGGCGTAATGAACTTCATCTTCCCGAAGATCCCCGCCCTCTGGTCCACCCTCTTCATGTTCGCGGGCCAGGCTCTCGCCGGCCTCGCGCTGGACGCCATCGGACAGGGCAGCATGGAGCCCCGCAAGGCCCTGGGCGTGGCCCTCGTCCTCGCCGGCCTCGGCGCCAACGCCCTCCTCGGCCGGAAGAAAACGGCTACGGCGAAGGCCTGACGGCTGACCGGCCCGTCGCCGCGCGGCGGCGGCGCGGCCCCGGACCGACCGATGATGTCGCACATCGCGCCAGTCGCGCAAGGCCGATGGAGATGGCGTTTCCATGGGGGGCGCTGTAGGCCCTGCGCCGCCTCGTGGACCGTCAGGCGCACCACGGCAGTTCCGCGCAGCCCGCCCACGGCCACCTTATTAACGGTGGCCGTCCGGAAAATCAGCCCACGAGAGATGAACCCCGCCCCCGTTTTTATCGACAATGGAGCGCGGCGGGTGTCGCATGAAAAGGCGATCGCGCGCAGCGCCGATCGCCTTTTCATGCGACAGGCCCCGCCATCCTTGGTCCATCAAACGGTCCGAGCGTGTCTCTTCTGGTGTCGCTTTTCCGGACCGCCCTCAGTCTCCCACCAGGAAGCG
>Ga0209098_1001931_pt1 | contig 18919 bp, 32 predicted proteins | sample AD_JPNHW1_MetaG_FD_184429 | JGI IMG/M metagenome (GOLD analysis project Ga0209098, IMG submission 184429) | Active sludge microbial communities of municipal wastewater-treating anaerobic digesters from Japan - AD_JPNHW1_MetaG (SPAdes) (version 2) | ecosystem: Engineered > Bioreactor > Anaerobic... | reverse complement strand
CCTGGATCAGGGTATGGCTGGCGATAACGTCGGTCTCCTCCTCCGCGGTATTGAAAAGAAAGAGGTTGAGCGCGGACAGGTCCTCGCGAAACCCGGTTCGATCACCCCGCACACCAAGTTCGAGGCTCAGATCTACGTCCTTTCCAAGGACGAAGGCGGACGCCACAGCCCGTTCTTCACCGGCTATCGCCCCCAGTTCTACTTCCGCACCACCGACATCACCGGAACGATCACGCTTCCGGCCGGCGTCGACATGGTGAAGCCCGGCGACAACACCAAGGTTATCGGTGAGCTCATTCACCCGATCGCAATGGAGAAGGGACTCAAGCTCGCTATCCGCGAAGGCGGACGCACCGTTGCTTCCGGTCAGGTAACCGAGATCATCGCGTAATTTTTGAACGGACCGTTTTGGGGGAACGCCTGCTAAGGCGTTCCCTTTCGAACGAAGGCCGATAACGGCCCTCGCACGGTCTGTCTGGAGGAAAAATGGCTAAGGAAAAGATCCGCGTAAGACTTCGCGGATTCGACGTTGAGTTGATTGACCAGAGTTCGAAGGCGATTGTTCAGACGGTTCAGAAAGCCGGCGCGAAGGTTTCGGGACCGATCCCCCTTCCGACCCGCATCAATAAGGTGACGGTTCTCCGCTCGCCCCACGTCAACAAGAAGTCGCGCGAACAGTTTGAAATGCGAACGCATAAGCGCCTGATCGATATTATCGAACCCTCTGCGGAAGTTATGGACTCGCTCATGAAGCTCGAGCTTCCCGCTGGTGTAGACGTAGAGATCAAGCAGTAATTATTAGGGTAGACGGTCCCCCGGATCAGGGGATAACGTACCCAAGGAGTGTAGTCAGAATGATAGGTCTGATAGCAAAGAAAGTCGGCATGACGCAGGTTTTTGACGAAAGCGGGAATCTGGTTCCAGTAACCGTGATCCACGTCGAGCCTAACACCGTCGTGTCGCTGAAGAAAGAGGAAACCGCCGGCTATGACGCCGTGGTGCTCGGCCTTGAGGATATCAAGGCAAGTCGCACCTCGAAGCCCTATGCGGGCCAGTTTCCCGAAGGGATTGCCCCGAAGCGGCACCTTAAGGAATTCCGCGATTTCGATCGCGAGGTTGCCGTCGGTGATCAGATTGGCGTTGAGCTCTTCGAGTCCACCCGTTTCCTTGATGTCACCGCGACGTCAAAGGGTAAGGGATTCCAGGGCGTTATGAAACGCTGGGGCTTCCATGGTGGACGCGCATCGCACGGTTCCAAGTTTCACCGCGAAGCCGGTGGTACCGGAAACAGCACGACCCCGGGACACTGCTTCAAAAACATCAAGATGCCCGGACGCATGGGTCGTGAGCGGGTTACCGTTCAGAACCTCAAGATCCAGAAGATTGATCCCGAGTTGAAAGTGGTGATGGTCCGCGGCGCTGTGCCCGGAAATAAGGACTGTACGCTGATCATTAAGTCCGCAGTCAAGAAAGAAATCTAACGACAGGAGAAGACGATGGAAAAGAAAGTCTATTCGGTCGATGGCAAGGAACTGAGGACGATAAATCTCGATGATAACGTATTTGGCCTTCCGGTCAATGAAGACGTGATCTACTACGCCATCAACAATGAATTAGCGAACTTGCGCGTCGGAACTGCTTGCACCAAGACCCGCGCTGAGGTACATGGCACCAATAGAAAGCCGTATAAGCAGAAAGGTACCGGTAATGCGCGCCGCGGTGACACGAAGTCTCCGATTCTCGTCGGCGGCGGTATTATATTCGGGCCCCGCCCGCGTGATTATAGTTACGCTTTGCCCAAGAAGGTAAAGCGGCTCGCGATGAAGTCGATCCTCAGCCTCAAGGCGCAGGACGATCGGCTTACCGTTATTGAAGATTTTACCGTTGAAAGCGGCAAGACGAAGGACTTGGTCAAGATTCTGAGCAAATTCGCCCAGGGCGAGCGCACCGTCATCGTCCTCAAGGACGACGATGCCAAGATCAAGCTGGCCGGGCGCAATATCCCGACCCTGTCTTTCCTTTCTTACAACAGGCTCAGAGCCCACGACCTTTTCTATGGACGGAAGGTCATCATGCTCGAGTCCGCTGCGAAGAACCTCGCCGGATTTTACGGTAGCGAAGAGGGGGCCGAGTGATGGCTTACGAAAACATCCTCCTTGCGCCGATTCTTTCCGAGAAGTCGAACGAGCTCCGCGAGCAGGGAAAATACGTGTTCCGCGTTGACCCCAAGGCAAGCAAGATCGAGATCAAGGAAGCGGTCCGCAAGCTTTTCAACGTCAAAGTCGTTGATTGCACCGTCATGAACGTTGGTGGAAAGATCAAGCGCGTGCGTGGGCGCCCGGGCCGGACTTCCAGTTGGAAAAAAGCGATCGTCAGGCTCGCACCCGGCGAGACTATCAAGGTTTTCGAGGGCGTGTAACGCTCTCGAGTCCGCGTGAAAGAAGGGGAACCAAATGGCTCTTAAAGTATACAAGCCAATGACCGCGGGAACCAGAACGCGAATTGACCTCAGGAGGGACGAAATTACCGCCGACAGACCCGAGAAGAGTCTGACCAGCGGAAAGAACTCCCATGGTGGTCGCGGGGCTGGCGGTCGGATTTCGGTCCGGCATCAGGGCGGCGGCCATAAGCAGAAATATCGCGATATCGATTTCAAGCGAAATAAGTTCGGGATTCCGGGCACCGTCAAGACGATCGAGTACGATCCGAACCGCAGCGCGAACATTGCGCTCGTGTTCTACGCCGACGGCGACAAGCGCTACATCATCGCCCCGAAAGGGCTCGTGGTTGGCCAGAAGATCATGAGCGGCGAGACCGCGACGCTCGACGTCGCGAACGCGCTTCCGCTCGAGGCAATCCCGGTCGGATTCATCGTGCACAACATCGAGCTTACGATCGGTAAGGGCGGCCAGATGGCTCGCTCGGCCGGGGCGAGCGCGATGGTCGCGGCGAAGGAAGGCGATTACGTCACCGTAAAGCTTCCCTCCGGCGAGATGCGCCTGGTCCACAAGCGCTGCTACGCGACGATCGGCGAGGTCGGTAACGAGGATCACATGAACACCAGCCTTGGTAAGGCCGGACGTTCTCGGTGGAGAGGCATCAGGCCGACCGTTCGCGGTATGGCGATGAACCCGGTAGACCACCCGCTCGGTGGTGGTGAAGGCCGCGGAAAGGGACATAATCCCGTCACTCCGTGGGGACAGCCTTGCCGTGGTTACAAGACTCGTAACAAACGGAAAGTCACGAACAAGTTCATTGTTTCGAGACGTAAGTAAGAGGGAGATGAACCGTGTCAAGATCTGTTAAGAAAGGCCCCTTCATCGAGAAGAGCCTCTACAAAAAAGTGATCGAGATGAACAAGGCGAGCGACAGGAAGATGATTAAGTCGTATTCCCGCTGCTCGACTATTATCCCTGAAATGGTAGGCAATACCATCTCTGTTTATAACGGCAAGTCGTGGATCCCGGTGTACATCACCGAGAACCTCGTCGGGCACAAGCTTGGTGAATTCTCGCCGACGCGGATCTTCCGCGGTCACGCGGGTTCAGACAAGAAAACAGCTAAGTGAGATAGGTGGATATAATGGCTGAGAAAACCGGATATATAGCCACTTCTAAGTTTCTCATCGCGTCGCCCACGAAGGTTCGTCCCGTGGCAACCGTTCTGAAGCTTAAGTCGTATTCCGAGGCCATGGCGATCCTCGAGAACATGCCCCAAAAGGGCGCGCGTCTCCTGACGAAGACCATGAAATCTGCGGCGTCCAACGCCCTGAATCGGAATAAGAAGCTTGACGAGGACATGCTCTTCGTTAAGGAAATTCGCATCGACGAAGGTCCGCGCCTCAAGAGATTGTGGTGCCGCGGCCGTGGCCGCGCGGACACGCTCCTCAAGAGGATGTGTCACATCACCGTCATCGTAGACGAAAAGGCGGGGGAATAAAGTGGGACAGAAAGTAAACCCAATCGGGCTCAGGCTTGGAATTAACAAGACTTGGTCGTCTCGCTGGTACGCAGATCCCCGCGAGTACGCTGACCTCCTTCACGAGGATCTCAAGATCCGCAAGATGGTCCAGGCCCTGCCCGAGTGCAAGAACGCGGACATCGCCGAGATCGAGATCGTTCGCCACCCCCAGCGGGTGACCATCGTCATTCATACCGCACGCCCCGGCGTGATCATCGGCGTGAAGGGCGCGAACATCGAGCAGATCGGCGCCGAGATCCAGAAGAGCTTCACCAAGAAGGTGCAGATCAAGATCAAGGAGATTAAGCGCTCCGAGACCAACGCCTCGCTCGTCTCTCAGAACGTCGCGCGCCAGCTCATGAACCGCGGCTCGTTCCGCAAGGCTCTCAAGCAGGCGTCTTCCGCCGCGATGAAAGCCGGCGCCCAGGGCGTCAAGATCCGCGTTTCCGGTCGCCTCGGCGGCGCCGAGATGTCGCGGACCGAGGAGCACAAGGAAGGACGCGTTCCTCTCCACACGCTCCGCGCGGACATCGACTACGGCTTCTCGGAAGCCCACACCACCTACGGCGCGATCGGCGTCAAGGTATGGGTCTATAACGGCATGATGTACGGTCACGAGCAGAAAGAGGACGCCGGCGCGCTCCTCAAGAAAACCCGCCGCGACCATGACGAGCGCGGAGAGCGCGGCGAACGAGCCGAGCGCTCAGAGCGCGCACCTCGCGGCGAGCGCGCTCCCCGCGGCGATCGCGCGCCCGCAGGAAGGAGTTAAACCATGGGACTTAGCCCGAAGAGAGCAAAATACCGCAAGGTTCAGCGCGGCCGGGTCAAAGGCAACGCTACCCGGGGAAACAACATAGACTTCGGCGATTTCGCCCTCGTTTCCCTTGAGCCGTTCTGGCTCACCAATCGTCAGCTCGAGGCTGCCCGTGTCGCGCTTAACCGCAAGGTAAAGCGCGGCGGAAAGCTCTGGGTTCGTGTGTTCCCGGATAAACCGTATTGCAAGAAACCGCTTGAGGTTCGCATGGGTAAGGGAAAGGGCGCCCCTGAGTACTGGGTCGCCGTCGTAAAGCCGGGCACCATCCTTTTCGAGATGGCCGGTATCGACCGTGAGCTCGCGGCCGAGGCGATGCAGCTTGCCGGAAGCAAACTTCCGTTCAAGACCAAATTCGCCGAGAAGCCCGCTCAGGAATAAAGGAGGCATAAGATGAAGAAGAAAGAGATCAAAGCCCTGTCTTACGCCGAACTCGTTTCCAAGCGCGAGGAGCTCAACAAGAAGTATATGGATATCCGTTTCCAGAAGGTTATCGGACATTTGGACAATCCTCTGCAGCAGCGGATCATCCGCCGCGACATCGCAAAGCTGAATACCCTTATTCACCTGCACGATATCGCAGCGCAGGGAAATAAGTAGGAGCAGGCCCGTGGAAGAACAAGCGAAAGTAACCGGGAACCGCGAGTTTGTTGGTATCGTAACCAGCGATAAGATGGCGAAAACCATTACTGTCCAGGTTTCGACCAAGAAACTTCACCCCTTGTACAAGAAGTACGTTTCACGCAGCAAGAAGTACAAGGCGCACGACGAGAAGAACGACGCCCACATCGGCGACACCGTTCGGATCCAGGAATGCCGCCCCGTCAGCAAGGACAAGTGCTGGCGGCTTGTGGAAGTCGTGGCGCGAGCCAAGTAAACGAGGAGCAGCAAATGATTCAGATGCAATCACGGTTGAACGTTGCCGACAACTCGGGTGCCAAGCTCGTCGAGTGTATCAAGGTAATCGGCGGATCCCACCGCCGGTACGCCAGTATCGGTGACATCATCGTCGTGGCCGTCAAAGACGCGCTTCCGACGTCAACGATTAAAAAGGGTTCCGTGGAGAAGGCGGTAATCGTCCGCATCTCCAAGGAATATCGCCGCCCCGACGGGACCTACATCCGCTTCGACGACAACGCCTGTGTTATCATCGACGCGAACAAGAACCCCAAGGGCAAGCGCATTTTCGGACCTGTTGCCCGCGAGCTTCGTGATATGGACTACATGAAGATCGTATCTCTGGCTCCGGAAGTCCTCTAAGGAGATTGAAAATGGAAAAGAAATTCAAGATCCGGAAGGACGACATGGTCGAAATCATCGCCGGAAAGGACAAAGGCAAGCGAGGCAAGATCATTCGCGTCATCCGCGATAAGGATCGCGTCATCGTAGCCGGTGCGAACATCGTCAAGAAGGCAATGAAGAAACGCAGTCAGCAGGATCGCGGCGGCATCGCCGAGATCGAAGCTCCGTTGCACATATCCAACGTCATGATCGTCTGCAAGAAATGCGGACCGACCAAGGTTGGGTACAAGATTGACGGCGACAAGAAGACCCGCGTCTGCCGGAAATGTGGAGAAGCACTGTGATGAGTAATTACGTACCACGGCTTAAGAAAGTCTACGTTGAAAAGATCGCCCCCGAGCTCTTCAAGGAACTCGGATACACGTCTGCCATGCAGACGCCCCGGCTCACCAAGATCGTGCTGAGCATGGGTATCGGCGAGGCTATCGCGAACAAGAAACTCCTTGACGCCGCAGCGACCGACCTGGGTCTTATCACAGGGCAGAAAGCTGTAAAAACCAAGGCAAAGAAAAGTATCGCGAATTTCAAGCTTCGTGAGGGGCAGGAAGTGGGCGTGATGGTAACGCTTCGCGGCGCAAGGATGTACGAGTTTCTCGACCGCTTTGTGAACGTAGCGCTCCCGCGCGTCAAGGATTTCCGCGGCATCAACCCGAACGGGTTCGACGGCCACGGCAATTATTCACTCGGTATCACCGAACAGATAATTTTCCCGGAGATCGACTTCGACAAGATCGAGCGCATCGCCGGCCTTAATATCAACATGGTGACCACTGCCAGAACTGACGCCGAGGCTAAGGCTCTCCTCGTCAAGTTCGGTATGCCCTTCAGGAAGTGAGGAATTCATGGCTACAACAGCGATGATTAATAAGGCCAACAGTACCCCGAAGTATTCGACCCGGAAATATAACCGGTGCAGGGTGTGCGGACGGCCGCGCGGATATCTCCGGAAGTACCAAATGTGCCGCGTATGCTTCCGGAAGTTGGCTAGTGAAGGTCTGATTCCAGGCGTTACTAAGTCGAGCTGGTAGTAGGGAGGACAGTAAATGAGCGTTTCAGATCCCGTAGCAGATATGCTTACCAAGGTCCGGAATGCGGTAATGGCCCGCCATGAAAAAGTGGACATTTCCGCCTCCAAACTCAAGCTTGAGATCGTAAAGATCCTTAAGACCGAAGGGTATATCAAGAATTTTAAGAAGGTAAACCAGGACGGCGCTAACTGCATCCGCGTTTTCCTCAAGTATGACGACAAGAACTCGCCGATCATCCATGGGCTCGAGAAGGTCTCGACCCCCGGACGGCGCGTGTATGCCGGCTATAAGGACCTCCCCCGCGTCTATAACGGATACGGCACGGTCATCGTTTCCACCTCCATGGGCGTTACCACCGGTAAAAAGGCCCTGGAGAAGCAGGTCGGCGGCGAGCTGCTCTGCAAGGTTTGGTAAGGGGATAGCGATGTCAAGAATCGGAAAACTTCCCGTTGCCATTCCGGCGGGAGTAAAGGTCACCGTGGCCCCCGGATCCTTCACCGTTGAGGGACCCAAGGGAAAGCTTTCGCAGACCTACGACCCGGTCGTCGAGATCAAGGTCGAGGGCGCGCAGGTTTTCGTGACCCGCAAGGAAGACACCAAACAGGCTCGTGCGAACCACGGGCTTTATCGGAACCTTCTTCATAATATGGTCGTCGGCGTCAGCTCGGGCTTTTCGAAGAGCCTCGTGGTAAACGGCGTTGGATACCGCGCTGAGGTACAGGGCAAGACCCTCGTCCTCAACCTTGGGTATTCCACCGACTTTATCGCCGGTATCCCCGAAGGGCTCGCCGTCGTGGCCGATGCGCAAGGCAAGATCACCATCTCCGGTATCCGCAAGGACCAGGTTGGCGAGTTCGCCGCAGAGGTCCGCAAACTTCGCGGTCCCGAGCCGTACAAGGGCAAGGGAATCCGCTACGAAACCGAAGTCATCAAGCGGAAAGTCGGTAAGTCCGGCGTTAAATAAGGGTTAGCTAAATGTTCAAGAAACTGAATGATAAAGACAGAAAGCGGCTCAAGAGGAAAATCCACATCCGCAAGAGCCTTCACGGCACCGCGGCGCGCCCTCGCATGACGGTTACCCGGTCGAACAGCAACCTGTTCGTCCAGGTGATCGACGACGAGACCGGAACCACCCTCGCTTCCGTTTCCACGCTCGAAAAGGACCTTTCCGCGCTCAAGGCGAACATCGCCTCGGGAACGAAGGTCGGCGAGGAAATGGGCCGCCGCCTCAAGGAAAAGAACATAAACACCATCGTGTTCGACCGTAATGGCTATCTCTACCATGGCGTAGTGAAAGCTATAGCTGAAGGTGCCCGCAAAGCGGGTATCGACTTCTAGGAGTGGCTATGGAGCACAAAGAGTACAATAAAGAGAGAGAGCCGAAGGAATACGTCGAGAAGCTCGTCAAGCTCAACCGCACCGCGAAGGTCGTCAAGGGCGGACGCAGGTTCTCATTCTCGGCGCTCACCGTGGTCGGTGACCAGAAGGGCAAGGTCGGATTCGGTTTCGGCAAGGCCAACGACGTTACCGAGGCGATCCGCAAGAGCATCGACAAGGCGAAGCGCAACATGGTGTATGTTCCGATAAAGAACGGGACCATTCCCCATGAGATTCAGGCCGGCTATAAGAGCTCGGCAGTTCTGCTTAAGCCCGCGTGCTCGGGAACCGGTATCATCGCAGGAGGCGCCGTTCGCGCCGTTCTCGAGGCCGCCGGAGCGACGGACGTTCTTTCCAAGAGCCTTGGGGCGAGCAGCTCCGTCAACGTCATCCGCGCGACCTTCGAGGCCATCAAGCAGTTGATGGACGCGAAAACCGTCGCAAAAAACAGGGGCAAGACCCTGAAGGATCTGTGGGGTTAATAAGATGGCAAACAAGATTTGCGTTAAGCTCGTCCGCAGCACCATCGGCCAGAAGCCGAAAGTCGTCGCGACGGTCCGCTCTCTGGGCTTGAAAAAGCTCAACTCGACGGTAGAGCACGAAGCGACCGCACCGATCCTCGGGATGGTCGCCTGCGTGAAACACCTTGTCGAAGTCAAGGAGACCAAGTAAATGTCTGATTTCAACCTTTACGCCCCGGAAGGGGCTAATAAGAAGAAGCGCATCGTCGGGCGCGGATCCTCATCCGGCCGCGGTACCACCGCCGGCCGCGGTAACAAGGGTCAGCAGTCGCGTTCCGGCGGCAAGGTATACGTCGGTTTCGAGGGCGGTCAGATGCCCTTGTACCGCCGCATCGCCAAGCGCGGATTCTCGAACTATCCGTTCCGCAAGGAATATGAGGTTTTTAACCTTTCCGAGATCGAGGTTCGCTACGAGAACGGCGAGACCGTGAACCGCGAAAGCCTCGTGATGAAGGGTCTCCTCAAGAAGGTTTCCTCCCTCGTGAAGGTTCTCGGCGACGGCGACCTGACCAAGAAGGTTACCGTTTCCGTGGACAAGGTTTCTGCCTCTGCGAAGGAGAAAATCGAAAAGGCCGGCGGCTCCGTCGTCGAGGCCTGCGTACCGGGTAACCGGGACGCTAAATAACCGGGGACGGGTGAAGAAACATGGCAAATAATGCATTAGTAAATATGTTCAGGATCAAAGAGCTTCGCGAGAGGATCTTCTTCACTGTCATAATGCTCGCTATTTTTCGCCTTGGTTCGATTCTGACGCTGCCCGGCATCGATCCGCACGCGCTGACCACGTTCTTTAAGTCGCAGGTTCAGGGAAACGCGTTCGTCGATTACATGGACTTCTTCGCGGGCGGCGCGTTCTCGAACTTCGCTATCTTCATGCTTGGCGTTACGCCGTACATCTCCACCCAGATCCTTATGCAGCTCGCGCTGATAATTCTCCCGAGCCTCAAGAAGATCGCGGAAGAGGACGGTGGCCGCAGGAAGATCCAGCAATGGACCCGAATCGTCACCATCGGCGTGGCGCTCATCCAGTCGTACGCGGTCACCGTGTACGCGGCGAGCATCCCCGGCGCGATCGTGATCGACCGGACGGCGTATACGCTCATCGCGATGCTTACCGTCACGACGGGAACGATGGTCACCGTGTGGATCGGCGAGCAGATCACCAACCGCGGTATCGGAAACGGCATATCGATGCTGATTTTCGCCGGTATCGTGGCGCGCCTTCCGCACGCGCTCATCGAGCTCGGACGGCTGGTGCAGAAGGGCGAGCTCAACCTCGTATTCGTCATCATCGCGCTCGTCATGTTCGCGGTCATTATCGCGCTTGTTGTCTACGAACAGCAGGGTCAGCGAAAGATTCCGGTTCATTACGCAAAGAGGGTCGTCGGAAGAAAGATGTACGGCGGACAGAATACCTATATTCCGTTCAAGATCAACCCGTCTGGGGTTATCCCGGTCATCTTCGCTTCCTCATTCCTGACCTTCCCCTTGCAGATCGCCGGAAGCATGGGCTCGAACGTCAAATGGCTTAACGGCCTCGCGACGTTCCTCAGGCCTCACGGCATTTGGTATAACTTGTTCTATGTCATCCTTATTATCTTCTTTGCGTATTTCTATACACAGGTAACCCTGAACCCCACGGAAATCGCGAAGCAGATCCGGGAAAACGGCGGCTCGATTCCCGGAATCCGCACGGATAAGACGGAAGACTACATGCAGCGGATCCTGAATCGGCTGATTCTTCCCGGTTCGCTGTATCTGGCCCTAATCGCGGTGTTGCCTACCATCATACAGCGGTTGTTCGGGTTCCCGAGCGCGATCTCGATGCTGATGGGCGGAACCTCACTTTTGATCCTCGTGGGCGTCGACCTCGACACCATGAGTCAGATAGAGGCTCAGCTGAAGATGCACCACCAAGACGGACTGGTGAAAAAAGGAAAGATCAGGTCTCGCAACCTGTAGAAAGAAATTTGAGAAAGGGGTATTATGTGCCTCTTTCTCGGAGGATTTATCATGAAGGTACGAACGAGCGTAAAGCCCATATGCGATAAGTGCAAGGTCATCCGCAGGCGAGGAATCGTCAGGATTATCTGCATCAATCCCAAGCACAAGCAGCGCCAGGGCTGATGGAGGTATAGAATGGCTCGAATTGCGGGAGTTGACCTCCCTAATAAGCATGTCAATATCGCACTGACCTACATCTACGGAATCGGACGCCCGTCCGCGGAAGGTATTTGCGAGAAGGCAAAAATAGATCCCATGCGGATGATGAACGACCTTTCCCAGGATGAGCTCAAGGCGATCACCACGGTAATCGACACCGAGTTCAAGGTAGAAGGACGTCTGAGAACCGAAATCGGTCTCAACATCAAGCGCCTTATGGATATTGGCTGTTACCGGGGCCTCCGGCACAGAAAGGGTCTCCCTGTCCGCGGTCAGCGAACCCGGACAAATTCTCGCACGCGCAAGGGTAAGAAGAAAACCGTTGCCGGCAAGAAGAAGTAAGCTTTAATTGGAGGGACTACTAACGTGGCAACCGTAAAAAAGCGGAAAGAAAAGAAAAGCGTATACGAAGGCAATGTATACATCCAGGCGACGTTTAACAACACGATCGTCACCATAACCGATCTCAAGGGAAACGCCCTTTCTTGGGCGTCCTCCGGCGGGCTCGGGTTCAACGGCGCAAAGAAGTCGACGCCCTTCGCGGCTCAGACCGTCGCCGAAACTGCGGTTCAGAAGGCCCTTACCTATGGTCTCCGGGAAGTGCACGTGTTCGTAAAGGGTCCTGGCGTCGGGCGCGAGTCCGCCGTTCGTTCCCTCGGGGCCCTTGGTTTGAAGGTAAAGTCCATCAGCGACGTTACCCCCATTCCGCACAATGGCTGCCGCCCGCGCAAGACACGGCGCATCTGACGAAGGAGAGATAGATGGCTAGATACACAGGACCCCTTTGCAGGCTTTGCCGCGCCGAGCAGAAGAAACTCTTCCTCAAAGGCGACCGCTGCAAGACCGACAAATGCCCGATTAATAAGAAGCGCGCTATCCCCGGTAAGGACCCCAAGGCCCGCACCGGCAAGAGAAGCGACTACGGCGTTCAGCTCCGCGAGAAGCAGCGGATCAAGAGGATGTACGGGATGCTCGAGCGGCAGTTCCGCATCTTCTTCGAGAAGGCCCTTCGCATGCCCGGCGTAACCGGCGAGAACCTCATCGGTCTCCTGGAGCGCAGGCTCGATAACGTGGCGTACCGCATGCATTTCGCGGTTAACCGCAACCAGGCCCGCCAGATCGTCGCCCATGGACACCTCCTCGTGAACGGGAAACCGGTCAACATTCCGAGTTACATCGTGAAGGCAGGGGACGTGGTCGAGGTCAAGGAATCCAGCAAGAAGCTCAACGTGATCAAGGACGCCCTCAAGGAAGTTTCCAAGTCCGGCGTTTCCCCCTGGATCACTCTTGACGCCGATGCCCTCAAGGGAACCTTCGTGTCCGTGCCTCGCCGCGCTGACGTGACCGATCTCGCGGACATTAAAGAACAGCTCGTGGTCGAGCTCTATTCTAAGTAAGAGGAGTTCGAATGGCCCGCAAAAATCTGCTTAAAGGATTCAAGAAGCCGAAGGGACTCACCTTCGAGCATGACGTGTCGACGTCCGATTACGGCAAATTTGTGGCTTCTCCCTTCGAAACCGGTTTCGGAACAACGGTCGGAAATACGCTTAGGCGCGTGCTTCTGTCGTCCATACAGGGTTACGCGATCTCAGCGGTCAAGATAACCTCATATGACGCCGACGGGGTACCGCATAACATTTCCAGCGAATTCGAGACGATTCCGAATGTCGTGGAAGATACCCTGGAAGTCCTGAATAATCTGAAACAGATTCGTTTGCGGCTTCCCGAGGATGTCGAGCAAGACACGTTCCTGTACGAGTTCAAGGGGCCGGTGACCGTCACGAGCGATCAGCTCGCGCGCGATAACCAGCTCGAGATCCTGAGCAAGCCGTTCCACATCCTCACGATGATGGAAGGCGGCCGGGTGGAATTCGAGGTGCAAGTGGACTTCGGGCGCGGTTACGTCCCCGCCGAGGTCAACGAGCGCTATATCGAGGTCGTCGGGACCATCCCGATGGACGCGATCTACAGCCCGGTCATCAAGGTGAAGTATGCCATCGAGCCGTGCCGCGTTGGGCAGAGAAACGATTACGACAAGCTCGTGCTCGAGATCTGGACCGACGGCACGATTACCCCCGAGAACGCCCTCGCCGAGGCGGCGAAGATCGCGAAGGACCACTTCTCGATATTCGTCAACTTCAACGAGAACGAGATCGGCAAGGACGACGATTTTGACGAGGAAGACGAGCGCGTGCGCCAGCTTTTGAACACTCCCGTGGAGGAGCTCGAGCTGTCCGTCCGTTCGTCGAATTGCCTCAAGAACGCAAATATCAGGACAATTGGTGAATTGACCAGGAAAACCGAGGATGATATTGCCAAGACGAGAAACTTCGGCAAGAAGAGCCTCCAGGAAATCCGGGAGAAGCTCCTTGAGTGGAACCTCGGCCTGGGAATGACTGACTACAGTCACCTGAAGAATTCAATCAAGCTGCCCAAGCAGAAGGAAGAAACAGATGAAGCATAGAAACGGCTTTAATCCGCTTTCGCGCAATGTAGCGCATCTTCGCGCGATGCATCGCAATATGGTAACCTCACTCTTCAAGTACGAGCGCGTCACGACGACTCAGCCGAAGGCACTTGAAGTCCGCAGGACCGCAGAGAAGCTCATTACGCGCGCGAAGGTCGACACCGTCCACAATCGCCGCCAGGTCGCCAAGTTCATCCAGGACGAAGCGGTTCTCGCGAAGCTCTTTACCGACATCGGCCCCCGCATGAAAGAGCGGGCGGGCGGGTATACCCGCGTGCTCAAGCTCGGCTTCCGCGAGGGAGACGCCGCCGAGGTGGCGATCCTCGAGCTCGTGGACTACAAGCTCGACACCACCGAGAAGGAAGACAAGAAGGCCAAGAAAGCCGAGAAGACCGAGGCGAAGGCCACCGACGAAAAGAAGGCGGACGCGAAGCCCGCCGCGAAGAAGCCCGCGGCCGCGAAGAAACCCGCGGCGCCCAAGGCTGCCGACGGCGAGAAGAAAGCCGCGCCGAAGAAAGCTAAGGCTCCCGCAAAGCCGGAGGAATAAGTTATGTCGAAAGCACACCGTGGAAAGGGCATTCGTGCCACCCCGAATCATGGCCGTGGCGTCTGCCCCGTTTGCAAGAAGGATCAGGTAAAGGTCCTTTACGAACAGGAAATCAACGGAGCCAAGGCAAAGATCTGCAAGGTCTGCAAGGCAGCGATCAAGAACGGAAAGGCCGTCTAATCGGCGTTTCCCATCCGTCGCGACCGTGACTGAAGCCGTCCCTTTGGGGACGGTTTTTTTTATGCCCGCTTTGACGGCCAAAAGCGCGCGGGAAAGGCAGCGCGCCCGATGCGGCACTGCGCCGGAAATGCCGCCGCGCTAAACCGCTTTAAGCGGCAATGTATAGACACGCTAACAAGAAAAAATTATTATTTTCGGTAAGATCTCTATATAAAGAGGAGTTTTCTATGAAGAAGAACACCATGCTCAAGGTGTCGTTCGCGCTCGCCCTGCTCGCGGCGCTTTGCTTTGTCGGATGCGCGAAGGCGGATACCGGCACCATCAAGATCGGCGGAATCTACCCGCTTTCGGGCTCGGTAGCGGTTTACGGCGTCGAGGCTCGCAACGGCGTGCAGCTCGCGGTCGAGGAAATCAACGCGGCCGGCGGCGTGAACGGGCGGAAGCTCGAGCTTATCGCCGAGGACGACGAGGGCAACCCCGAGAAGACCGTCAACGCGTATAAGAAACTGACCACCAAAGACCAGGTGAAGATCATCATCGGATCGCTTACCTCCGGTTGCACCCAGGCGTTTACCTCCCTCGCGCAGGCGCAGAAGGTCCTCGTCGTCGCTCCCGCCGCCACCATGGCGAGCATCACCGACGCCGGCAACTTCATCTTCCGCGTGTGCTTCATCGATCCCTTCCAGGGAACCGTCGGCGCGAAGTTCGCTTCCGCGAACCTCGGGGCGAAGAAGGCCGCGATCCTCTACGACGTCGGCAACGACTACTCGGTCGGCCTCTACGAGAATTTCAAGATCGGCTTTGAGTCCGCGGGCGGCACCGTCGTCGCGGCCGAGAGCTATAACACCGGCGACAAGGATTTCAACGCGCAGCTCACCAAGATCAAGAACGCGAATCCCGACGTCGTGTACCTTCCCGATTATTACTCGACCGTCGCGCTCATCGCGAAGCAGCTCCGCGCCCAGGGCATTATGGCGCCGATCGTCGGCGCGGACGGCTGGGGCGGGATCGTCGACAACGCCGGCGACGAGGTGCTGAACGGATACTACTCCGATCACTACGCCGCGGACTCCACCGACCAGAAGGTCATCGATTTCGTCGCGAAGTATAAAGCGAAGTACAACGCCACCCCGACCGCGTTCGCCGCGCTCGGCTATGACGCGATGTACGTGGTCAAGGACGCGATGGTCGCGGCGAACTCCACCGACTCGGTAAAGGTTCAGGCCGCACTCGAGAAGACCTCCGGCTCGTACGTGACCGGAAACCTCACCTTCGACGAGAAGCGCAACCCGACCAAGAGCGCGGTCATGCTCGAGATCGTCAAGAAGGACGGAAAGCTTACCCCCGTCTACAAGGCGACCATCAATCCCTGATTTTTTTCCGCGCTAGCGATGACGCCGAAGCGATACCCCACGTCGGGTGACGCTTCGGCGTTTTTTTTGCAGTAAGGCTAAAGTGCGTGTTTCTTTTGCGGCTTTCAAAAAAGTCGATATACCGATATAATGTAGGATACTTATTGAGGAGTTTTATCAAGGTGGAATCTCTCATCATATTCTTCCAGCAGCTGATCAACGGCCTCTCGCTCGGGAGCATTTACGCCCTGATCGCGCTGGGATACACCATGGTGTACGGAATCGTCATGCTGATCAACTTCGCGCACGGCGACGTGCTCATGGTCGGCGCCTACACCGGTTTTTACATACTGCACGCGATGGGGCCGTCTCCGCACGCGCTCGCGCTTTCGTTCATCGCGTCCATGATCGTGTGCGCGGTCGCGGGGGTCACGATCGAGCGTTTCGCGTACCGACCCTTGCGGTCGGCGCCGCGGCTCAACTCGCTGATAACGGCGATCGCCGTGTCGCTCATCCTCCAAAACGGCATGCGCGTCCTTCCCTTCGTCGGGCCGAACCCTCGGCAGTTTCCGACGATGCCGACGGTGAACTTTCAGCTTGGGCACATAGGGATATCGAACATCCAGGTCGTCGTCATCGTCGTTTCGATCGCGCTCATGCTCGTGCTCAACTACATCATAAACTGGACGAAGGTCGGAAAGGCGATGCGCGCGGTATCCTTCGACATGCGCGCGGCGAGCCTCATGGGCATTTCGGTTAACCGCGTCGTCGCGTTCACCTTCGCGCTCGGCTCGGTGCTCGCGGCCGCCGGCGGAATCCTCTTCGCGACCGCGTACCCGCAGATCGACCCGACGATGGGCGCGATGCCCGGGCTTAAGGCCTTCGTCGCGGCCGTTTTGGGCGGGATCGGCTCGGTCCCCGGCGCGATGCTCGGCGGCTACATACTCGGCGTCGCCGAGACGATGACCAAGGGCTTTATCTCGTCGCAGTTCGCCGACGCAATCTCGTTCTCGATACTCATCGTGATCCTTCTCGTGAAGCCCACGGGAATCATGGGCACAAAGGTCAGGGTGAAGGTATGACGGTATCGGTTAAGACGCGGAACTTTATCCTTCTCGGCGGGGTCGCGCTCGCGGCCGTGCTCGTGCCCGCCTTGCTCATCAAGATAGGCTTGATCGACGCGTACACCGCGCAGATCTTTACCCTGGCGGGAATCAACGCGATCATGGCGATCAGCGTGAACATCATAACCGGCGTGACCGGGCAGCTCACGCTCGGCCAGGCGGGGTTCATGGCCATCGGCGCGTATACCTGCATCTGGTTCTCGCAGGTCGCCCATTTGCCGCTGCCGCTTGCGGTGCTGACCGGCGCGCTCTTCGCCGCGTTTGCGGGCTTCCTCATCGGCTTCCCGACCCTCAAGCTCTCGGGGGACTATCTCGCGATCGTCACGCTCGGCTTCGGCGAGATACTCCGGGTCGTCTTCGTGAACCTCAAGGACATCACGGGCGGCGCGAACGGAAAGCGCTTCACGACGATACTCGCGGCCTCCGCCGACATCGCCTGGATAGTGATCATCGGCACGCTCGTCGCGACGATTATCTTCCTGCAAAACTTCCTCCGCTCGACGTACGGCCGCGCGATCCTCTCGGTTCGCGAGGACGAGATCGCCGCGAACTCGAACGGCATCGGTATATTCAAGTACAAGATGACGGGCTTCGTCGTCGCCGCGTTCGTCGCGGGCGTCGCCGGCGCCCTGTACGCCCCGTTCATCGGATTCGTGAAGCCTGACCTCGCCTCGTTCAACCGGAGCGTCGATTACCTCATCTACGTCGTCCTCGGCGGCATGGGAAGCATTACGGGCTCGGTGCTCGCGGCGTTCGTGCTCACGTATCTCCAGGAGTTCCTCCGGTTTCTCAAGGAATACCGGCTTCTCATCTATCCGGTCATATTGATCCTCGTTATGCTATTCCGCCCGCAGGGGCTTTTGGGAATGAAGGAGCTTTCCTTCGTCCGCGTGTGGCAGCGCCTGACTCAGCCGAAGGGGGCAAAAAATGGCTCGAAATAAGCCCGATGCCTGCGGCGCGAAGGGCTGCAGGATGAGCGACGTGCTTTTGAGCGCGGACGAGATATCGATCGTGTTCGGGGGACTCCGCGCGGTGAGCTCGTTCTCGTGCGAGCTCAAGGTCGGCGAGCTCGTCGGCCTCATCGGCCCGAACGGCGCGGGAAAGACGACGGTGTTCAACATGCTCTCCGGGGTCTATTCGCCGACCGAGGGAACGATCTGCTTCACCGACTCGCGCGGCAAGACGCACAACGCGCACGCGATGAAGCCGTACCAGCTCTCGAAGGCGGGGATCGCGCGCACCTTCCAGAACATCAGGCTCTTCGGGAGCCTCACGGTCGAGGACAACGTGCTCATCGCGATGCACGCTCAGCGCCAGATAACGCCGCTCGACGCGATCTTCCGCACCCCGCGCTTTTACCGGGACGAGGAAAGAACCCGCGCGCGGGCGCAGGAGCTTCTCGCGCTTTTTAGGATCGACTCGAAGAAACACGAGCTCGCGAGCAACCTCCCGTACGGCGAGCAGCGAAAGCTCGAGATCGCCCGCGCGCTCGCGACGAACCCGAGGCTTCTCCTCCTCGACGAGCCCGCCGCGGGCATGAACCCGCAGGAGACCCAGGAGCTCATGGAACTCATCGCGTTCATCAGGAAGCAATTCAACCTCACGATCCTCCTCATCGAGCACGACATGAAGCTCGTCATGGGAATCTGCGAGCGGCTCATCGTCCTCGACTACGGGCGCACGATCGCCGCGGGGCTTCCGCAGGAAATCAAGGAAAATCCCGCCGTCATCAAGGCGTATTTGGGCGAGGAGGCCATGATCGATGCTTAAGGTAGACAATCTCGTCGTGCATTACGGCGCGATCAAGGCGCTTCGCGGGATATCGTTCGAGGTCAACGAGGGCGAGATCATCACACTCATCGGCTCGAACGGCGCGGGGAAGACGACCACGCTTCACGCGATCTCGAACATCATCAAGAAGACGAGCGGCTCGGTTTCCTTCGACGGGATCGATATCACCGCCATGTCCCCCGACCACATCGTGAAGACGGGGCTCGTGCAGGTGCCGGAGGGAAGGCGGATATTCGCGAACCTCACGGTGCGCGAGAACCTCGAGATGGGCGCGTATACGCGCAAGGACCGCGCGG
>Ga0209098_1001930_pt1 | contig 18919 bp, 17 predicted proteins | sample AD_JPNHW1_MetaG_FD_184429 | JGI IMG/M metagenome (GOLD analysis project Ga0209098, IMG submission 184429) | Active sludge microbial communities of municipal wastewater-treating anaerobic digesters from Japan - AD_JPNHW1_MetaG (SPAdes) (version 2) | ecosystem: Engineered > Bioreactor > Anaerobic... | reverse complement strand
CATTATTCAAAGCCATAAACCTTATTGCTGGTGAGTTGCTCTCCAGCAGAGCTCACTTCCTCTTCAGATTTATGGTGCAAATTTAAAAAAAATAATTACTCTGAAATTTGTTTAGCAACATAGAAGTGGTCCCGACGCCGCTAAGCGGGTCGGGAAACACCTGCGGTGACTTTGCAGATTTTCAAATGTTTTCCGATTCACGCCACCGCTGGCCCGCACGCCAGGAATTGCCCGCGCGCCTGATATCGGCAAACCTATCCCGAAAAAAACCGAATTGTTTCGTAGAAATCCGCCATTTGGCGGATGCGTAGGCCTGAAAATATGTCGGTGTCAGGGAGTGGCCTGTGCGAAGGTTCGGTATATATTTTCTTGAATTTTTTGGTACTTTTTGTTTCAAGACAAAAAGGACAATTAAAAAAAAATTGTTAATTTTTTGATTATGCGGATTTTAAAGCGAGATATATAGATTCGAAAAAAGATTTGACCCATTTTTTGATTAACCAATCTTACGTTGTCAAAATACCCTAATTTTGCTGAAAAATTCAAACATGACAAACCGCGTCAGGGTGCGTTTTGCGCCCAGCCCCACCGGGCCCTTACATATTGGTGGTGTCCGCACCGCCTTATACAACTATCTTTTTGCTAAAAAACACCACGGCGATATGATACTGCGTATCGAAGACACCGACCAGGTACGTTTGGTCGGCGGCGCCGAAGCATATATCGTGGAATCCCTCAAATGGTGCGGGATAAATTACAATGAAGGCGTTGGTGTCGGCGGCCCGCATATGCCTTACCGGCAATCAGAACGCAAGGGGATTTATAAACAATATGCCCTGGATCTGATTGAAAAGAATTTTGCCTATTATGCCTTTGACACCTCCGAAGAGCTGGACAACCTCCGCAAAAGCCATGAAGCAGAAAAAAAGACCTTCCAGTACGATCAGAAAAACCGGATGCACCTGAATAACGCACTTACCCTTCCCGAAGCCAAAGTTCAGGAGTTGATCGAATCCGGGGCGCCGTACGTGATACGTTTAAAAATTCCCGAAAACGAAAAAATTGTCATCAACGACCTCATCCGCGGCGAAGTTATCTTCGATTCTTGCCTGCTCGATGATAAGGTTATTTTCAAGTCCGACGGGCTGCCAACCTATCACCTTGCCAATGTGGTGGATGATCATTTGATGGAAATTTCGCATGTGATCCGCGGCGAAGAGTGGCTTCCCTCCGCCCCTTTGCATATCCTGCTTTACCGTTACCTCGGCTGGGAAAATGAAATGCCGCAGTTTGCCCATCTGCCCTTATTGTTAAAACCCGACGGCAACGGCAAACTCAGCAAGCGCGACGGCGACAGGCTGGGATTCCCGGTCTTTCCACTACGATGGACCGATCCTAAAAGCGGTGAAATCTCTTCGGGTTACCGTGAATCAGATTATATCCCGGAAGCCTTCATCAATATGCTGGCATTGTTGGGATGGAACCCAGGAACGGAACAGGAAATTTTTACCATGGACCAGCTCATCGAATCTTTTTCACTTGAACGCGTAGGGAAATCGGGCTCGAAGTTCAGCCCTGAAAAAGCAAAATGGTTCAACCATCAGTATATTCAGATGAAATCGGATGAAGAACTTGCGGCATTGTTCATGCCGGTCCTTGAATCAAAAAATATCAAGGCCACTCCTGCTTTTGCAGCAAAAATCTGTTCCCTGGTAAAAGAACGGATCACCTTTTCGCATGAACTCTGGGACCAGGCTTCCTATTTTTTCACGGCTCCGGCCGAATACGACGCCAAATCGGTGAAAGACCGCTGGAAAGGCGACTCCGCTAAGATACTGTCGGAAATGATTCCGATCGTAAAGAACGCGGAACCTTTTTTGGCTGAAAGCCTCAAACAGCAGGTCATGGATCATATTTCCCAAAAGCAATACAGCCTCGGGCAGGTGATGAACGCGTTCCGCCTGCTGCTGGTGGGCGCTTCCAAAGGGCCCGACCTGTTCATCATCATGGAGCTGATCGGCAGGGAAGAAACCATCTCGCGCATCGAAAACGGCATTGCACGCTTAAGCGTTGTCTGACATGAAGACCGACGACAACTGGCTTGAACGCACCGAACTTTTAATAGGAAAAGAAAATCTTGAAAAGCTGCGCCACGCGCATGTTTTGGTCCTCGGGCTCGGCGGCGTTGGCAGTGCGGCTGCCGAAATGCTTTGCCGTGCCGGGATCGGGAAACTTACCATTGCCGACGCCGATGTCATTCAGCCATCGAACCGCAACCGCCAGCTTATCGCCATGCACAGCACCGAAGGAACGAAAAAAACCGAAGTACTGGCCGCCCGTTTACGCGACATCAACCCCGAAATTCAGCTGATCCTGGTTGACAAATTCCTGAAGGAAGATCCGATGATCGGATTGCTGGAACAACACTATGATTATGTGGTTGATGCCATAGACACCTTGTCGCCAAAGGCATACATGTTGTTGAATGCGGTAAAGATGAATTTAAAGGTGGTGAGCGCCATGGGCGCTGGCGCGCGGCTCGACCCGTCGAAAATCTGTGTGGCCGATATTTCGGAAACCCACACCTGTACCTTTGCGTTCGACATCCGGAAACGGCTCCGGAGGCTCGGGCTGACCACGGGTTTTAAGGCTGTTTTTTCTACAGAACCGCCGTTAAAATCTTCTGTAATTTTCCATGACTCGGAAACGAATAAAAAATCCACTGCCGGAACCATTTCCTATATGCCGGTAATGTTCGGTTGTTATTGTGCTTCGGTGGTGATACGGGATTTGATTGGGGCGTAAATGATCGTGTGACAAACCAGTTTACGGTTCAGGTGCGTTGACATTAGGTCATCCAAACGATTTATTTACCGCACAGTAGGTATCATGTTGAAGTTCTGAACCATTTGAGATGCTTATTGTCTGGGATTTTTTTTACGAATTAGTTGAGATTCCTCACCTGCCATGCCTTCACTGCCGTTGCGGCAGCCAGGTTCGGAATGACACTTCATTTTTGTGGGTACAGGGGGATGGAGGCCGCGGAGCGCTTTGCGCTCCGCGGCCTCCATCCCCCCAACAACAAACAAAAATGTCATTTCGAATTTAGCGAAGCTAAATGAGAAATCTCCTTATTTTCAATGGTTTCAGAAAAGTGAATAACTATCATTCAACTAATTTAACAAAATTATTTTTCTTTTTGTGATTTTATTATTAAAAGCATGTATTTTTATGGTATAAAATCCGGAAGGACTATTTTATGGACGATTAATTTCATTAAACCCTGACGTTTCTTTTAAATTTATATGCTAATTGACATGAAAATGAAAACAAAAATCTTATTACTCATGCTTTTTATGTCGTCTATACAGATTTCTGATGCCCAAATTACATTTGAACGAACATACGGTGGCATTGATATAGATCAAGGATCTTCAGTTCAGCAAACCAATGACAATGGATATATTATTATTGGGCACACTAAAAGTTTTGGTGACAGTACCAGTAGTAATGTGTATTTGATAAAAACAGATGAAAATGGCGATACACTTTGGACAAGAACATATGGTAGAACAAATGATGATTATGGGCAGTCAGTATTACAAACAAATGATAGCGGATACATTATTTTAGCTATTACTAAGAAACTTCCGGATACTGGAAGTATTTATATTATAAAAACAGATATGAATGGAGATACATTGTGGACTAAAACCTTAAATTCAAGGTATAATTCAGGTGTTTCAATTCGACAAACCAGTGATAATGGATATATTATAACTGGTTCTATAAAAGATTATGCTGATTTTACAAATGGTGATTTTTATTTGGTTAAAACGAATGAAATTGGTGATACTCTATGGACCAAAACTTATTATAAGGAATACACAGATGATTTTGGACTATCAGTTTTACAAACAAATGGTAACGGGTTTATCATAGTTGGCGGAACCATTAATTATAATGAAGGAACAGAGGACATTGCCCTGATTAAAACAGATATGAATGGAGATACTTTATGGACAAAAACATATGGCGGAACAAATACTGATTATGCTCGTTCAATCATAGAAACCAATGATAATGGATATATTATTTGTGGATCAACATATAGTTTCGGTAATGGTGGTAGCGATGTGTATTTAATAAAAATTGATTCCAATGGCAACCAGCAATGGTACAAAACATTTGGTGGTATTTATAATGAGGCAGGACATTGTATTTATAAAACTATTGATAACGGATATATTATTACCGGCTATAGTTCTAATAATACTTTAACATCAAGCGCTGATCTTTATTTAATAAAAATTGATGAAGCCGGCGACACTCTTTGGACAAGAACTTATGGCGGCACCCAATATGACCGAGGTAATTCTGTTCAACAAACTAATGATAACGGATATATTGTTTGTGGTACAACAGTGAGTTTTGGTAACGGGAATGGTGATGTTTACCTTATTAAAACAGATGAAAACGGTGAATCTACAGGTTTTAATGAAATGACAGATTCTGATAATTTACAAATATATCCAAATCCAAATCACGGCACTTTTCATATAAAAGTTCAAAACCTCAATAATGAGGATCTGTCAATAGAAATTTTTAATATAAACGGGCAAGCTGTTTATAAAAACCAGTTTAATAAGACAGTTCGCACCACAGAAAAAATTGACTTATCATATTGTTCTAAAGGATTATATTTTGTGAAAGTTCTAAATGAAAACAATATTAAAGTAAAAATAATTATAATTAACTAAAATAAAGGGCAAATAAAATGAAAAAAATATTAGTTTATACATGTTTAGTTTTTATTGTAGATTCCGGACGATACTGACCCCCCATTCCGGAGCAAGCTGACCCCCCATTCCGGGATACTGACCCCCCTGGGAAAAAGAGTACTTTAGTCGGTTGGTTAACTGCCATTCCGGCAATATTGACCCCTGGGCTCAACATGCCATTCCGGCATACTGACCCCCTGTTGAAAAAATTATAGATCTATCAAGTTTGGTTTTTTTCTGACGTACAAGGATGTTTAAAAAACATCGAGATGGCAGGAAAAACAAAACCTATGAGCACTGTAAAACAGATTTTACTACAGCTATTCCAGGGACAAAGCCGGAAGAGCATCGTCCGTTCCACTGGTGTATCAAAAAACACAGTAAGGCATTACATTCAGGTATTTCAAGGCTCCGGACACACACTTGAGGAACTGGTCAAAATGGATGAAACTGAACTTGAGTGTTTGATTCAAAAACAATCAAGCGCAGACAAAGCGCATATTAATGATCTGGAGGCACTTTTTCCCTGGATTAAAGAAGAACTCAAACGTACCGGTGTAAATCGTTTTGTGCTGTGGGGAGAGTACCGCAGACGTTATCCGGACGGATATAGTTACTCGCAGTTTTGCTGGCATTATCAGCAATGGTCAAAACAGCAGAATGTGAGTATGATCATGGAGCATTTGCCAGGAGATAAGATTTTCGTTGATTTTGCCGGCAAGAAATTACATTACCATGATCTTGAAACCAATCAGAATATAGATGTTGAGTTTTTTGCCGGAGTTTTGGGCTATAGCCAATTGGCGTTTGCCTTCGCTGTTTCAAGTCAAAGCAGTGCTGACTTTTTATTGGGGAACAGGCGCATGCTTGATTATTTTGGCGGCAGTACAAAGGCCATCGTTGTTGACAACCTGAAAAGCGGTGTAACAAAAGCCAATCGTTATGAACCTGAGGTAGCACAAAGCTTTGGTGACTTTTGCAATCACTATAAAATGGCCGTATTACCAGCAAGAGTGGCAAAACCAAAAGATAAGCCCCTTGTAGAAGGGTTGATCCGGATACTATACAGCCGGATATATGCCCCGTTGCGCGACAAGACTTTTTACAGCCTTAACGAGATGAATACAGCCATAGCAGAACTGCTGGAATTGCATAATAATACGCCTCTTTCAAACAGGACCGTGAGCAGGAGGCAGATATTTGAAGAACAGGAAAAATCTTTTCTACAGCCATTGCCAATAACTGTATTTGAACTCAAATGTTACCGTCAGGCAACGGTTCAGAGCAACTCTCATGTTTTATTGGGTGAAGATAAGCACTATTATAGCGTACCCATGCGATACATCGGTCGTAAGGTCTCGGTTATTTACACGGCAGATGATGTCAATATTTTTTTTGAAGGACAGCGCATAGCTTATCATAAAAGAAGTCGCATGGGACATAAATACACGACGATCCCGGATCATGTTCCTTCCAGCCATAATTATATGCTTGGGCTTAACCCGGATCAGTTTATCCAATGGGGTAAAAGTATCAGTGATGAAGTATCGCTTTACATAGAAAAATTGATTGGGAGCAAAACTCACCCGGAACAGGCTTATAAAAGTTGCCAGGGAATACAGTCGCTGGCGCGAAAACTGGGTAAGGATAAACTTATTGGCGCGTGTCGTACCGGACATGAATTAAAGGTGTACAACTATATGTTCATCAAAAACGTGATGGAGAACAAGCAGAATAGTGTTACACCCGTCATGCCTACATTACCTTTTCATGAAAATATCCGCGGACCTCAGCAATACCAATAAACCTTAATATCAACTTAAAACCATTACATTATGCAAGAACAGATTAAACAAACCATGCGCTCCCTAAAAATGGACGGTATGACCACCCTTTGGGACAACCTTATTGAAACACATCAGTTGCCTCATTTGTCTGCAGAGCAGTTATTACAAATGCTACTGCAGGCCGAATGGGAGCATCGGCAAGGTCGCAGACAGGACAGGCTTGTGCGTGCCGCTCACTTTCGTTATCAAAGCTCGTTAGAAGAAATCGACTGGCAGGCAAGCCGGAATCTTGACAAGAGCACCCTGATTCAAATGAGTGATTGTTCCTTTATCAAAAAAGCAGAAACGCTGATTATTACAGGCCCGACTGGCGTCGGGAAAAGTTATATTGCTTCTGCCATCGGGCATCATGCGTGTCAACTGGGTTATAAGGTAAATTACTTCAACCTGCATAAACTCTTTCAGAAACTACGGGTTGCAAAGGCTGAAGGAACATATATGAGGGAAGTGCTACGTATTGCCAAACAGGATTTGCTTATTCTCGACGATTTTGGTATCCACCCTCTGGATGCAAATACCCGGCTTGAACTACTTGAGATAATAGAGGATCGTCATGGGAAAAACTCGACCATAATGGTCTCTCAGCTTCCTGTTGCAAAATGGTACGAACTCTTTGAAGACAGTACTATTGCGGATGCTTTAATGGACAGGTTGCTTCATCAAGCTATCCGCATTGAATTAAAAGGAGAATCATTACGAAAAAAAAGATAAATTTGCATCTTCTCGATGTTCTTTAAAATGTTCTTTAAAAAACTGGACCTCTGATAGAGGGGGGTCAGTATCCCGGAATGGGGGGTCACTATGACCGGAATAAACAAAAAATGGATTAGAAACGATTATAGGGCTTTCTATTTCAATTTTTTCATTTTTTTCTTGCATACCACGTTTGTTTTTGAAAAGTAAATATCGCTGGTTATATTTGTTTTCAGTTTTAATATCATTAGCTTATTTAATTGCATTATATCTCGTTATATTAAAAGAAGAATAATTTTTGTATTTCATGCCAATGATAATATACTCAGCGAAATCGAAGTTTTAGAAGTATTAAATTTTTATTGAAAAGCTAAAAAATACAAACCCCGCTACTTGTGGCGGGGTTTGTTTCTAATTTATATTTTTTTACTGAGGCGTAATCGTATAGAAATTACTCCACTATGACTTTTGTAGTATAATTATTATTTTCAGAATTAATTCGTATTAAATACACGCCCCTATTATAACCTGAAAAATCATATGAGAAACTCATATTACCAATTTTAGAGAAATTATTTTGGTACATTATTTTTCCCAAGAGATCAAAAATAGTGATGTCGAAAATCCCGTCTTCCATGCCGTTTAATTCAATCTGAATTTTTCCATTCGTAGGATTGGGATATATATTTATTCCTGATTTTACTTTGTAAGAATCTAAGTTTTTCCAGGCATTTTTAGCAGATTTCAAAGTCAGGGGGCAAATTGAATCGTATGTTGGGTTTGTTGAATAGTGCAAAATGGTGGTATCGGTAGCGGTGAGATTAGATAATGTATCTGGAAGGCTATACCTGGCCAAATTATAAGTTGTTCTTGTAAAGGACGTATCAATTTCGCATCCGGTTTGTCCGGAGGCATTCATGCTTAACAAGTAAGAATCATACACATTATTTGTCCCTTTTTGTCCGCTGACAAGTGCAAAACCATCAGAGTTCAGATCTATTAAAGGCCTGTGTCCGAAGGTGGATGTAGTTCCTTCCCTTACAGAAAAAAAACAGGATTTGGCATACAACAACAAAGATATTCAGACCCAGTTGGTTTTCAGTTACAACTTTCTTGAAAGCCTACCGTCAATTTATCTGGATTCCTCGCCAGACGTGAAGCAACGGATCATTGGTTCGATTTTTCCGGAAAAAATTTCCTTTTACAAAAATCGTTATCGAACCAAAAGAGTAAATGCAGTTGTTGAACTGATAAGCAATATTAACAAGCCTTTCGGGAGAAATAAAAAAGGACAATTCAGTAAAAAAACTAAATTGTCCTCGAAGGTCTCCTCGCGGGGACTCGAACCCCGGACCCATTGATTAAGAGTCAATTGCTCTACCAGCTGAGCTACGAAGAGATGGTATTTTCAGGACCGCAAAAATACAAAAAATATATCGAATGATGAAAAAATTTCTATTGTTTCTGTAATACTTGTAGCTAAAGGACTTGAAGCGGTCTTAAACAAAATTTTAACTTATTCAAATTGTCAATCTCAGCGAAGTTCAACATATAATCTCAAATTTTCAGGTTTTTTTTTCGTTAGCTTTTTTGCAACCAGAAAATTTACACTATTCAAAGTGGATTCAAAACACCATTTTTATGGCAATTCCATCAGGGCAGGCGCTCACATAAAATACAGGTTTCGGTTTGTATGAAAGCGGATTTACTCCTGATTGGTATTTTCTGCAATAGTTTTGATAATCTTTCATCGTCCGGGTTGGCTGAGTCCAGATCTGAGCTTCAGAAATGACGGTGTTTAAGGCAAAATTTCCAAGTCCGGCCCAGATGGACCGCTTAAAACCAAGCCAGGTGATGAGCCCGCTGCTTATGTTCACGGCACCATAAATGACATGCATTTTCCAGGACCTTCCAAATTTTTCATTTGATGCAATTTCCTTAAACATTTTTTCTGCATAAATTAGTTTGTTAAGCCGCTCTCCGGGCGTGGAATCAGGAAGTTGAGCCAGAATATCGGCCTTACGGCCAGGATTTAATGGCATGACTAACTGCCCTGCAGCGCCCAGTAACGTAGTTGATGCGCCCAACACCATATCCTGTCGCGTTCCTTTATCGTTACTCAGAAAATACGCTGTGCCTTGACCAATGGTCGCCGCACTGTAGGCTCCCAGCCATCCGTACCACCATACATTGGCAGTTGTCCTGCCTTGATCCAGATGATCCTGGATGTATTGAATCCTCTCACGGACAAGCGAATCGGGGATATCATCCTGCGCTGAAATAATAAATGGCAGTTCAATAAACATGAAAATAAAAAGCACTGTTTTTAATTTGCTATTTTTCCATGACCCATGAATCATTTCAATACCATTTTTAAGTTCAATAAAATACAAGGTCCCCCTCTTTTTCAAATCAATCAGCAATTTTCACTCATAACAAAGATAATTTATTTCCAGAAATTCAGTCTTTACGAAAGATCTTTAACAGGGGAAAACGCAAATAAATTGTTGAGATTCTTCGCTTCGTTGCACTCAGATCAGAATGACAGGTTTGTTTGTCGCATTGGGTAGCGGGTAAGGGGCGGCGGCATAAGCCGCCGCCCCTTACCCGTTCTTAAACTAATCGTCCTGTCATTCCGAATCCCGCTTCTTTCGCGGGATGAGGAATATTCAACATCAGGGTAATAAATTAATGTGCGCATGCCCTGAGTTCTTCAAATTTTAGATTTTTCAAGCGCTGTTTTACTTAAATCATTACTCTTTTTCAAAAGAAATTTGTTTTTAAAAAAAATTTATTAAGTTTGAGGAATAATTTTAACCAAAACAAACCGAAATGAACGAGAACTCTTATTTAGAACTAAGCCCCAACCCGCTGATCCAGCATCTGAACAAACCTTCAAAGGATTTTACAAAAAATGATTTGATTAAATTTATACGGGACAAAAATATTCAAATGGTGAATTTCCGGTATGTCGGTGGAGACAACAGGTTGAAAACCATGAATATTATGATCAACAACCTGAATCATCTGGATACTGTTTTGTCGACCGGAGAACGCGTCGATGGCTCAAGCCTGTTCTCATACATCGAAGCCGGATCCAGCGACCTGTATGTGATCCCGCGCTTCAAGACAGCCTTCCTGAACCCGTTCAGCAGTATCCCTACACTCGATATTTTATGTTCCTATTTTAATAAAGATGGCGAACCTCTTGCCTCATCACCCGAATACATTTTGCATAAAGCCCATAACGTGTTGAAAGAAAGAACCGGCCTCACCTTTGAAACCATGGGTGAACTGGAATATTATATCATCAGCGAAAAAGACGAACTTTTCAGGGCCACCGATCAGAGAGGGTATCACGAATCGTCACCCTACAACAAATTTGAAGATTTCCGTACGGAAGCTTTACAGGAAATAGTGCGATGCGGAGGCCTTGTTAAATACGCCCATTCAGAAGTTGGTAATTTTTCCATCAACAACCTGGACTATGAACAGGATGAAATCGAATTTTTACCTGTTGACGTTGAAGAGTCTGCCGATCAGCTCGTGATTGCCAAATGGATCCTTAGAAGCCTGGCTTACAAATATGGTGTCAATATTACGTTTGCCCCGAAAATCACGGTTGGTAAAGCAGGCAGCGGCATGCATATCCATACCCGTCTGACCAAAGACGGCAAGAGCGTTATGGTTAATGGCGGTGGTATCAGCGATACCGCGAAAAAAGCCATCGCCGGATATTTATCATTGGCGCCATCACTCACGGCTTTTGGCAATACCAACCCCACCTCCTATTTCCGCCTGGTACCGCATCAGGAAGCGCCCACCAATATTTGCTGGGGCGACCGGAACCGTTCGGTACTGGTAAGAGTACCGCTTGGATGGTGCGGCATTAATGATATGATCAAAAAGGCAAATCCTCTTGAGAGTGTACCCACTGATGATTTCAGCGATAAACAAACCGTAGAATTCCGCGCACCGGATGGCTCGGCTGATATTTATCTGTTATTGGCAGGGCTTACAGTTGCCGCCAGACACGGCCTCGAGATGGAAAACGGCCTGGAATATGCCAGCCGCACCTACGCCGATACCAATATTTTTTCGGATGAATTCAAAGAAAAATTAAAATCCCTGGAAACCTTGCCGTTCTCCTGCTGGAGCTCTGCTGAAATGCTGGAAAAACAGGCGGATATCTATAAAAAATACGATGTCTTTTCTCAAAACATCATTGACGGCATTGTTCACAACCTGAAAAAATTTGACGACCGCGAACTCCGGGCAAAACTCAAAGACAATAAAGATGATATGCTGGCCCTGGTGGAGAAATATTTTCATTGCGGCTGATATGCCGCCCTGGCCGGATAATTCACTTTTTGAAAAATCCGTATTATGATTTTTATACAACCCCGGCTTTTGGTACGGGGTTATTTTTTATTTTCATAACTTTGTCACCTCATGTTTAACTTGATACATGGTTAAAACATCTAATGTACTTTATATTACTTATGACGGCCTCACCGATCCGCTGGGGCAATCACAGATAATACCGTACCTGCAGGGATTGACAAAATATGGTTACAAAATTCACATTTTAAGTTGCGAGAAAAAAAACCGTTATCAGGAACAACAGCATCTGATTGCTGATTTATTAAACCAATCGGGCATCGCGTGGCATCCCATTCCTTACACCCGTAAACCGCCGGTGTTATCAACATTGTATGACATCTGGCACTTAAAATCAAAAGCCCGAAAGTTAAACAACGAATTTGGTTTTTCCATAGTGCATTGCCGCAGCTATATAACTGCTTTTGTCGGGATGTTTCTCAAACGCAAAGCCGGCACCAAATTTATTTTTGACATGCGCGGGTTCTGGGCTGATGAACGCGTGGAAGGCCGGCTGTGGAATATCCATAACCCGGTTTACCGAACGATATACAAGTATTTTAAAAGAAAAGAACTGAGTTTTCTGATCCACGCCGACTACGTGGTTACCCTTACGGAAAAGGCCAAAATAGAAATATCCACCCATTTTAACCTGAAAGAAAAAACTCCGGAAATTGAAGTTATTCCCTGTTGCACAGACACTGATTTTTTTTCGAAAAAAAATATTGATGAAAAAGTAAAAAACTCATTTTCTGAACAACTCCATTTTAATCCGGATGACCTGATCATCTCATATTCCGGCTCGATCGGCACCTGGTATATGCTCGATGAAATGCTTGATTTCTTCAAACAGTTGTGCCTGGTAAACGACCATGCTAAATTTTTATTTATTACACATGATAGCCCGGAGAAAATCCTTGATACGGCAAGAGCAAAGCATATCGATACAAAAAAAATTATCATAACCAAAGCAAGTCGGGAACAAATGCCTGTGTTGCTCTCGTTGAGCCATATCGCACTGTTTTTTATTAAACCCGTTTACTCGAAAATGGCTTCTTCTCCCACAAAAATGGGGGAAATCATGAGTATGGGCATCCCTTTTATTACCAACAGCGGTGTCGGCGACATCGATACATTTGTCGAAAGGACCGGCTCTGGATTGCTGGTCAGGGATTTTACAAATTCTAATTACAATGAAGTCATAGAGAAAATTTCCCTGCTTTTGCAACTCCATCCCGAATCGATCAGAAGTAAGGCCATGGCTGAATATTCATTAGATCAAGGCATAAATATTTATAAGAAAATGTACCATCAGCTTACAAATAATTAAATATTCAGGCAGTGATTTATTCTGAAAATTACGAGAAAAAAATTGGGTTTGACAAGATAAAACAGCATGTGGCCGGGCATTGCCTGAGCGATATGGGGCGTGAACGTGCAAATCAAATTTCTTTTTCCAATGTTTTTTCGGATGTTCAGCATCAACTCATGCTTACAGATGAACTTAAAACGATCCTGATTTCGGAAGAGGCATTTCCTTCGGATGACTATCTCAACCTCATCCCGGAACTCAAGAGGCTCAGGACACCCGGAACCTTTATCGAGATTGAAACCCTGATAGGCCTGCAACTTTCTTATGCTGCCATTCAAAACATTCTTGATTATTTAAAACAGCGGGAAGAAAAATTTCCCTGCCTCAACGGCCTGGCTGCGGGGATTATGGTAAACAGCGGGGTCACCATGAGGATATCCCGCATCCTCGATGAAAAAGGCCGTATCCGCGATGATGCTTCGCCGGAATTAAAAAAGATCCGCAGCAGCCTGATCAGCGTTCAACAGCAGATTGAAAAACGCACCCGCCAGATTTTGCTCACCCTGAAAAAAGAAAATATCATCCAGCCCGAGACCGAAATGACGGTGCGAAACAGCCGCTGCGTCATTCCTGTGGCTGCTTCAAATAAACGAAAAATCAAAGGTTTTGTTCACGATGAATCTGCCACCGGACAAACAGTTTTCATTGAACCTGCCGAGATCTTCGAGATGAACAACAGCCTGCGTGAACTCGAAAGCGCCGAACGAAAAGAAATAATCAAAATCCTGATCGACTTTACGGATTTTATCCGGCCCGATATTGACGAAATGCTTGATGCTTATGCATTTCTTGGTGAAATTGATGTTATCCGGGCAAAAGCGCTTTTTGCCCTCGAGACAAAATCCTTAAAACCCTTGTTGGCGGAAAGCCCCGGTATTAACTGGTACAAAGCTGTAAATCCCTTGTTGTTTTTACATTTTAAGGAAAAAAATAAAAAAGTTGTTCCATACGATATTCAGTTGAATTCAGCCCAACGGATTCTTGTGATTTCCGGGCCGAACGCCGGAGGAAAATCTGTGTGCCTGAAAACCATCGGCTTGCTGCAATACATGATACAGTGCGGGTTTCTGATCCCTGTCACCGATGGTTCCGAGGCCGGCATATTTTTAGATATTTTTATTGAGATCGGCGACGAACAATCCATAGAAAATGATCTCAGCACTTACAGTTCGCACCTGCTGAACCTGAAATATTTCATTGAAAACGCCAACGAAAACACCCTGTTTTTAATAGACGAATTCGGCAGCGGCACTGAGCCGACACTTGGCGGGGCGATAGCCGAAGCCACGCTGCAAGAACTTAATAATAAAAAATCTTTTGGCGCCGTCACCACGCATTATTCCAACATTAAAGAATTTGCCGCAAAAACCGATGGTGTTATCAATGCTTCAATGCTGTTCGATACCAAAAACATGTTGCCTCTGTTTAAGCTGACGATAGGCAACCCGGGAAGTTCTTATGCGTTGGAAATAGCTGATAATATAGGCTTCCCGAAAGACATCACCGAAAGAGCCACCAACATTGCCGGAAAAGAAAAAATAACATTCGAAAAGCAACTTCAGTTGTTTGAAACGGATAAAGAAGAACTCGTCAAACAACAGGAAAAAGTAAAAATGGCAGATGAGTTTTTTTCTGAAATGATAGACAAATACCAGAAACTGCTTTCGGAACTGGAAGCAGAGCGGCAATCCATTATCCGCGATGCCAAAGAACAGGCGGCATCATTGATACAACAGGCAAATAAATCCATCGAAAATACCATCAGGCAAATCAAGGAAGCCGGCGCCGAAAAAGAAATTACCAAACAGTTAAGAACAGAATTAACTGAACTGAAAGAAAAAATCGTTTCTGAAGACACGGTGCGAAAAACAAGTATAAAAAAACCATCAAAGCCTAAAATACGAGTGCCGGCAGCATCTGTTGAAAAAGTAAAAAAAATACCACAAAAAGGAAGTTATGTAAGAATCCCGGGACAAAAAACCATTGGTGAGATCATTGAGTTACAACACGGCCAGGCGCTGGTTTTATTTGACAATACAAAACTGAAAATTCCTGTTTCCCGGCTGGAAGTGGCTGAAAGCTCCGAATATCAAGCATCCCTGAAAAAGAAGACCAAAAGTAACTATTCAGAAATATACCAGCACATCAATGACAAAATTGCAGGTTTTAAAACCACGCTGGATGTTCGCGGAAAAAGAGCGGAAGAAATAACGGAAATCATAGAAAAATATATTGACGATGCCTTGTTGTTAAAGATCTATAACGTCAGGATACTCCATGGTAAAGGGTTTGGCGTTTTGCGCAACATCATTCATGAAGTGCTGGCAAGGCATAAAAACGTTGTTTCGTATGAGAACGAACATGTGGAAAAAGGCGGAGAAGGGATTACCGTGGTAATTTTAAAATAGATTTGGTTTGATTATTGTTCAACCCCAGAAAATTTTCCCATGAAAAATTTACTTTATTTTCTTTTTGCAATCATATTGTTTGCCTTGCCCGCTAATATTTCCGGCAACAAAAGCCAGGGATCGCAAAACATCAGCAACAACGTGTATATTCTCACCGATGAAAACTTTGACAAAACTATTAAGGAAGGTGTTGTCCTTGTTGATTTCTGGGCTACCTGGTGCGGGCCGTGCAGAATACTCTCACCCATCATTGAAGAAATCGCCTCGGAAACAGGCAAAAAAGCCAAAATTGCAAAAATGGATGTGGATAAAAATAAAATCACCTCATTCAAATATAATATTCAATACCTGCCCACGGTGATCATTTTTAAAAACGGAGTCCCCGAATACCGGTATGTTGGACTTCAGGATAAGGAAACGCTGGTAAATGCCATAAATTTATTACAATAACGATATGGAAAACGCTGAAAACAACAAGCCCGAATCAGGCAAAAAATCGTTTAAAGAACAACTGAAGAATGCTTTTGCCCTGCGCCATATCATCGGGATAATTGCCGGCGGTATCATCGGGTTCCTGTATTTTTATTTTGTTGGGTGTGCCAGCGGCGCCTGCACCCTGAAATCAAAACCCTATTATTATATTGTCCTTGGTATCCTGCTGGGGTATTTGATCGCTGATTTTTTCAAGAAGAAAAAGCAGGCATAACTTGTAAATTATAGCAGTTAATGTTTCCTTTGCATGTATATTAACAGCAAATGTCTGCAGCCATTCTTAAACGGATCTCTGATTTTTCATCTCTGGTGAAAATCAGCCACACGGTTTTTTCATTACCATTTGCCGTCATCGGTTTTTTTTTAGCTGTCGAACATAATAATGGGGCATTTGATTATAAAATATTCCTGCTGATGTTGCTGTGTGTGTTTTTTGCCCGTAACGCGGCCATGAGCTTCAACCGCATCGTTGACAGGCATATAGACAAAAAAAATCCCCGCACTCAAAACAGGGATATTCCTTCGGGAAAAATAAAAGTTAATTATGCTTATGCCTTTCTGATAGCTAACATCATTCTTTTTATTGCCACTACTTACTTTCTCAATTTTTTATGTTTCCTTTTATCACCTGTTGCCCTTGCCATCATTCTGGGTTACAGCCTGACAAAAAGGTTCACATTTTTATCACATTTTGTCCTGGGCATTGGGTTGTCGCTAGCTCCAATCGGGGCCTATCTGGCCGTAACGGCACACTTCCACATGCTTCCTTTGTTGTATTCGCTGGCCGTTATGTTCTGGGTAAGCGGCTTCGACATCATTTATGCGCTGAACGATACTTCTTTTGATAAAACACAAGGCCTGCATTCGGTTCCGGTACGGTTTGGTGTTAAAAAAGCGCTGATCATCTCGGGTGTATTGCATGTCTTCACACTTTTTTTTATTGTTGGGGCAGGAATGATGAATCATAACGGGATCCTTTTCTGGATCGGGACCGCCATTTTTGCGTTTTTTCTTTTTTATCAGCATTATATCGTCCGGCCCAATGATATAAGCAGGATCAATATGGCTTTTTCCACCTTAAATGGATTTTCAGGGTTGATTTTAATGGTGTTTTTCCTGCTTGATCATTTTTTTATTATGTAAAATCAAGATTTATTTTTTTTAATCAGACATCAATTATTATATTTGCATTTATTAACAATTATTTATATCATTATGAAAAAAATAATTATTCTAGTTTTCGCAATCTCCTTAGGCTTTAGGCTTTTTGCACAGGATACCCCTACCGATACGTTGTTTAAAGGTGATTACCAGGATGCTGAAAGGTTATACAACGAAGGGGTTAAACTTTTTGAAAATAAGAACTTTAATGATGCGATTAAAAAATTTGATGAGGCTATTGCCAAGAAACCCGATTTTGAAAAGGCTTATTTTAACAGGGGTTCTGTAAAAATGGAGTTAGGCAAATTTGCCGAAGCCGTTCCTGATTTTACAAAATCCATTGAACTGGAACCTTCTGCAAAAGGTTATTTCAGCAGGGGAAAAGCCCGGTTTGAGCTTAAAGATAACGACAACGCGATCATTGATTTTACGTATGCCATAAACATTGATGCCAACCACGCACAGGCTTACTATTACCGTGGTGAAATATATTTTGAAAAAACAGAATATGAAAAAGCGATTACCGATTTTGATGCTGCCCTGAAAATAAAACCGGATTACGCATATGCATACAACGACAGGGGAAGTGCAAAACTCAAACTGGAACGCTATGAAGAAGCGAAATCCGATTATTTTTTCGCCACCAAAAGCGATCCCAGCCTGGCGTTTTCATTCAACAACCTGGGCAGCGCAAAAAAGAAATTACAGGATTTTAAAGGCGCCATTGATGAATATACCGCAGCCATAAAAATTAAACCCGATTATTTTATTGCATATAACAACCGTGGCACCGCTTATTTCGAACTTGAAGATTATAAGAATGCCATTAAAGACTACGATAAGGCCATTGAACTGAACCCAAAGTATTATTATGCCTATAACAACCGGGCAAACGCCAAATACAAGCTTAAAGATTATGAAGGGGCTGTGGCAGATTATACCAAAGCAATTGAATTATTTCCGGATTATGGTTATGCATACCTGAATCGCGGAATAGCCTATGAAATGATGAGAAAGCCTCAAAATTCCTGCGAAGACTGGAAGCACGCGGCTGCATTAGGCATCAATACTGCGGCCACTTATTCAAGTACCCAATGCAAATAATAGTTCATAATTAAAAACCATATAGATCATGAAAAACAGAATAGCCATATTTTCAATAGTTTTCTTCATGCTTTTGTCATTTTTCTCATCGGCACAAAGTGTTGAATTTGAAAAAAAGAATTTTCCCGGTAAAGAAAAAGAATTCAAAGACGCGAAGTTCAACTTCAATAGTGGTAAAAAATATTATGAAATAGGAAAAGGCATGTATCTTACCGCGTTGGACTATTTATTGAAAGCGCAGGATTTTAATCCGAACAATGCCGAATTAAATTACATGATCGGAACGTGCTACCTGAATACGGTTCAAAAAACAAAAGCCATCGGCTATTTCGAAAAATCATATGCACTGGATCCTGGCCTTAACAAGGACATTAAATACAAACTCGCAAAGGCATACCAGTTAAATTATGAATTTGAAAAGGCACAAAATCTTTTAAGTGAATATAAACAATCATTATCACCCAACGACCTTGCTGCTGTTGCAAAAGAAATTGAACGGATGGATCAGGAATGCGACAATGCGTTAATACTGATTAAATCACCGGCACGGGTTTTTATTGATAATTTAGGTTCAACGGTAAACTCTATTTATCCTGAATATTCACCACTGATTAATGCTGATGAATCCGTTTTATTTTTTACCTCAAGGCGTGATAATACCACCGGTGGTAAAAAAGACGA
>Ga0209098_1001929_pt1 | contig 18928 bp, 11 predicted proteins | sample AD_JPNHW1_MetaG_FD_184429 | JGI IMG/M metagenome (GOLD analysis project Ga0209098, IMG submission 184429) | Active sludge microbial communities of municipal wastewater-treating anaerobic digesters from Japan - AD_JPNHW1_MetaG (SPAdes) (version 2) | ecosystem: Engineered > Bioreactor > Anaerobic... | reverse complement strand
TAGAAAATGGAACAGCTACAAGTTGGGTAATTGAGTACGGCCCTGTTGGCTTTACTCAAGGTACCGGTACCGTTGTGCCAAATGTAACTACAAATCCTTATACTTTAACAGGATTAACACCTAATACTACTTATCAATTCTATGTTCAATCCAATTGTAGTGGAAATTATAGTGCATACAGCAATGCCGTGACTTTAACTACCGGTTTAATTCCAATTAACTTACCTTATACTAATGATTTTGAAAATCCTTTAACCTATACCGATTTCGGTTTCTTAAATGGAACACAAGCTAATAAGTGGACCATCGGAAGTGCTACTGGTGTTAATAATACGGTAGGCGGTACCAACGCAATGTATATTTCTAACGATAATGGAACTACATGGGCTTATACTGCAGGTACAGTCGGAAATTCAAAAGTATATGCTTATATGGATATTAATGTTCCTACCGGTGCAAATGAAATTTTGTTGGATTTTGATTGGATTGCCCAAGGGTCAAGTGCACAATATGACTTTTTAAGAGTTTATATGATGCCTATTACCATTCCTGTAACTGCAGGTAATATTCCGCCAACTGTAAATAGTGTGAATTATGATTTGACCGCAATGATTGGTCATTATACTGGAGGTCCCGGAGACCATTGGTTAAGTGTACAATCTACTTGGCAACACAAACAATTTAATATTAACTCTACTCAGTTTCCAAATTTAGCAGGGAACACATGGAGGTTGTATTTCCATTGGAGAAATGACCAAACTAATGCAGTTCAACCACCTGCCACAATTGATAATATTTCTATTGTGATTTCTACTTGTCCAGCTCCATCTGCATTAGCAGTGACCAATGTTTCTTCATCATCTGTTGAATTAGGATGGACAGAAAATGGATCTGCAACAACTTGGACAGTGGAGTATGGTCCAGCTGGATTTACTTTAGGTACAGGAACTCAAGTTATTGCATCTGCTAATCCATTCGTGGTTCCCGGATTAAATCCCGCAACTATTTATGATTTTTATGTTAAAGCTAATTGTGGTGCAAGTGATTTTAGTGGATGGACCAATAAAGTGACTGCTACAACATCTTGTGTGCCTGTTGCTTTACCAATTATTGAAGGTTTTGAATCAAGCCTTTCAATTCCTACTTGTTGGACTACAACTTATACCTTAAATAATTTTAATGTAACAACTACAGGAACATCACCAACTTGTTCTCCTAATGGAGGATCAAATATGTTACGTTTTAATAGTTTTAATACAACAGCCGGTAATCATGCTGTATTATACTCACCTTTGATAAATGTAACTGGAGATTCCATAAGTGTATCTTATTGGCAATATAGAGATCCAGGTTACAATGGAGCACAATATGCAACAGAAGGTATTGAAGTATTTTATAATACTACACCATCTCTCACAGGAGCTACATCTCTAGGTTTTACATCCCGTAGTTTTGCAACTGCAGGTTGGTATCAAATCTCTTACATTATTCCAAGTGGATTAATTGGAAATGCTTTTGTAATCTTTAAAGCTACATCTGAATATGGTAACAATCAGTTTATTGATGATATTTCTATTGCTTATACAACGATTGTGCCATGTACGGTACCAACCAACCTTGCTGTTTCTGCAATAACTACATCAACTGCAACAGCTACCTGGACTGCAGGGGGCAGTGAAACTCAATGGGAAGTTGCCTACAAACCAACTTCTGCTTCAACATGGAATAGTGCATTTGTAACTGCTCCAACATATAACTTCTCAACGTTAACAGCAGCCACAGTTTATGATGTTAAAGTGAGAGCTATCTGTGAAGTAGGGGATACTAGTGCATACACTGCTGTCGTTAACTTCACAACAGCAACTCCTCCATGTAATGTTCCAACAAATCTACAAGTTCCTACTGCAACCATTACTGATCAATCTGCAATATTTACATGGACTGCAGGTGGTACAGAAACTCAATGGCAAGTGGAATACAAATTGGTTTCTTCTACGAACTGGACAACTATGCCAATATCTACAACAACAACACAATTGATTCAAGCATTACAAAGTAATTCAACTTATGAAGTACGTGTAAAAGCATTATGTGGAACAGGTAATGAGAGCCCATTTACAACTCCTATTCAATTTACAACAACAGGAGCTGGAACATACACAATAACAACATCAGTGTCTGGTTCTGGTACCATCACTCCATCAGGTGATGTGATCGTAAATGCAGGCGCCGATCAAGAGTTTATTTTTACTCCAGGAGAAGGGACAACAGTTGTTCTAATGTTAATAGATGGTGTTATTACACCTTGTGTAAACAATTCTTATACTTTTCAAAATGTTATGGCAAATCATACTTTAGAAGTTACATTTGCTGAAGGAATTGAAAATAATAATTTATCAAATTTAGTTTCACTTTATCCAAATCCTACGAATTCAACTATTGAATTAAAGATAAACCAAACTCAACTTCAAGTACGTGAATGTCAACTATATGACATCTACGGAAAACTCATCAAGGTGATCACTATTACCGAAGAAAACACCAAAATTGATGTATCAGAATATGCATCAGGTGTTTATTTTGTAAGAATGAATACAGAAATGGGTCCAATTTCAAAGAAATTTGTTAAAAAATAATTAACAGGTTAGTCTATTGTGAAAAGGCCGGAGCAATCCGGCCTTTTTTTGGTTTTTTTTACTAAAACCGACATTTATAAGAATATTTAATTTTATTAAAAAAGTAAAAAATATAGGTGAAAGTCCCAAAAAAAATCTTACTTTTGCAGTTTGTTAATAAATGTAATCATATGACTCGTAAATACATATTTGTCTTAGGCGGAGTAGTCTCAGGCTTAGGAAAAGGAATTACTGCTGCTTCCCTCGGAAGACTCCTAAAATCACGTGGAATCAAAGTTACCATGCAAAAATTGGATCCCTATCTAAATATGGATCCGGGAACCATGAATCCAATCCAACATGGTGAGGTTTTTGTTACCGAAGATGGAGGCGAAACTGATCTTGACCTTGGTCATTATGAAAGATTTATTGATGAAAATCTAAACAAACACTCTAATATCACCTCAGGTAAAATTTACTATTCCGTAATTGACAATGAACGTAATGGTCTTTATGCAGGCTCTACCGTTCAAATGATTCCTCATATCACTAATATGATAAAGGATAAAATTCGCCTGAATGCTGAATCTAACAATGCTGATGTAGCTATTATTGAAGTAGGTGGCACAGTTGGTGACTATGAAAGTTTACCTTTCCTCGAAGCGATTCGTCAATTTTCTTATGAAGAGGGTTACGATAATTGTATGTATATCCATGTTGCTCTGATCCCTTTTATTACACCAAGTAATGAATTGAAAACTAAACCTGCGCAACATAGCGTAAAAGAGTTATTGAGTCTTGGTATTCAACCTGATATTTTAGTTTGTAGAAGCGATCGCCCTTTAAGTAAAGAGATCAAACAGAAACTCTCTTTGTTCTGTAACGTAAAACCGGCTTGTGTAATCGAAAATATCAACTCTGATTCCCTTTATGAAGTCCCTCTTGCTCTCGAAAATGACGGTTTTGCTACTCAAGTGATCAAAAGATTAAAGATCAAATGTAAAGAAAAAGATCTTTCTGATTGGACCTCTATGGTTGAAATGAGTAAGAAAACAACTAAGTCTGTGACCGTTGGTTTGGTCGGAAAATATACCGAATTACACGATTCTTACCTAAGCGTTGTTGAATCTTTAAAACATGCTGCCATTTTTAATAGTGCCAAAATTGATATCCAATGGATTGATTCTGAATTGATTACACCTGAAACCGCTTCTAAACATTTATCCGGATTAGATGGTATTTTGATTCCTGGTGGTTTTGGCGTTAGAGGTACTGAAGGGAAAATAAACACTGCTCAATATGCCAGAGAAAAGAAGATTCCATACCTTGGTTTGTGCTTAGGAATGCAAATTGCTATCATTGAATTTGCCCGTAATGTCGCCGGTCTGAAAGGTGCTTGCAGTATTGAAATGGAACCCGATACACCACACCCTGTTATCAATTTCTTGCCCGGTCAAGAGGATAATAATGTTTTGGGTGGTACTCTAAGATTGGGAAAATATCCTTGTAAATTATTGAAAGGCTCAAAAGCTTTCGAAGCGTATGGCGTTGAACTAATTTCTGAAAGACATCGTCACCGCTATGAAGTAAACAACGACTATAGATCTATTTTAGCTGAAAATGGTTTAATTTTCTGTGGAACTTCACCTGACGAAAATATTGTCGAAATGATTGAATTGAAAGATCATCCTTGGTTTGTGGCTTGCCAATTTCATCCTGAATTCAAATCAAGACCAAATAGACCCCATCCTTTGTTTATGGGATTCATCAAAGCTTCTATTAAATAGATTTTATTCAGTCAATATTCAGTTTCCTCATATTTAATATTTTATCATTTGAAAAAAATCATTTTACTTCGCAATAAGGAGAAATCTCTTCAAAGATTTCACCCTTGGGTATTTTCCGGTGCTGTTTACAAAAAAGATCCTTCTTTAAAAGATGGCGATATCGTTGAAGTATATGATTCTGAAAACCGATATTTAGCTACTGGACACTATAACAATAACTCGATTTGTGTTCGTGTTTTTAGTTTTGATCAAATAGTTCCAGATTATCAATTTTGGAAATCTAAATTTGAAAATGCTATTCAATATAGAAAATCAATTCAAATAATTGATAATGAACAAACTAATATTTTTAGATTAATCAATGGGGAAGGGGATTCTTTACCTGGACTTATTATTGATTGGTTTAATGGAAATGTGGTAATTCAATTTCATTGTATTGGGATGTATTTTTTGAAAGATACCATCATTCAAATATTATTAGAGCTTTTTCCCAATCAGATCAAATCGATCTATAATAAAAGTGCATCTACCTTATTTGAAAACTTCGATACCGATGAGCATGATGGTTTACTATACGGCCAATTGGATGAGGTGTTGGTTCACGAAAATGGGATCCCTTTCTATGTGGATATTGAAAATGGTCAAAAAACAGGATTCTTTATTGATCAAAGAGACAATAGAGCTCTTGTGGGACAGTTTTCTAAAGGTAAAAACGTGCTAAACCTTTTCTGTTATACAGGAGGATTCTCTTTATATGCATTACAAGGTGGCGCTAACATAGTTCATTCCGTAGACATTTCTAAAAGAGCGATCGAATGGACCGAAAGAAATGTTGACTTAGCTGAAAATAAAGATAAACATACATCGTATGCGGAGAATGTTTTCGATTTTTTAGATCAGATGGAGGATAGATTTTATGATTTGATTATCTTAGATCCACCTGCATTTGCCAAACATCATAGAGCAAAAGAACAAGGGATTAAAGGGTATCGCAATATCAATCGTAAAGCCATGGAAAAATTGAAACCCGGTGGATTCTTGTTTACCTTTTCCTGCTCCCAGGCGATTTCAAAAGATGAATTTCAAACGATTGTTTTTTCTGCTGCTGCCATGGAAAACAAAAATGTGAGAATTGTAAAACAACTCCATCAATCCTTAGATCATCCGGTTAGTATTTACCATCCCGAAGGAGAATACCTGAAAGGGCTAATGTTGGAAATTACCCCACGCTTCCTTCCAGACTAATCGCCAACAATTTCTGTGCCTCAACGGCAAATTCCATAGGTAATTTATTGAGTACTTCTTTGGCGTATCCATTGACAATCAAACTGATAGCAGCCTCTTTGTCGATGCCCCTTTGTTGACAATAAAACAATTGTTCATCAGAGATTTTAGATGTTGTGGCTTCATGTTCTAAGATAGAACTCTTGTTGTTACAGTCGATATATGGCCAGGTATGAGCACCACATTGATCACCCATAAGCAAAGAATCACACTGAGAGAAATTCCTGGAGTTTTCAGCTTTTTTGCTTACACGGACAAGTCCACGGTAACTATTTTGACTTTTACCTGCTGAGATTCCTTTAGAAACTATCAAACTTTTGGTGTTTTTGCCCAAATGAATCATTTTGGTTCCGGTATCGGCTTGTTGGTAATGATTGGTGAGTGCTACAGAGTAAAATTCACCGGTTGAGTTATCCCCTTGAAGTACACAGGATGGGTATTTCCAGGTTACTGCAGATCCGGTTTCCACTTGAGTCCAGGATATTTTTGAGTTATTGCCTTTGCATAATCCTCTTTTAGTCACAAAATTATAAATACCACCTTTCCCTTCTTTATCACCTGGATACCAGTTTTGAACGGTTGAGTATTTCACTTCAGCATTATCCATGGCAATGATTTCAACGATAGCTGCATGTAGCTGATTTTCATCTCTTTGAGGGGCTGTACAACCTTCCATATAACTAACATAAGCACCTTCATCAGCGATCAATAAAGTTCTTTCGAACTGACCGGAGTTAGCAGCATTGATTCTGAAATAGGTGGATAATTCCATCGGACATCTAACACCTTTTGGAACATAGCAGAATGAACCTTCACTAAAAACAGCAGAATTTAAGGCTGCGAAAAAGTTGTCACCATAAGGAACAACAGATCCCATATATTTTTTAACAAGCTCAGGATGTTTTTGTACCGCTTCACCAAAAGAACAGAATATAATTCCTTGTTTTTCAAGGGTGTCTGAGAAAGTGGTTTTTACAGAAATGGAGTCAATAACAGCATCAACCGCTACTCCTGCTAGAGCTTTTTGCTCATTGAGGCTTATTCCCAGTTTATCAAAAGTTTTTAAAAGTTCAGGATCCACTTCATCAAGGCTGGTCAATTCTTTATTCTTTTTAGGGATTGCTAAATAGATAATATCTTGATAATTAGGTTTTTCAAATTTCAGGTGAGCCCAATCGGGTTGTTCCATTGTGATCCATTTTCGGTAGGCTTTTAATCTAAAATCGAGAAGCCACTCAGGTTCATTTTTACGTTTTGAGATCAAACGAATCACATCTTCGTTTAATCCTTTAGGGAATTCTTCAATATCAATATCTGATACGAACCCATATTTATATTCACCTTCGGTTATATTTTCTATAATTTCATTAGCCATTTAAGTACGATTTAATATGCAAAAGTACAAAAAAATGTGCAACTTTTATGTGTATTGATGAATTCAATACTAGATATTGGTGTAATCATAGAACACAGATGACACAGATTAAACAGATTCTAACTAATTAAATAAATTAAAATGAAACTACTGTGCAATCCACTGTGGTCTATTGTGTTTATTTCTATTTGTTTATTTTAAAATTATTTTAAAGCAGCAATTGAATCACACAACGCTTGAGTTAACTTTTGTCCGGATTTAAAATAAAGGTGATTTCCATCAGTTGTTTGATATTGATTGTAATCTAAACTGAAATCAAAATATTTTACATTATATTCATGAGAAATACCGGATATGATTTGATTAAAATTAGGCATAAATTTTAGTTCAAGATCATACATCTCTTTAGAGGTTGGCAATCTTACCAAATAGACATCTCCATGTTTTTTAAACAGTTCAATTATTTTTTTTAAATTAAAAACACGATTTTTGGAATATACTTTTTTAGTATGCATATTATAGTACTCTTCCAAACAAGTTTTTTGTTTTTTTAAATATTCTGCTTGGTTCCACTGAAAATTTACTTCTAACCAACCATCTTGATGTAGTTCAACTTTTTGTTTAGGATTGGATTTTCTAAAAATTTCCCTCCAGGGTGATATACTATTCTTTAAAATAAATTCAAAATTTGGTTTTGAATTAACAAAATTCATATTACTTAAAATAACTTCTGTATTTAAGACTTCAGTTCCATCAGACGAAGTATAAGAAGTTATTCCAAAAGGATCTACACAGATAATGTAAATTCCATTTTTTGAATTTTTATCTAATTTTTTTTCAATACTTTTATAGTAAACTTCACCATAAGGTGAATGATTAATGGTAAAAGAATAATTAAAAAAATCTTTTTTTAATTTGGATTTTAATATTGAAGGGATAATCCCTTGTGCCGCACGAGACGAACCAATAATTAAATTTTCTTGTTTTGGAGTCGTAAATCTTAAATAGAATGGATCAATAAATCCATCAGCATAGATAATAGAAGTGACAATAAAAACAGCAATGGGCAAGATGCTGAAAATGAATAATTGTTTCAAAAACTTCTTCATCATGTCTAAAATTGAAAATAGATAAATTGGGCTTGTTTAGCACCTACCATTGCAATTAAAAAGATCACCAGATAATAAATAGTGATTCTTACCCATCTTTGTTTGAAAATCCCCATGATTTGCAATCCATGTTCCCGTTTTCTTTGGAACCATTCTACTAAAACAAGTATGCCTACAAATACGATATTTTTAATAAGGTTATCATTGATCATACTTACATTCATCGGAGATTTGAATAGAGAGGCATCAAAGATTCCTGCTATATAACTCCAGGCATGTTGAATATTATTGGCTCTGAAAATAATCCATCCCACTAACACCAAATTGAAAGTGAGAACCATTTGGAAAAGTTCTTTAAAAGAAGGGAATAAAGTGTCTTGAGCCACCATTCCTGTGTTTCTTCTATTCTTTCCCATCAACAATAAAGGTAAAAATAAAATAGCGTGAAAAGCTCCCCATACTACAAATGTCCAGTTGGCACCATGCCATAAACCACTGACCAAAAAGATAATCATGGTATTTCTGAGTGAAGCCCATTTCCCTTTTCGGCTTCCGCCTAGTGGAATATAGATATAGTCTCTAAACCAGGTGGTTAATGAAATATGCCATTTTCTCCAGAATTCAGCAATATCACGACTGAAATATGGATAATGGAAATTTCTCATTAATTTGATTCCAAATAATCTTCCGGTTCCAATGGCAATGTCGGAATACCCTGAAAAATCACCATAAATCTGGAATGCAAAACAGATGGCACCTATAACCAGTGCACTTCCGGGCATATCTGCAGAGTTACCAAATATATAATTCGCCAGAATGGCACAATTATCTGCTACCACAATTTTCTTGAATAAACCCCATAAAATCTGTCGTCCTCCATCTACAGCATCGGTGTAATTAAATGTTCTGGGTTTATAAAATTGGGGAAGTAAATTGGTCGCTCTTTCTATCGGTCCTGCTACCAACTGAGGGAAAAAGGATACATACGCTAAGAAAGAGACGACATCTTTGGTGGCTACAATATCCCTTCGGTAAACATCAATGGTGTAACTTAAAGCCTGGAATGTATAGAAACTGATTCCTACCGGTAAAATTACTCTTAAAGTACTGGCTTCCAATGTGATTCCCATGGAAGCGAATAAGTCTATAAAGTTAATTACAAAGAAATTATAATACTTAAAAAATCCTAAAATTCCTAAATTAAGGATTAAATTGGCTGCTGTGATCCATTTCCTTTTGTTGAATTTTCCCGGTTCCTCTTTGTCATAATGTTGAACAAGTACACCGCTGCCCCATGAACAAATGGATGTTAGCGCAATTAAAAGAAGAAATTTCCAATCCCACCATCCGTAAAAGATGTAACTGACGATGAGTATAAAAAGGTTCTGAAGTTTTAGATTTCGCTGAAATACAAACCAATAACAAAAAAACACAATAGGTAAGAATATAGCAAATTCGTAAGAATTGAATAACATATAGGTCTTTTAAAATAAGTGGCAAAAATACAAGAAAAAATTCAAAAATATTTAATCTTTTTTTATTATCTTTGCGGAAAGAATATGATAATTATATTGGCGTGTAAATGTCAATAACCTAAGTGTATGTAAAAATTTAACTTATATGAAAAGAAAAATTGAGTTTTGTCTGGTGTATCGTGATATGTGGCAATCTTCGGGAAAATATGTGCCAAGAGTTGATCAATTAAAAAGAATAGCTCCTGTTATTATTGAAATGGGCTGTTTTAGCAGAATTGAAACCAATGGCGGAGCTTCTGAACAAGTAAACCTTTTGTATGGTGAAAATCCAAATGTAGCTGTCAGAGAATGGGTTAAACCTTTTAATGAAGCAGGTATTCAAACCATGATGTTGGAAAGAGCCTTGAACGGATTAAGAATGTATCCGGTTCCTGCTGATGTTAGAAAATTGATGTTCAAAGTTAAAAAAGCTCAAGGGGTTGATATTTCTCGTTCATTTTGTGGCCTAAATGATCATAGAAACCTGGAACTTTCTATTAAATATGCTAAAGAAGCCGGCATGATCTCTCAAGCTGCTTTAAGTATCACCTATTCAGATATCCATACTGTTGAATATTATATGGATTTAGTGGACAAAATGATTGAATATGGCGCTGACGAAATTGGTCTTAAAGATATGGCCGGTATTGGTCGCCCCGTTACTCTAGGTAAATTAGTGACAGAAATCAAAGCAAAATATCCTCATATCAGAGTTCATTACCATGGCCATTCCGGACCCGGTTTTTCTGTTGCATCTATGTTAGAAGTTGCTAGAGCAGGTGCGGATATTTTAGACGTTGCCATGGAACCACTTTCATGGGGAATGGTGCATCCTGATGTGATCACTATCCAAGCTATGTTGAAAGATGCCGGATTCGATGTCCCTGAAATCAATATGAATGCCTATATGCAAGCCAGAAGTCTAACTCAAGAATTTATGGATGACTTCTTAGTTTATTTCATTGATCCTAAAAATAAACAAACATCCTCTTTACTTGTTGGATGTGGACTTCCTGGCGGAATGATGGGTTCTTTAATGGCCGACTTGAAAGGGGTTCATAATGCAATCAATATGTTCCTCAAAAAAGATGGCAAAAAAGAACTAAACGAAGATGAATTGTTAGTACAATTATTCGATGAAGTAGCTTATGTATGGCCTAAAGTAGGTAATCCACCATTGGTTACTCCATTTAGTCAATATGTTAAAAATATCGCTTTGATGAATATTCTTCAAATGGCTCAAGGCAAAGAAAGATATTCTCAAATGGATAAAAATACCTGGGATATGATTTTAGGTAAAACTGGTAAACTTCCAGGTACTTTAGCTCCTGAAATCGTTGAATTAGCAAAAAAGAATAATTACGAGTTCTTTACTGATACTCCACAATCATACTATCCTGATGAACTAGATAAATACAGAAAAGAGATGGATGAAAACGGTTGGGATTATGGTCAGGATGATGAAGAATTGTTCGAATTGGCCATGCATGATCGTCAATACCGCGATTTTAAATCTGGCGTTGCTAAAACTAAATTTGATGATGAATTAGCTGCTGCTAAACAAAAATCTAATATTCAAGTGATTACGAAAATATTAAAATCTCCTGAATTAGAGAAAGAGGAACTCATAGCAAGAGCAGAAGCTAAATATCCCGGAGCAAAACAAATCTTGGCACCTGTGTCAGGAATCGTTCTATGGGAACTTACTGTTGGCGAAAAATCTATGCCAAAACCACGGGGTACCAGATTTAATGAAAACGATACCGTTTGCTTTATTACCGCTTATTATGGTCAGGAAGAGGTGAAATCGTTATATAATGGTCAACTTTGTGAAGTGATAGCAGGTCATGGCCAAAAAGTAAATAAAGGGGATGTAATCGCCTTCGTGAACTAAAAGAAATTTTTATCAAATTATTGTGTTACCCGCTTTTCTGCCCATCGGAAAAGTGGGTAACTTATTATAAAGCCTAGTGTAAATCCTGTCAATACGTCAAAAGGGTAGTGTACCCCTAAATAAATCCGGGTATATCCTAAAAATAATGACCAGCAAAAAGCAGCCATAATGATCCATCTCTTTTTATGAGCAATAAAAATGAGTATGAAAATTGCTAAAACCATAGAATTGGAAGAGTGTGCTGATGGAAATCCGTATTTTCCGCCTTTGTAAAAATTTCCATCATCTTTCTGATATAGATGTATTTGATCTTGCAAGGTGATCTCTCTGGATGGTCGTGGCCTTTCAGTTGTATTCTTGATTAGATTGCAGGTTTGATCTGAAAGAGTTACCGCTAAAATCAAAAATAACAAAGGAATATAACTTTTGTTTCGATATTTTTTTATGATTAAATAAACAACCAATAAATATAACGGCAACCAAAACCAGGTTTGAGTTAATATATATATGATAGGATCAAGCCAATTGGCATGAAGTCCATTTAAAGCCAGAAAAATAGTTTGGTCGAGTTGAATGATCTCTTGCATATTATTCAAAATCAGGATATAGTAAATATTTTTTTCGGATTAATTTGAAATCGGAAATCCCTTTTTGCCAGGAATTTCTAATTTCCTCTTCACTTTTTCTTTTGATTATCTGCCATCTTAAAGTGCTATTACCGGCTAATTTATCAAAGAATTGTGGATTTGAAAAGAACTTAGCCGTATCAGGAAAGATAGAGTAAGCTTGAATAAGAAACTGGAGCTCTATTTGATTATCTTTATTCAGATTATTTTTGGCAAAGTCAGTCAAATTGAATCCTCTACACTTTTCACCTTTTAACGGCGGCTTTTCTGAAACTCCTTTAATCGGAACAGGTGTAAAGAAATAGTCTCCTTCAATAAATGAAGGATGTCCAAAAACCTGAAACGGAATCGCAGTTCCACGACCTAAACTGACAGCAGTCCCTTCAAAAAAACAAAGGGTGGGGTATAAATAGATTGATTCATCGGTTTTTAGATTTGGAGAGGGAGGGTAGGGAAGCGAGTAGCGCATTTTATGGTCATAACCCTTCATCGTAATGATCTCTAAATCACATTGTAAGCTGTCTTTTAACCATTTTTCTTCATTGATCATTTTTCCGTACTCACCTATAGTCATGCCATGGACAACAGGTATAGGATGCATCCCAACGAAAGATTTGTATTTTTCTTCTAAAACTGGGCCATCTACAAAATAACCATTAGGGTTTGGCCGATCCAGGATCAGAACTTTTACATGATTTTCAGCAGCAGCTTCCATTATATAGTGAAGTGTTGATATATATGTATAAAACCGACAACCCACATCTTGAATATCAAAAATAAGAATATCGATATTCTGCATTTGTTCTTTAGTTGGCTTTTTGGTGTTTCCGTAGAGAGAAACGACAGGTATTCCAGTTTTTTGATCCACATCTGATTGTATATGAGCTCCAGCTTCTGCATCACCTCTAAACCCGTGTTCAGGTGCAAAAATATAAACAATGTTTATATTTAATCGAAATAAAGTGTCGATTAAATGGATGTTTCCAATTTTGCTGGTTTGATTTCCACAAATGGCGACCCTTTTGTTTTGTAATTTGGGTAAATAAACTTCAGTTCTTTCAGCACCGGTTTTTAGTTGAGCAACGACGACAACCGGAAAAAGGAGGAGAACAATAAGGGTGAATTTCAATAATTTCATAAACAAATAGGTCAAAAATGGGTTGATATAAATGTTGGAACAAAATTACAACAAAAAGTTAAATAAAAAAGGTTGCCGTTGGGCAACCTTTTTTTGATATATGTAAGGGTTACGATTAGTAAGCAACACCTTGATCAATCATAGAATCAGCAACTTTGATGAAACCTGCAATATTAGCACCTTTAACATAGTTAATATAACCATCTTTTTCAGTACCATATTTAACACAGTTTTCATGAATGTTATTCATGATTGCGTTTAATTTAGCATCAACTTCTTCTCTAGTCCAAGCTAATTTCATTGAGTTTTGGCTCATTTCAAGACCTGAAGTAGCAACACCACCGGCATTAGCAGCTTTACCAGGAGCGAAGGAGATTTTTTGAGATTGAAGGTAAGTAACAGCTTCAGCAGTACAACCCATGTTAGATGTTTCAACAACATATTTACATCCGTTTGCAGCTAAAACTTTAGCGTCTTCAATACCTAATTCATTTTGGATAGCACAAGGGATTGCGATGTCAACTTTAACTTCCCAAGGTCTTTTACCAGCAACAAATTTAGCACTTGGATATTTAGTAGCGAATGGAGCAACAACATTGTTTCTTGTAGCAAGAAGTTCATCCATATAATTAATTTTATCACCTTTGATACCATCTTCGTCAACGATATAACCGTCAGGACCAGAGATAGCAACAACTTTTGCGCCTAATTCTTCTAATTTTAAAGCAGCACCCCAAGCTACGTTACCGTATCCTGATAATGCAACTCTTTTACCAACTAGAGTGTCTTTTTTAGCAGCTAACATTCCTTCTAAGAAATAGATAGAACCAAAACCGGTAGCTTCTGGACGAATAAGAGATCCACCCCAATTTAAACCTTTACCAGTTAAAACACCAACGTGTTCTCCGCGTAATCTTTTATATTGACCGTACATGAAACCGATTTCACGACCACCAACACCGATGTCACCAGCAGGAACGTCAGTTTCAGCTCCGATATATTTTTGTAATTCAGTCATGAAAGCTTGGCAGAAACGCATAACTTCACCTTCTGATTTTCCAGTTGGATCGAAGTCAGAACCACCTTTGCCACCACCCATAGGAAGTGTAGTTAATGAGTTTTTGAAAGTTTGCTCGAAAGCTAAGAATTTCATTGTATCAACAGTTACATTTTTATGGAAACGGATACCACCTTTGTATGGTCCAATAGCCATGTTGTGTTGTACGCGGAAACCTCTATTGATTTGGATTTTGCCATTATCATCAACCCAAGTAACTTTGAATTGGATGATTCTTTCTGGTTCCAAAATTCTTTCTACGATAGCATATTTATCGTATTTTGGGTTTTCGTTTACGAAGTCGACGATCGTTTCGAGTACTTCTTTTGCAGCCTGAATGTACAAAGGTTGAGCTGGATTTTTAGCCTCTAGCTCAGCGATTAGTTTGTGTAAATCCATAATATTATTTAAATTTAATTTAGTATTAATTGTACCATTTTGGTGGTGCAAAAGTAAAACATTTTATTCATATAAAAAAACTTTTTTTATAAATTTTTATTAATTTTTTTTTACTATTTTTTTGATTTATTATAATCCATATTTTCCATGAATTCCAAAACCCAACACCCAAAACCCAAAACCCAACACCCAATAACTTTTCAAAATAAATTGTATATTTGTCAACTCAATTGTCCCCTTATTCATTGACTTATGGAATTAGATTATTTTTTTCAATTACTTGAAGCTGAACTTCTTGATAATAAAGATATTGCAAAATATCATCGCTTTGCAAACGATCCATACCTTTATAATTTTAGAAAATCATATCTTTATCAAAGATACCAATTTTTATTAGATTCTATTAAAAAACCAAACGCGACCATCTTGGATTTAGGATGTGGCTATGGAACCACCGCGATTTTACTCACTTTACTCGGCCATAAAGTTCACGGAATCACCCTGGAATACTATTTCGATGAAATTGAACCCCGCCTTGCATATTGGAGTCAATTTGGGGATTGTTCCAATCTAACCTTTGAGTATGCTGATCTTTTCGATTTTAAGGGAAAGTCGAATCAGTACGATTATGTTTTAGCGATAGATACTTTACATCATATAGAACCAATTACCGAGGGGCTCCAAATTCTTTATCAATTACTGAATAAAGGAGGCAAAATCATTGTATGTGAAGAGAATGGGCACAACTGGATTGCAAATTTAAAACACATCAGGGAAAGGGGATTTAAAAGAATCTCCAGCTATTACGATGAAAGACTTCAAAAAACCATTTCATTTGGCAATGAGAATACAAGATCGTTAAAAGATTGGTTGAAAGTGTTTTCCAAAACATTGTTTGTGTATAATCCTGAATCACTGAGTTATATAAGGTTTTTTATGCCAAAAAAACACAACAAATATCCATTTAAACAAATCGTCGAGAAAGAGAATAAGTTATGGAAAACATCCTGTTTTCTAAGAGAATTTTGCTTTTTCGGGTTTAATTTCACTATGCAGAAATAAGCAACTTACTTGTAATTAGGTATTGGGTATTGGGTGTTGGGTTTTAGCTATCAGTTACCAGCTATCAGGTTTCAGTTGTCAGGTTTCTGTTATCAGGTTTCAGCTATTACTTTTTACTTTTTACTTTTTACTTCTTTTGCTCTTAGCCTTTTGCCTTTTGCCTTTCGCCCAATTTGCACATTAGCTCATTGTCTTCTCTATCGTTTTCCACAATAATTTCGCGGTGAGATCCCAACTAAAATCGGATTTTCGTTCTCTTCCTTTCTGTACAAGTTCTGATCGCAACTCAGCATTTGAACTGATTTCTATTAATGATTGCGTTATTTCCTCTATGGAAAATGGATCGACTAGAAGTGCGGCATCTCCAGCAATTTCCGGCATTGAGGTTGCCTTTGATGTGAGAACCGGTATTTCTGCATGAAAACCTTCTAATATCGGTATTCCAAACCCTTCATATAGTGAAACATATAACATTGCTTCGGCTGCTCCGGTAATCATGATGAGCTCTTCAATCTCTTTCCGCCCTAGGAAAATGACATCCTCTTTATACTCCATGTTGATATATGTTTTTTCTATGTCACCTTCGAAACAACTCAAACTACCAACTACAACAAACTTTGTGTTTTTTTGATCCCCTTTTTTAAATCGATCAAATGCGATAAAAAGACGCTCTAAATTTTTTCTTTTGTGAATTAACCCAACAAAAAGGAAATAGGGAGCTCCTTGTGTATATTTATTTCTAATATTCTGTTTTTCCTGATCATCTAAGGGACGATATAGGGTATTACATCCATTATACACCACATCAATCTTATCCGGATTAATATGGTAAGTGTTTTTTATATCTTGTTTTGAATATTCTGAAACAGTTGCAATTCTTGTTGCTTTTTCAGCGAATTGATGGAAATATTTTCTATAATACCACAAAGGTTTAGGGGTAATAAATTCTGGATGATGTTCAAAATTGATGTCATGAATCACATCAATCGTCTTGCATTTTAGATGTAATGGCATCCAACCATCGGTTGAAAGAAACAGATCAGGTTTGATTTTATTGATGTGGTATGGAACTCCATATTCGAAAAAAAGGTACCATAAGTATGGATGTCTGGCCGGAGGATAAGCAACTAAGGGAGTTACATTTTCAGCAAACACAAAATCAGGATCGTAAGGTCGGTCAAAAATAAAATAAAACTGATGTTCAGGATGATTTTGGGTAATTCTTTTTAAAGTTTCATAAGAAAACCAACCAATTCCTTCTAATTTATTTTTAAGAAGTAATCTTGTATTAACGGCAATTTTCATGGTTAACTTTAATCGTTAATTTTGATATCTTTAACGTTTAGTTGGATATTAGTGACGTTATTCCAAGTGTTTTCCTCAACATGATATACTATATCGAAGTCGTTTCTATTTCTGATTTGTTCATAATAGATCACCTGGTTAAATGCAATAACATCAATGGGTTGTACTGATTTGTTGCGATAAGAGACACGCATTTTTAAATGTTTGTCACCAACAATCCTTGCGTTTCCTTCTTCAATAACGTGACTTGAAAGGAACACAGGAGCCATATTTCCAGGGCCATAAGGTGCAAATTTCTTCAAGTTATTGACGAAGTTGCTATTGATTTCAGAAAGATCCAATTCAATATCTACATTTAGCTCTGGAGTGAGTGGTTCTTCCTGAATATTAGCAACCACATACTCTTCAAATTTTTGTTTGAATTTTTCTAAATTTTCTTTTTTAAGAGACAATCCGGCAGCAAATTTATGTCCACCGAAATGTTCTAATAGATCAGCACAATAGTCGATGCCATCATAAATATTAAACTCTTTGATGGAACGAGCAGAACCTGTTATTAAGCCTTCTGGAGAGTCTGTGATAACAATTATTGGTTTGTAGAACTCTTCAACCAGTCTGGAAGCAACGATACCGATAATTCCTTTATTCCAACCCGGATTATAGATAACAATACTTCTTTTATCTTTGAATTCCTCTTCTGTGAGGATCATGTTGATTGCCTCTTCAGTGGCCTTTTTGTCAAGTTCTCTTCGGGTATCATTATGATTATTGATATTTTCACCTAATCCTTTAGATTTATCTTCATCATCACAAATCAACAATTTTACTGATTCTCTACCGGTATTGATTCTTCCGGCAGCATTAATCCGTGGACCAACAAAGAAAACAAGGTCTGAAATTGAAATTTGACGGGTAAAAATGGTGTCTTCTCCAGATTCTTTGATCACTTTAATTTTCGCTTGTTCCAAAATAGATTTTATTCCTAATCTAGGAAATCTATTAATGATAATTAATCCGTAATAGGCTAAAATTCGGTTTTCACCTGTAATAGCTACTATATCAGAAGCGATACTAATAGCAACTAAGTCAATTTTAGATAACCAAAGTTGGTCAGGCAATTCAAATTTTTGGCAATAACCTTGAATAAATTTGAACCCTACACCACAGCCGGATAGTTCTTTGTAGGGATAATCACACCCTTTGCGTTTTGGGTCAAGGATAGCTACTGCTTTAGGTAAAGTATCACCTTCCAAATGGTGGTCACAAATGATCACATCAATCCCTTTTTCCTGAGCATAATCAATTTTATCATTGGCTTTGATTCCGCAATCAAGAGAGATTAGTAATTTAAAGTTATTATCCAGACAATATGCAATACTTAAATCAGAGATTCCGTAACCCTCTTTATAACGGTCTGGAATGTAATATTCAATATAACTTTGATATTCAGAACCAATTATTTCGCTTAAAAAAGAATACATCAGAGCGACTGCAGAAGTGCCATCAACGTCATAGTCACCGTAAATAAGGATTTTTTCATTATTGATGATTGCTTTGGATAATCGTTCTACGGCTTTATCCATATCTGCCATCAGAAATGGGTCATGTAATTTCTCGATTTTAGGTTCGAAAAAATCTTCCGCTTCTTCTTTAGAATGTATTCCTCTTTGGAGTAGGAGTGTGGACAAGGGCTTCTCAATTTGGAGAATCTCACTTAGCCTTGCCACCTCGTTTGAATCGGGCAGTTCATTAATTATCCATCT
>Ga0209098_1001928_pt1 | contig 18929 bp, 16 predicted proteins | sample AD_JPNHW1_MetaG_FD_184429 | JGI IMG/M metagenome (GOLD analysis project Ga0209098, IMG submission 184429) | Active sludge microbial communities of municipal wastewater-treating anaerobic digesters from Japan - AD_JPNHW1_MetaG (SPAdes) (version 2) | ecosystem: Engineered > Bioreactor > Anaerobic... | reverse complement strand
CGCTGGGCGTCGAGGAGCCAGGTCCGGCAGTCGCCGGTCGTGATCACGGACTGGGCGATGAGGCCGGAGACGGCGCTGTTGGTCTGGAGCTTCTCGAAGTACTCGTTGGCGAACTGGGCCTTGTACATGGCGAGTCCGTCCTCGATGGACATGCGCGGAGAGCTGCCGTCGGCGGCGGCGTCGGGCGAGAGGATCTTGCCGGCCGCGAACTGGGCCGTGGCCTCGTCGATGTAGGCCTTGATCTTGCCGGGCACGTTCGTCTTGTACATGACGATGGAACCGTAGTTCGCGCCGAAGGACCTGATGTAGGCGCTCGGCGTGTAGACGGCGCCGTGCTCGTCGCGGACGACGCTGAAGAGGAGGTCGGAGTACATCTTGAAGGCGATGTTGGCGGCCATGTAGTCAGACGCGCCGGGAGAGGGAGCGGAGAAGTCGCCGCGCACGAAGGCGATGCTCTTCGCGGAGGGATGTTCGACCTTGATGAGGTTGCTCGCTCCCGTGAGGGGGAAGCGCGGCGCAAGGGCGGGGACGCCGGCCTTGCGGTCGGGCAGGGCGCCGATGGCGGCATCGAGGTCCTTCTTGAGGGTCGCGGGGTCGAAGTCGCCGGAAGCGACGATGAACATCCTGTCGGCGGAGAAGCTCTTGGCGTACCAGGCCTTGACCGCGTCGAGGGTGGCCGCGGCCAGGGAATCCTTGGTGCCTTCCGGAGCGGGCGCATAGGGGTGGCCGGCGAAGAAGGCGGCATTGATGATGACGCCGGTGCGCTGCCAGGGATCCTTCTCCTTGGCCTGGACCGCGAGCTTGGCCTGCGAGAGAACCTGGTCGAAGTCCTCCTGCGTGAAGGCGGGAGCCATGAGGGTGTCTGCCCAGACGGGGAGGAGCTTGGCGAAGTACTTGTCCAGGGCCGTCAGGCTGTAGGTCGAGTACTCGAGGTTGGCGCCAGGTCCCATGCTGGCGCTCGTCTCGTCGAGGAGGGCCTGGATGTCGTCATAGGAATACCTGGCGCTCGCCCGGGCCATCACGTTGAGCGCGAGGCTCTCGTAGCCGGCGGTGGCGGGCGTGGCGGCGGTGGCTCCGCCCCTGATCACGAGGGTCAGGTTGCGCACGGGACTCGCGGCGTTCCTCCTGACCACGACGGGAATGCCGTTGGCGAGCTGGAAGGTCGAGAGGCTCGAAAGGCCTTCCCTGGCGTAGGCGGAAAGTTGCGAGTCCTGGGGGAAGCCGGTGGAAACGAGGGGGCCGGAAAGGCGGCCCACGGAAGACGCGGTCGGGAGGGTAGCGCAGGCTCCGAGGAGGAGGAGTGCAGCGAAGGCTCCGACCGCCATGCGGGCGATGTTGTTGGTTTTCTTCATTTCCTTCTCCTTACTTCTGCCACCAGAAGGCGTTGTCCGCTCCGACCACGGTGTAGCCCTGCGACTTCACGAGGTCGGCCATGCCGGGCTCGCCGTCGTAGAAATCGGACTTGAGGCGGAGGGAGGTGGCGCAGGGGCTGTTCACGAGGTAGCCGTTGATGAGGCCCTTGATGTCGTCGAAACTGACCTTGGCACAGTTGGCCTCGTAGCCGAAGAAGTAGTCCGTCGTGGCGACCGACCACCAGAACACGAGGGTGTCGGTGACGTAGGTCGAGGGAACCTCGGTGGAGAGGAGGTTGAGGTCGATGAGCTTGGCCTTGGCCTTCGCGAGTTCCTCGGCTCCGAAGTAGGCTTCGGGATCCTTGGCGATGAGGGCGAACTCCTCGCGCACGGCCTTCTCGAGGGCGGCGACGCGGTCGATGGTGGCGCCGTCGGTCTCGGGATTATCGAGGAGCATATAGGTCGAGAAGTAGTAGGTGCCGCCGTCGCGGGCGGTAGGGTAGTTGAAGGAGATGTACTCGGGATCGTAGAGGCCGGGAACCTTCTCCATCAGGGCCTGCTTGAAGCGGCCGACGGGCGAGGAAAGGAGGTAGAGGAAGACATCCGAGGTATAGGTGTCCTTGGTCTGGCGCATGACGTCGGGGGCGCGCCAGCGGAATTCGACCTGGGCCACGCCGTCGTAGAAATCGCCGTCCGGATCGACGACGCGGACGTCCTTGGGGATGGGGGCCTGGGCCGGCTCGCCGATGACGGGGGCATCCCCGCCCTTCCAGTCGCCGAACCACTTCTCCGCGAAGGCGTAGACCTCGGCGGGCTTCACGTCGCCGGAAACGAAGAGGGCGGTGTTCTTCGGGATGTAGTAGGTCTGCCTCATGGCCTCGAGCTGGGAGAGGGTGGCGTTCTGGATGTTGGCCTCGGGCCCATCGATGTTCTTGCGCCAGGGATAGGTGCCGTACATCCTGTCATGTCCTCGAGCTGGGCGAGGGTGGCGTTCTGGATGTTGGCCTCGGGGCCGTCGATGTTCTTGCGCCAGGGATAGACGCCGTACATCCTGGACTCGAGGGCGTTGTCCGCGATCTGGTCCGGGTCGGCGTGGTAGCCCTGGATCTCGTTGATGACGACGCCCTTCTCGGTGTCGAGCTTGGCCTGCTGGAAGACCGGCTTCTTGACCGCCCAGGACCAGAACTCGATGCCTTCGCCGAGCTTCGAGGACGGGATGGTGATGTAGTAGTCCACCGACTCGGAGCCGGTGCCGCCGTTCCAGTTCGAGACTCCCATGCGGTTGAGGGCGCCGGTGAAGGCGGCCTGGTTCGGGTACTTCTCGTTTCCGGTGAAGAGCATGTGCTCGTACAGGTGGAAGAGCCCGGCGTTCTCCGGGGTCTGGGAGATGGCGCCGCAGCGGAAGGCCACGCAGATGGTGGCGAGCGGCACGGTGTGGTTCTCCACGACGAAGACCTCGAGGCCGTTGGGCAGGGTCTTGTGCGCTACGCCCGCGGACTGCGCCGCGGCCGGCAGCGCCATGCAGAGCGCCGCCGCGAGGACGAAGAGGATGGCTACCCTCTTCCTCAGATCGACTTTCATGATGCCTCCTTTTCTATTCGATGATCCGGAGCAGGCTCGCCTTGTCAAGGAAGTTGGACGTCCTTGCGAGGGAGCCTCCCCGATAATACCTGAGATAGGGGATGAGGTCGTTTCCGAATGTCTTTTCCTTGAATGTCATGAAGTCTTCGAAGAAGGGTTCGCGGTCGTATTCCACGTAGAAGGCCCGGAGCGAGGGCCTCTCCGGCAACGAGGCGAACATGGCGGACATCGCGGCCCACTGCGGGCACCAGCTCTGGGTAAGGGCCACGATGACCAGTTCCGCCGCGCCCGTCACATCGGGGCCGAATTCGCCATTGGACATCGCCGTCCGGCACTGGGCCTCGGTCAACCTGGCTAAAACCATGGCAGAACAATATCCCAGCTTCGCCTCGCAGGCAAGTTCTACCGTATAACGCGTACGCAGGGGCCTAGGCCGGCTGCGGATCCGAAAGCGCCTTCTCTATGCTCGCCCTGAGCAGCGACTCATCGATGGGTTTCTCGAGGTAAGCCGCGGGAGCCGTCTTCATCGCCCTGTCGAGGAGGCTCCTGGCCGGATAGGCCGTGACGTAGATCACCGGCACATCGCTCAGGAGACGGAGCCGTGATACGGCATCTATGCCGTCGATATAGCTCTTCAGGTGGATGTCCATGATGACGACATCCGGCCGGAGGGACAGGACGGCCGCGGGCACCTCGTCGCCCGTGGCTATGATGCCGACGACCGCATGCCCCATGCGCTCGAGACTCTCCTGCATGTCCATGGCTGCGATGGGCTCATCTTCGACAACAAGTATGGTTCCCGTCATGAATCGCTCCGGAGAAGCAGTCTATCATGATCTGGGACAGACGAGAAGCCACGCGGGAAGAATGGCCCGAGGCCGCGACTCCCGTTATACTGCCACGAGCCGGATGAAGCCGGTCACGGCAGGAGAACAAGAGACACATGAACAGGGAATGCCAGACAGACAGGCGGACACGGGTTCCGTTTTCGAGGCTTGACGGCCTCCTGAGTCGCCTGCACAGGAAAGTCATCAAGAAGTATCCGATCTCCTGCATGGCGCTGGCCACGGCATTCTATGCCGCCCTCGTCCTCGTCATGGGAGACAGGCTTGCCATTTCGAGCAACTACGCCGTCATAATCCCCGTCCTCATGGCGGCCCTGTGCTTCGAGCTTCCCGGTGGGATCGTCGCGGGCTTCCTGGGCCTCCCCGCGAACCTCCTCCTCTTCGCCGTCCTCGGCCATCCCGAGTTCTCCCCCGCGAGCAAGCCCATCGCCGAACTCTCGGGCATTGTCGTGGGCACGGCGAGCGGCTATCTCGCCGAGTACTTCTCCAAGCTCGAAACGGAGATCGAAACGCGCATCGCGACCGAGGAGGCTCTCCGCGAAGCCCTCGCCTCGCGCGAGCTTCTCCTCCAGGAGCTCAACCACCGCGTCAAGAACAACCTCAACGTGATCAAGAGTCTCGCCCAGCTCCAGCGGAACAGGTCCGAGGATCCCGACTTCCTCGCCGCGGTGGACGATCTCGTCGGGCGGATCTTCTCGATCTCCCTCGTCCACGAGCAGCTCTACGGCTCGAAGGAGCCCGCTTCCATAGACGCAGGCCAGTACATCTCGACCCTCGCGGCCAACGTGGTGTCGAGCTTCCCCCGCCGCGAGCCGCCGGTACGCCTCGAATGCTCGGCGGCGAGGCCCGGCATGAGGATCGCTGCAGACCACGCCACGCCCCTCGGCCTCATCGCGAACGAGGTGCTGACCAACGCGCTCCGGCACGCGTTCAGGGACGGTGCGGATCCGGGCTCGACCCCTCCGGCCATCCGCGTCCGCTTCCTCGACGAGGGCGACGACTACCTCCTCTCCATTGAGGACAACGGCAGGGGCTTCGGCGAGGTCGACACGACGGGCCTCGGCACCAAGATCGTCAAGGCCCTCTGCGACCAGCTCGGCGGAAGGATGAAGCTCGAGCCCATCGCCAGGATCGGCTCCGCCGATCCTGGCGACGCAGCCGATCTCTCCAATGAGGCCGCGGATGGCGCAGCCATCCGCGACGCGAGGGGCGACTCGGTCGCCCCTCGCGCCGGGACGAGGTTCGAGCTCCGCTTCAGCTCTCGAGCATGAAGGGATAGCGCCAGTCGACGGGTGGCGAGAAGCTCTCCTTGACCGCGCAGGCGCTTGTCCAGCGCATGAGGTTGAGGAAGGAGCCTGCCTTGTCGTTGGTGCCCGAGGCGCGGGCGCCGCCGAAGGGCTGGCGGCTGACCACCGCTCCTGTAGGCTTGTCGTTGACATAGAGGTTGCCCGCCGCCTCGCCGAGGGCGTCGAGCGCTCGCGTTATGCGACGCCGGTCACGGGCGAAGATCGATCCCGTGAGGGCGTAGGGCGAGGTGGCGTCGACGAGGCGATAGGCCGGCTCCATGTCGGAGTCGTCGTAGGCGTAGGCCGTGAGCACAGGGCCGAAGAGCTCCTTCTCCATGGTTTCGTAGCGCGGATCGAGGGCCTCTATGAGGGTCGGCTCGATGAACCAGCCCTTCGACTTGTCTCCATGGCCGCCCGCCAGCACCCTGGCCGCCCTGCCTTCGACGTCGCGCCCGGCGCGCGCCCTGCCAAGATAAGCCTCGAGACTGTCGAAGGAGGCCTCGTCTATGACGGCGCCCATGAAGTTGCGGAAGTCGGTGACCTCGCCCATGCGAATCTCGCCGATCTCCTGCGCGAGCTTCGCGAGGACCTCCTTCGAGGCCGAGCGCGGGAGATAGATACGCGAGGCGGCCGAACATTTCTGGCCCTGGTATTCATAGGAACCGCGGAGGGCGGCCGAAACGACGGTGTCCATGTCCGCCGTCGGATCGACGAAGATGAAGTCCTTGCCGCCCGTCTCGCCCACGATGCGCGGATAGCTCCGGTAGGTCGGTAGCCTGTTCGCCATCTCCTTCCAGAGCGACTGGAAGACCTCGGTGGAGCCCGTGAAATGGAGGCCTGCGAACTCGGGCCGCGAGAAGACGACCTTCGAGATCGCGCTGCCCCTGCCGGGAAGGAAGTTGATCACTCCGGGAGGCAGGCCTGCCTCCTCGTAGATCTTCATGAGGAACCAGTTCGAGAGCACGGAAGTCGAGGAGGGCTTCCAGACGACGACGTTGCCCATCATCGCGGGGGCGGTGGCAAGGTTGGCCGCTATCGCCGTGAAGTTGAAGGGCGTCACCGCGTAGACGAAGCCTTCGAGGGGCCGATAGGTCATGCGGTTCCACTCGCCCTTCGTGTTCTGGGGCTGCTCGGAGTAGATATGCTCCATGAAGACGGGATTGAGCCTGAGGAAGTCGCAGGTCTCGCAGGTCGAGTCGATCTCGGCCTGGTAGACGGTCTTGGACTGGCCGAGCATCGTGGAGGCGTTCATGAGGGCGTGGTACTTGCCGGAGATGAGCTCGGCCGCGCGGAGGAAGACCGAGGCGCGCTCGTCCCAGTCCATGCGGGACCACTCGGCGCGGGCCTTGAGGGCGGCCTCGACGGCCAGGGTCGCTTCGGCCTCGCCGGCCAGATGGTACATGCCGAGGATAGTGCCGTGGGCATCGGGGCGGCGGATGGGGAGGATGGTGCCCGTCCTGACTTCCTTGCCGCCGATGACGAGGGGAATGTCGAAGCCGCCCGCGGAAAGCCGGGCGAGCTCGGACTTGAGGGCTGCGCGCTCGGGGCTGCCGGGCGCGTAGGCGAGGATCGGCTCGTTGGCCGACCTCGGGACGCGGGGAATTGCGTCGTTCATGGATACTCCTTTCCAAATGACGGGAGGTCGGCCGCTTTCGCGTTCCGGCCCAGCGGTCCCTCGCCCGTGGCCTGGCGCTGCGCGCCGGCTTTAGGAACGGGGACTCGAAGTAGTCCATCTGCTGATGGGGTATGTCATGCGGAGGAACCGTCCGCGCGGCATGCGCCGCGGAGGCCTTCCGCCCTGGGAGATGGGGAATCGCTGCTGTTCCGGCCTGCCTCCTCGTCCGGCGCGTTGTGCGCCCTGCAATATGGGCATACAGGATAGCGCACAAGGCGTCGCATTGTCGCGGGGCATTCACAATTCGCAATATTCAGCCACGTGCGCATAATCATGCGCAGCAAGGCGCCGAAAGGGTGCGATCCGCTGCGGATCCGCGCAAATGCCCGCGTCGCGCGCGGCGAGGGAGAGGGCGGAGGGTATTTTCATGCACGCGGGGGGACATGGCAGGCGGAACTGGTGTCGCGGCGTGGTATCCGCCTTCAGTCCTCGTGTTCAGACAGGGGAGCCTTGCCCAGGGGCCCCTTGAGCCTCCAGAGCACGAGGCCGACGATGAGGAGGTTGACGATCGAGGCCGCAGCGAAGCGGTTCCATTGCGGGTTGCCCGAGGCCACGCTCCCGACATAGGAGTAGAGCCTGATGCCGATCGTGTACTTCGCATCGTCGTCGAGGAAGAGGAGGGGCGCGAGGAAACCGTTCCAGGCGGTGATGAAGGCGGTCATCGCGCTCGTCGCGATGGCGGGCAGGGAGAGGGGGAAGAGGATGCCGAAAAAGACGCGCGAACGGCTCGCGCCCTCGAGGTCGGCGAACTCCTCGAGGGATTTCGGCAGGGAATCGAGCCAGGCCGTCGTCGTGAAGAGGGCAAAGGGCAGGGCGTGGAAGAGGTAGACGGCGATGACGGGAATGTAGCTGTCCGTGAGGCCGAGGCGCCGCGCGAGGGCGTAGAGGGGCACGAGGGAGTGCATGCCTCCCGCCGAGCCAAGGGCCTGGAGGCCGGCGAAGAGGGCGGCGCGCATGCCGGGCCCCGCGTAACGGAGGCGCATCGCCGCAGGAAAGACGATGAGCGGCACCAAGAGAGCCGTGACGAGCGAAATGCCGAGGGTGTTGAGGAAGGAACGCCCCACGCCGTCCTCCGCGAAGATGACGCGGAAGTTGTCTGCCGAGAAGAAGCGCGGCAGAACGGTGTCGATGTAGGTCGTCGACAGGCCCGAGAAGGCCATATGGAAGAGGGCGAAGAGGACGAGGAGGCCCGAGAGGACTGCACCCGCGCCGACGATGACGCGACCGAGGCCCGAGGCTGCATCGCCCACCATGCCATTCCGGAAGGCCGCGATCGCGAGCCCGCGCCTTGGCGCGGCGGCTGGCGAGGCATGGTCGGCTCCGGCTCGGCCGCGCCCGAGCGGCCGCCCCCTTGCCGGCCCATCGGCTCTGGCGACGCCAGCCTCAAGGAACGCCTCCTCGCGGGCCCGCGCGCGCTTCGCGGCCACGCGGCTCGCGAGGAAGGCGAGGCCCGTGAGGATGGCGAGTACTGCGCCGGCCACCGTCGCGTAGGCCGCGGCGAGGCCCCAGTCGTCCTGCCCCTGGAAGAGGTCGTAGAGGTAGATCTCGAGGGTAGTCGTCGCGCCGACTATGGTCCTGTCCGTGATGCCCGCGAGGAGGGGCGGCCCGCCCGCGGTCATGAGGAAGGGCACCTGGAATTCCTTGAAGGCCTTCACGAACTCGAAGGCGAAAACCGCGACGAGGGAGCCCTTCACGAGGGGGCGGTAGATGAGGCGCGAGAGGGCGGCGCGGCCCGCCCCGTCAAGGCGCGCGGCCTCGATCGCGTTGGCGGGGAGCTTGCGGAGCGCGCCGAAGAAAACGAAGGCCGCACCTGGCGCTCCCATCCAGGCCGCGACGAAGAGGGCGGCACAGAAGCTCGAGAAGGGATCAGTGAGGAGGTTGATGTGGAGGCCCGTGAGGTGGAAGAGGATGGAGTCTCCGCCCGCCCCGTGGATCAGCATGCGCCAGACCGGCACGCCGATGTAGGTCGGTATGCCCCAGGGCACGAGGATGGCGGCATAGATGAGGGCGGCGCCGCGCTTCGACTCGAAGAGGATGAGGGCGAGGGCCCAGCCCAGGGCTGTCGCAAGGGCCGCTTCGAGGAAGGCCCAGGCCAGGGTGACGGTCGCGGAGAGGAGGAGGGCCCGGTCCTGGAAGAGGAAACGGTAGTTGGCTAGCCCCGCGGGGGAGCGCTCGCCGTAGATGTCGTGGACGAAGGAATCGCGCAAGGCCGCGAGGTAGGGCAGGGCCCCGACGAGGAGGACGATGGCGAGGAGGGGCACGAGGCCCCAGCCGAAGCCGGGACCTCGCCGGCTTCGCCGGCGCCGCGGGCCGGGCAGGCTGCGCGGGGCTTGCGGACTGTTCGCGTTATGCGACATTAGATGACGAGGCCGCAGCGGGGCTCCGGCGAGGGCGGAAGCACCCGCGCGGCGGGATGCTCCCCACCACGCAGGTACGCGGGCCGCGACGCGGGTTGCCCTGTGGCCGCCCCGCAGCTGCGGCTAGAAGCCGCTCGCCTTGATCCCGGCGATCATCTTCACGTTCTTGATGCCCGTGGGGACCTTCTTCGCGTTTCGGTCCCAGACGAGGACGAGGGGGAACTCGCCGTCGGGCACAACCTCGCCGTTCTTATACATCGCGAGGATGACCTGGTCGTTATGGTCGAGGTCGCGCGAGTCGAGGCTGACCGTGAAGCCGTCGGCGGCCACGAAGTCCACCTTGTAGCCCTTCTGGGCCGCGGCGACATTGTAGGTCGCGATGCTCGTGTCCTGCTTGTGGGGCGCGTACTTCGGGTCGTCGACGTAGGCGAGGGCGAGCCAGGCCGGGAAGCCGGTATAGGTGTCGACCTGGCCCTTCTTCTCGAAGGTCACCGTGACCTTGTGGCAGCTCGTGCAGCTCTCGACGGTCGAACGATCGAGGGTCCACTTCATCTGGCCGTCCATCTGGAGGGAGAAGTCCTTGAAGCCTGCCTGCTTCACGGTGATTTTCTTGACCATGCGGACGGAGAGGTGGCCGTCGATGTTCGGGTTGGCGGGTCCGACCTTGATGGTCCTGATGAAGCCGGGATCCTTGGGCAGGTAGTCGCCGTCGAGCCTGAAGGCGAGGAGCCAGGTCCCGTCCTTCTCGTCGAAGATCTGGGCGCCGGAATAGGTCATCTCGTAGCCGTCCATCGCCGTGAAGACGACGGAGTCGTCGGCGGCAAGTTTCGCATAACGCTCGATGAGGGCGCGGAGCTTCACGCCGCCGTAGACGCCCTCGTAGTGGGTGCCGGCCGAGGTGGTGTAGCCGCCCTTGGCCTCCATGTAGAGGTCGGACTTCTGGAGGTCGGCGAGGGTGAAGGAGGCCTTCGTCCCGTTTATGTCGAGGTCGAGGCTGAAGGCCGCGGCCTCCGCAGCCGCGGGCAGGGGCGCCAGGGAGGTCTCGATGGAGGCGAGGTCCTTGACCCAGAGGCTCTTGGCGGTGTCGCCCACCGTCATCGGCATGACGGGCTTGCCGTCCTCGAAGGTGGCGATGATGAGGGCGTCGGGAGCCGTGTCCTTCGTGGAGAAGCTGGCCGTGTAGCCGTCCTTCGCCACAAGGCTCACGTTGTAGCCGTTCTTCCAGAGTGCCTCGTCGAAGGTGAAGGGATCCTTCGCGTCGGCGCCGTCGATCATCGCGATGGCGTAGCGCAGCGGGAGGCCGCGGTAGGTGACCGTGACGCCCTTCTTGTCGACCTTCTTCTCGACTCCGTACTTGTCGAGGAGGGCGTTGTAGTAGGAGGTGCCGAGGTCCTGGGTCCTGAGGCCCGAGAGCTTGATCGTCCAGGCGTCGGGCGCCGAGGCGGCGGAGAGCGAGTCGACGCTGGAGCCGGGGAGGAGGCCCACGAGGAGGGCGGCCGCGAGGAGGCCGATCACGAGGGGCTTGAGTACCTTGCCGTTCATCTTTTTCTCCTTTGGATCATTGAGGTCCGCCGCCTTCGTCGATGAGGCGCTGCGCGGTGGCGAGGGTTTCCTCGACCGTCTGCTGCCCCGTCAGGATGAAGCGCAACAGCTTCCACATGATGTTCTTGAATACCGTATAGGAATCAGCGGGCGGGACTATGGCTCCCAGCTCGGCGCTGCGCTTGAGCTGGGGATACCAGGGGTTGCGCCCGCGCGAATTCTCGAGGGCCGCGAGGCTGGCCGGCAGCTTGCCGAGGGCCGAGGTGAAGCGGGTCTGGAAGCCCTGGCTCACAAGGGCCTGCACGAGGCGGCGCGCGAGGACAGGCCTCTCCGTACGGCGCGAGACCGCGAAGCCCTTGAAGTCCAGCATGGGCGCGATGGGCTTCCCTCCCCTCGTGGCGAGGGGATAGGGAGCCACGCCAAAAGCGATGCCCAGCTTCGAGAACTGCGGGATGCTGTAGGAGCCCGCGAGGATGAAGCCTGCCTGGCCCGAGGCGAACCAGGCGACCATGGCATCCCGCTCCGCGGGTTCGAGAAGGCCTTCCTTCATCAGGCCGAGGAGGGCATGGAGGGCCGCGGCCGTGGGCCCGTCATTGACGGTCATGCCGCCATCGGGATCGACCACGCTGTCCTTGCCGAAGCCCAGCATGAAGGGGAGGAGCCAGTAGGCCGAATAGACGTTCCAGGCGAGAGGCGCCTTCACGCGGCCCTTGAGCGGACGGGCCATGGCCGCGAGGTCGTCGAGGCACCAGTCCACGGGAGGCGCCGACCTCACGAAGGCCTTGTTGTAGAAGACGAGCTGGGTGTCGTAGTAGAAGGGCACCGCCCAGGAATGGCCCTCTGAGCGGAAGGCCTCGTAGCCCTTGGGCTCGAGCTCGTCCATGCGGAACCAGTCGACGCTCTGGATGAGCTTGCCGCCCGCGAGTGCGGGGACGTAGTCGGACTGGATCATGGCGAGGTCGGGCAACGCGCCGCCGCCGCGCGCGACGGTCTGCAGCTTGGACTGGGTATTGGGTACCTCGACGGCCTTGATGCGCTTTCCGTGTGCCGCGGCAAAGCGGGCTATCTCGGCCTTGAGCTCGGGCACGCCCTCCCAGGAGAGCCAGACCTCGAGGCCGTCCTCCGCAAGGAGGGAGCCGACCAGCCTGAGCGACTCGACGCCCCGGAAGCGTTCCTTCCCGATGACGAGGTCCCAGCCGCTTGCGGCCTTCGGCGCTGCGCCCCTTGAGGCCGGCGCAGCACCCGGCGCGCCCGGGACGGTCGGCGCGGCAGGAGCGGACTCGACAAGGTAGATGGAGTAGAGCCTTTCGGCTAACGTGTCGTCGGACCAGGCCTTCGTGCCGTCGGCGCCGCGGGCCTCTAAGCCCCAGGCCTCCTCGAGGAGGGGCGCCACCTCGCCGAGGGCCAGGCCCCGGGCCGTCGAGCCGTCCGGCAGGACGAGGGGAGTCTCGAGGATCTTGAGCGACTGGGCGCTGACAACGGAAGAACGGTCCGCCGGCGATGGCGTCGCTCCGACCACGGTGATATCGAGGGCGAGGGCCGGGAGGATGGCCAGGGTTGTGGCGAGAAAGGCTGTGGCCACCAGTCGGCGGCTCATGGGATCCCCCTTTTCGAACGCGGAAGGCGGCGCGGTTTCCCCCGCAGCCCGATGGCTGCCATCCATGGCGGGGACAAGCCCCGCTACAGGCATGACAGCTCGAAGGACCGATGGGCAATTATTGCCGCCAACGCTTCCAGCGTCAAGCGAAACACGGGTCGACATCTTGCCCGCGACGCGGGGGACGGTTAAATTCTGATCCATGGAAGGCCTCCCGCCTGTGCCCATCCTCGTCGTGAGCGGAAGCCGCGGCGCGGGAAAGACCACCCTCATCCTCGGCCTCGCCAGGGCGCTCGGCGCTTCGGGCCTTCGCGTAGGCGGCATAGCAAGCCCGCTGGAACGGGGCCGCGATGGCCGTCCCCTCGCGATAGACGCCCTCGACCTCGGCACGGGAGAACGACGCAGGCTTGCGATCCGCGGAGCCGAAAGCGCCCCGGCCGAGGCAGTGCCTGGGCAAAGCGCAGAAGGGCATGACGGGCGCCCGCTTTCCTTCTCGGCCGAGACCTTCGCCTGGGCAGAGGAGCGGTTCCGCGACGCGGCGAGGGGCAACTTCGGCCTTGTCGCCCTCGACGAGATCGGGCCGATCGAGGTGGACGAGGGACGGGGCTTCTTTCCCCTCGTCGGACTCGTGACAGCCCTGGCGGGACCGGCCCGGCGCTTCATCCTCACGGTGAGGGAATCCCGGGCTCAAAAGCTCATCGCCTTCCTCGGCAAGGAAAAGGCCTGCTTCCTCCGCATCGATGATGGCAACCGGAACGAGCTCCCTGCCATGATCCGCAGCTGGTGCGGCGAACGCATGCAGGCCGCCGGCCCGGCCGGACCCGCAAGCCAGCCGGCTCCATAATCCTGGGGCCCTATCGCCGGACCCGTTGCCCAAGGACCCCGCCCTTCGGAATACTGGACATCGTGAAACGCTTCCTCTCCGCCATCCCCGACGCCCGCGTGCGCGCCTCCCTCATGGCCTCGACGATAGACGGCGGGCTCTGGGCCCTCATGTACGGCTTTGCCGAATATTTCATCCTCCCCTTCGCCATCTTCTTCGGGGCAAGTTCCCTGCAGACCAGCCTCGTCCAGGGCATGGGCCAGCTCGGCGTGGCCGTGGCCCAGCTCCTCGGCGCGGCCCTCGTCGCCGCCCTCGTCGCCCGCTTCGGCATGAGGAAACGCATCTCGAGGGTCGCCGTCAGCTTCCATGCCCTGAGCTGGGTCGCCGTCTTCGCTATCGCGGCCTTCACGCACGATCCCTGGACAATCGTGCTGTTCTATTCCCTCGGCGTCTTCGTGAGCTCGATAGCGAGCCCGGGCTGGCTGTCCTGGATGAACGACCTCGTGCCCATCCCGATGCGGGGCGCCTTCTGGGGCAAGCGCAATACCGTGCTCGGCGTGGTCCAGTTCGCGGCCATAGCGGTCGCGGGCCTGGCATTGCGGTTCGCCGAGCCCCGGGGCGGCACCCTCCTCGCCTTCGGCATCCTCTTCGGACTCGCGGCCCTTTCACGCGCGAGTTGCGTCATATTCCTCGGCATCCAGCACGATCCCGCCCTGGATATCGCCCCCGGCGGGAGCAAGGGCGAGGCCGAAAGCGACAAAGGCCCTGCCGTCAATGCCGCCGCGGGAGCCCCTGTGGGGCAGCTCAGGCAAGAAGGAGGCCGCGGCTTCCTCTCCTTCCTCCGCACCCTCCCGCGGGGGGGCTTCGGCCGCTTCGTCATCTTCAGCGTCCTCATGAATTTCTCGATCAACGTCATGGGCCCGGTCCTCCCCGTCTTCCTCCTCAAGTCGATGGGCCTCGACTACTTCTCCTACACGGCCGTGACCATGGTCTCGATGGTCCTCTCCTACGTGGCGATGAGCTACTGGGGTCCCCTCACGGACCGCTTCGGCAACCGGCGCATCCTCCTCGTCACCGCAGGCGCCCTCCCCCTCCTCGCCCTGGGCTGGGTCTTCGTGAAGAACGTGCCCGCCATGCTGGTCCTCCAGGCTTTCTCGGGCTTCGTCCTCGCGGGCTTCAACCTCTCCACGACGAACTACATCTTCGACAGCGAGAGGAAGGACCGCATCGCCTCGACGATGGCCAACTTCAACGCCCTCAACAACGGCATGGCCTTCGCGGGCTCGATCACGGGCGGCCTCGTCGCCACGGCGGTGGCGGCCCTCCCCCTCGCCTTCCTCGCGCCGCAGAACATCGAGATCGTCTTCGCCCTCTCGGCCCTGCTCCGTCTCGCGGTCTTCGCAGGCCTCTCGCGGGGCTTCCCGGAGGTGCGCGAGGTCGAGTCCTCTCCGCCCGTCACCCACTTCTACCTCGACATGCCCTGGGCCCTCGTCGTGGACCGCATGGGCCCGAGACGCCGGGGCCGCCTGGCCGGCGCAAGCGCCGACGGCAGCGCACCCGAAAGCGCCGACGAAGTCGAGGACGGCTCCACGAAAGGCTGAGGGCGCGCGGCATGCCTCCTCCGGCACCCGCCTCGCACTTGCACCTGCGGCCCGTCCGCACGACAGTGGAAGTCTAGGCTGCAGGTGGAGGTGAAGCATGGCCGTGACTCGCGAAATGATCCTCGGCGCGCTCCGGGACCGCCTCGGGCCCGTCGACTGGGCCCTCTCCCTCTACGAGGGAGGAGCCGCGGCCTGGCACCGCGTGGATGAATGGTCGGACATCGACCTCGGTTTCGAGGTAAAGAAGGGAAGGCTCCAGGAGGGCATTGCGGCCTTCGAGGAAGCGCTCAGGAGCCTCGGGCCCATCGACCTCGCCTTCCAGGTGCCGAACCCTCCGGCGGCGGCGCAGTGGCTCTACCATGTCGAAGGCTCGAGCCCCTTCCTCGTCGTCGACATCTGCTTCGACGAGGCGCCTTCGGGCGATTGCGCCGACGACCCCGATTGCGATGACGAGCCCATCGAGACGGACGTGCACGGGGACATCATCTGCCACTTCGACAAGGAAGGCGCGCCGCGCTACGCGAGGACGGACCGCGCAAAGCTCCGGGCCGGCCTCGAAAAGCGCCTTGCCACGCTGCCCGCCCAGTTCCGCCTCTTCCAGACCATGCCCCTCAAGGAGCTCGGCCGCGGCAACTGGATCGAGGCCCTCGTCTTCTACCACAACGCGACGCTCAGGCTCCTCGTCGAGCTCCTCCGCATCAGGTACCGACCCGCCCAGTCGACCTTCCACACCCGTTATATCTATTACGATTTCCCGGAAGAGACAGTAAAGCGCCTCGAGCATCTCTACTTCGTGGCAGATCCCGGGGAGCTCGCCGCGAAAAGGGGCGAGGCCGAGGCCTGGTTCTTCGAGCTCCTCGACGGGATGGACCTCGACGAAGCGCTGGCGTACAAAGCTTGACCCCCACACGTTTGATGCGTATATACTATGCGCATACATGACGGGCAAGGAGGCATCCCCTGTCTTTGCTTTATGACAAGAACGCGCCAAAGAAAGCGACCAACCTGACCGTGAATGCCGATCTTCTCGCGCAGGCCAGGTCCATGAACATCAATATCTCCTCGGTGCTCGAGGCAGCCTTGATCGAAACCCTGAAAAGGAAGAAAAGGAGCGAATGGCTCAGGGAAAATGAAGACTCGATCCAGGCGTATAATGCAGTCGTGGACCAGAATGGCGTCTTCAGCGACGGAAACAGAACCTTCTGATGACGCAGTTCCAGGTCTTCCGCAATCCCAATCCGCAGACGAAAAAAGCCTATCCATTCCTCCTCGACATACAGACGCCCCTATTGGATTCAATGGATACCAGACTGGTCATTCCTCTATCCGGATTGGCGGCCTTGAGGGATAAACGGATAAGGGAATTGAACCCGTCGATCGTCATCAAGGGGAAGGAGCTTGTCATTCTCACCCAGCAGATGGCGTCGATCCATAAAAAGGATATCGGCGCCTATGTCTCCGACGCATCCTTCCTGCGACAGGAGATACTGGGCGCCATCGATTTCCTGATCACGGGCTTCTAGGCCGACTCCACAAGGACTGGCTCCCGCCCAAGCTCGACGCGGCCCGAGAGCGAAACCGCGGCGCCCGTGAGGAGGTCCCGTCCCTCGACAGCTTCGGGCAGGTCGACCTTGCCCGAGCGGCCGTCGAGGTTGAGGATGGCCGCCACGGGGCGGTTGCCGCCGCGCCGCTCGACGAGGGCGACTCCGGCCGCGAGCTCGCGGGCCGAGAAGAAGGGGTCACGGCCCCGGATCTCCTTCGTTGCGCGATGTGCGCGACCGAACCACTCCTCGAAGTCCTCGTCTCCCGAGGCCCAGTCCACGGGATCGCGCTCGAAGAGGCTGGGCTTCACGGCGATGGCCAGCTCCTCGCCGGCATAGGCGAAGAAACAGCCCTCGAGGAGCATGGCAAAGAGGGTCCAGTTCCGCAACCTGGCGCCGCGTCCGAAGCGCGACGCGGCCCGCGGCTGGTCGTGGTTCTCGAGGAAGCGCGCCTTGATGGCCGTCGCGGGGTACATGCAGTCCTGGAGCTCGAGGTGGTGGAGGTAGGCGGAGAGGGAGCCCGCCCCGGCCCAGGCAGCCTCGAGCTCGGCGCGGCCGTCGTAGTCGTAGGTGAGGTCGAAGGCCTCGTGGAGCTCGGCGTCGCAGGCGCAGTAGAGTCCCCGCCGCCGCGCCTCCGACACGAAGTCGCGATGCACGCTCTCGGCGAGCCAGAGGCAGGTCTTGACCGCGGCCACGCGGCGGCGGGCCTCGACCCAGAAATCCACCGGCACGAGGCTTGCCACGTCGCAGCGGAAGCCGTCGACGCCGAAGCGCGCCCACTGCTCGAGGCTCTCGATCTGGTAGCCCCAGAGCTGGCGCTTCGAGTAGTCGAGGTCCACGACGTCCGACCATTCGGGGACGCGCGGCGCGGGTTTGCCCGAGGCTCCCATGTGGAACCACTCGGGGTGCTCGCGGACGAGGACGGAGTCCGGGCTCGTGTGGTTGTAGACCACATCGATGATGACCTTGAGCCCGAGAGCGTGGGCGGCGACGAGGAAGCGCCTGAAGCCCTCCTCGCCACCGAGGGCCGGGTCCACGGCGCGGTAGTCGGAGATGGCGTAGGGGCTCCCCACGCTGCCCTTGCGCGCGGCCACGCCGATGGGGTGGATGGGCGCGAGGTAGACGATGTCGAAGCCGAGGCGCTTCGCCGCCGCGAGGGCGGGCAGGGCCGCGTCGAAGGTTCCCTCGCGCGAGTAGTTGCGGACGAAGACCTGGTAGATCGAGGAGGCCCGCAAGGCCTGGTCGGTATCGCGCGCCATGGCGGCCCTCAGGCCTTCACGCCGGGGATGCCGAAGAAGTCCCGAGCGTTTCCGAAGGCGATGCCGCGCACGAGTGCGCCCATCGCGTCGAAGTCACCGGGGGCCTCGCCCCGCTCCATCCAGCCGCCTAAGAGGCCGCAGAGGATGCGGCGGAAGTACTCGTGCCGCGGGAAGGACAGGAAGCTCCGCGAATCCGTGAGCATGCCCACGAAGCGGCCAAGGAGACCGAGGTTGGCAAGCGAGGTCATCTGCTTCCGCATGCCGTCGATGTGGTCGTTGAACCACCAGGACGAGCCGAGCTGGAGCTTGCCCGCAGTCTGGCCGTCCTGGAAGCAGCCCATCACCGTGGCGAGGACCTCGTAGTCGTTGGGGTTGAGCGAGTAGAGGACGACCTTGGGCAGCTCTCCTTCGGAGGCGAGGGCGTCGAGGAAGGCGGCGAGGGGCCTGGCCTGTACGGAGTCGCCCACCGCGTCGTAGCCCGTGTCGGGCCCGAGCTTCGCGAACATGGCGGAGTTGAGGTTGCGGACGGCGGCGAAGTGGAGCTGCATGGTCCAGCCCCGTTTCGCGTCCATCCTGCCCACCTCGAGGAGGAGGGCGGCCTTGAGCTCCTGGGCCTCGTCGGCGGAGAGGGCGGCGCCGCGGAAGGCCTTCCTGAAGGCGGCCTCGACGCGCGCGGGCGGAGCCACGGCGCCGAGGGGCTGGACGAGGGCATGGTCGGAGAGCCTCGCCCCGAGGCCGTGGAAGAACCCGTGCCGGGAGTCGAGGGCCCGCACCAGTTCGTCATAGCTGGTTATTTCGATATCGGCCGCGGCGCCGAGCCGCGCGAGATAGGCCTTCCAGGCCGCCGTGTCCTCGATGGCGAGGGCCTTGTCGGGCCTGAAGGTCGGTGCCATGACGGGCCAGCCCTTCGCGCCTCCCGCCCTGGCCTGGGCGGCGCGCGCGGCATAGGCAGCGTGGTGCTCGAGGTCGTCCGCGGGGTCGTCGGTCGTGCAGACCGCGACCACGTTCATGGACTCGAGGAGCTCGCGGGCGCCGAAGCCCGGCCCCGCCATGCGGGCGTTGCAGGCTTCCCAGATGGCGGGCGCCGTGGCGGGCGAGAGGACTTCCTTCACGCCGAAATAGCGCCTGAGCTCGAGATGGGTCCAGTGGTAGAGAGGATTGCCCACGAGCATGGGCATGGTCTTTGCCCATGCGAGGAAGGTCGCGTAATCGGCGGAGTGCCCGGTGATGTCGGCCTCGGGCACGCCATTCGCGCGCATGGCCCGCCACTTGTAGTGGTCGCCGCCGAGCCAGGCCTGGGCGAGGTTCTGGAAGCGGCCGTTGTCAGCGATGCTCGCGGGCGGCAGGTGGCAGTGGTAGTCGATGATGGGCGCGCCTTCGGCGTACTCGTGGTAGAGGCGCTTCGAGGCCTCGTCGGGCAGGAGGAAATCCTCTCCGAGGAATTCGTTCATGGGGCTCTCCCGGGTATGT
>Ga0209098_1001925_pt1 | contig 18945 bp, 15 predicted proteins | sample AD_JPNHW1_MetaG_FD_184429 | JGI IMG/M metagenome (GOLD analysis project Ga0209098, IMG submission 184429) | Active sludge microbial communities of municipal wastewater-treating anaerobic digesters from Japan - AD_JPNHW1_MetaG (SPAdes) (version 2) | ecosystem: Engineered > Bioreactor > Anaerobic... | reverse complement strand
TTCGGCAAGATAAAAGTGTGCGTCAATCTGATAGGCGCCGTTGGGAAATTTTATGAGGTAATCCTTAAACCCTGTCATGGCATTTTCGCAGTCGTTACGCATATAACGATTTTCAAGGGCTATGTAAGTAATAGAGTCCTGTTCGGCATTGGATACGGCAGCAAAAGGAAGGTCTTGAACATACACAAAGAAATCTTCCACGCGGTCCATGTCCACATATACGTTGCGTATGCTCACCAGCGCTTCTTTCGACTCGGGGGTACCCGGGAAATCACTGACGACTTTTTTGAGCACCTGCAGGGCTTGTTCGTCTTTTTGTTCATTATAATAAATCATTCCTTTTTTCAGCAATGCCTGGCTGACATAGCCCGAGCTGGGATATTCGCGTGCGAGCATGTCATAATAGTCTATGGCTTTGCCGTTGTTGTTAAGGTTTTGATAGGTATTGGCCAGTTCATAAATGGCGGAGACGCGGTAGTTTGATTTTGGGTATTTTTCTATGAGCGACATCATGGATGAAGCTTTGGTTTCGAGTTTGGAAGTGGCTCCCTGTGCCAGGGCTTTCTGATAAAGGGCATAGTCGGCATCAACCAGGTTCATCTGTAAACTTTTATCGTAATTTTCGATGGCATTGGCGAAATCTTTGTTCATAAAATAGCAGTCGCCGGTGCGGTTGTAGGCATCATTGATGATTCGCGGTGTTGCATTTTTGGCTTCTGCGGTAAATTTTTTGAAGTTCGTCAGGGCAGAGGTATAACTGGCTTTTTTGAAATACGAATAGCCCAGTCCGTAATACGAATTGAGGTACGCTTCGCTGCCGAAAGCTCCGGTGGTGGATTGCAAGAGCTGATAATTGAAAATGGCCGAATCGAACTTTTGCTGACGGTAATAGGCTTCTGCTGTCCAATAATAGGATTGAATTTCGTATTCGGTAAGAATGGGGTATTTATTTGATTTGGCTAACATGGCAATGGCTTCGCTGTGTTCGCCGTTATTGAATAGTTCTATTCCTCGCAGGTAAGCTATTTTTTGGTAGGCCTTGTTGAGTTTACTATCGCGTTTTTTGATTTTTTCCAACGATGCCAGGGCGTCTTTGTAATTTCTGGTGGTAAGGTATATGTTTGATAAATACTCAAAGGCTTCATCGAGGTTTTCCGATTCGGGGTATTTTTCAATGTATTCATTAAAGACATTGACGGCCTCGTTATATGGGTTGAAGGCTGTTTCGTAAGCCAGTTTGGCATAACTAAACATGGCATTTTCCTGTAGTTGTTTGTCAGCATCCATTTTGTAAGCCGAAGCAAACATATTCATGGCAAATTGTTTTTGGCCCGTGGCAAGGTAGCATTGTGCCTGGTGATAATAGGCTAACTGCGAAAGCGAGTCGTTTTCTGCGGTGCTGATTTTTTTGAAATTATCAATTGCCTTGCCATATTCGTTGGCTTTGTAGTAGGTGTAGGCAATCATATAATAATCTTTACGCAAAAGTGGTGCGGTGTTTTTCTGCATAAACATTTCGAGGTAGGGCAGGGCTTCCTGGTAGCGTTCAGTATGGTAATAGGCCTCGGCGGCAATGCGTGCTATTTCGGGAGTTCTTTTGCTGTTGCCTGCAGAATCGAGCAGGGTGGGAGCCAGTGCGGTAATTTCGTCGTATTTTTGCTGGTAATAATAGATTTGAATCATGTAAAAGGGCGCTATTTTGCTGTAGTTTTCATCGTTTCGCAGCTTGCTGAATGCCTTGAGCGCACTTTCGTAATTTTTTTCCGTATAAGCTATGTGCGCGTAGTAGTAGTTAGCTGGAGCCGTATATTTGGAATCTTTATCGATGATTTCAAAAAATGATTTTTTGGCATTGGAGTAATCCTGCTGCATAAAGTAGCTGTAGCCGGTTTTAAAGTGATAGTCGGCGGATTCTTCTTTGCTCAACTGAAGGATATCAGTTTTTTCGTAAGCTTGCAGGGCGCTTCCGTATTTTTTATTTGTAAAATAATATCCTGCCAGCTCATAGTAGCCGCGGTTTTTCTTTGGATTTTCAGGGTAGTCCTTGATAAATGCCATCATCAGGTTTTCGGCATCGGCATTATGCAGCCTTAATGCACACAGTGCCTCATAAAACAAAGCGTTAGCGCGCATCTCTACCGGATACTCGCGGCTGTCGGTCAGCAGTTTGAAATTATTTTGGGCTGCACCGTATTTTTCTTTGTTGAATAACTCTACAGCATCACGGTACTGGACTATCGGAGACCGGTAATTGCTTGTCTTTTGGGCATAAATCAGTTGTGCGCCCATGAGCAAACTCACACAGCCGACGGTAAGAAAGATTTTTTTCAGCATAACAACATACTTTTAATTTGTATCCTGTTGATAATAAAACATTTATGTACTAATATCCTTTATACTGCGAAATTATTACTAAATAAAGCGTGGCAGACCAGCCTTAAACCCTAATTATTAACAGCAATAGTTTAATAACTTTGAAGTAAAAAAGACTAATTTTTTACCACAAAAGCTTTATGATAAAACGACGGAAACGCTGGTTTATTCTTCCTGCAGGTGCTTATAATGCTGAACGATAAAATTTAGTTCGTTGTATGATATTTCATCACCCAGCTTGGCTTTGATTTCGCTTAGCGATTTATGATTGTCGCTACCTAACAAGGGTAGCACTTTTTTTATTTTTTCTTCGTCAACAAAGAGTTTAACATCCAGCATTCCGCGGCCAACAAAATATGCCAGGTGGCCTTCGATGGTTGAAACTGAAACACCGCGTTCTTTGGCAATCTCTGCGATATTTTTACCTGCCTTGAAAAGATCCATACTAATGTTTCTCGAAGGAATTTTTTCCTGTTTTACCTTCACGGATATTTCAATCTGTTCGGCCACTATATCGTGGTCGCGGCAATACTCCAGTATCATGGAAATAATTTCAGGGCCATACATTTCTGATTTTACTTTGCCGATACCTTTTATAGTTTTCAGCGCAGGGAGGCTGGTAGGGAGTTTATTAACCAGTTCGATGATGGTTTTTTGGGGCAGTATCTGGTAAACCGGCATATTGTTCTCTTCCGCCAGGTTATTACGCCATTGTTTTAATGCCTGGTAAAGAACAGGGTGTTTACTTTGTGCAGAAGCGACCGGCTGAAGGGCAGTTTTGTGTTTTGGCGGCCTGAAATCAACTTCTGCATCGCTTCTCTGGCGTAAATACAATATGGTATCAAAGCCATCCCGAGCATTTTTGATACAGGAGTATTTGATGAAGACCTCTTTCTGCATTTTTTCCAATGATTCAGCCAGATCATTTTTTATGGCCTTGTTATCGGTATCGAAAAAGGTGGTGTCCAGATAATCCGAGAGTTTTGTTTTTATGCTGTCAGAAAAATATTGCGAAGCTTTCCTGATGCGCTCCTGCAGGGTTGGGTTTTCCTGTGGCAGGACCGCCTGTTGCATGATATGCCGCAGTTGTTGTTTAAATTTTTCAGCTACCTGCAACAGTTCGGCATCAAAAAGTCTTCTCTTTTCTTCCAATTCGATTACTTTGGATGCTTCCAGCAGACGTGCGTTTTCGCGGATGAGCTTTAACAAATCGTCAAAGCGGTATCGTAGCAGGTTAAAATCAAAAAGTTCGATGATTAGATCGTGCTGGAAGAGTTTCCTGGCTTCCTGGAGTTTTTCAGGGCCCGGCTCATTTTGCCTGACATCTTCGGTGTATTCGGCTACCAGCGCATCGGTTTTGATGCCGGCCACCGAGATAGGGGTGCTCAACACTATTCCTTCAAAAGTGCGGCAGCGGCTTAGCGCCACATATACCTGGCCAAAGGCGAAGGCGGCATGGGCATCGATGATTACCTTGTCGAACGTGAGCCCCTGACTCTTGTGGATGGTAATGGCCCAAGCCAGCCGGAGCGGTATCTGCGAAAAAGTGCCGATGACTTTCTCGTCAACCTCCCTGGTGTTATCGTTGAGGGAGTACCGCACATTTTCCCATACTACCTTGCCAACCTCTATCTCGGAATTGTCCGATGGGCATTTTACAAAAACGACATCGTCATCCATACGGACTATTTTTCCGATTTTTCCATTGTAGTAGAGCTTTTCCGGCGAAGGGTCGTTTTTAATGAACATTACCTGCGAACCAACTTTCAGTTCGAGCTTTTCGTCGGTGGGAAAATCATTGGGCGAGAATTCCCCTTCGATATCGGCATAAAAAAAATGAGAAATGTCTTTGATTTCCTTGAGTTTTGCCTGGTTAAGGCCGTTGGCGTTGGCGTTATGTGTGGTAAGTGTAATGTAGCCTTCCTCATCTTTGGGCCTAAAGCCGGGGATATGGCGGGTATTAATCTCAGCAATGGTGTCCAAATTGATATTGTTATCACGCACTTTGTTGAGCAGTCCGATAAAATATTGGTCTGTTTGCCTGAAAATTTCTTTTAGCTCGATACTGATAGGTTGCGATTTTTTTAAGGCAAAACTGTCGAAAAAGTATATGCTGTCATAATAGTCTTTCAGGATTTTCCACTCGTCGTCTTTTATTACCGGGGTTAGCTGGTGCAGGTCGCCTATCATCAGCAGTTGCACTCCGCCAAAGGGTTTGGTGCGGTTGCGGTACCTGCGCAAAACCTCATCCACGGCATCCAGAATATCAGCGCGAACCATACTGATTTCATCAATCACCAGCAAGTCAATACATTTGATAAGTTTGATTTTATTTCTGCTGAACTTGTGCTGGTAGCCTTCGGCCAGTTTTCCGGCTTTTTTTTCGCGAAGCACTTCGGGGATGGCAGGGGCGAAGTTCAGTTGAAAAAACGAATGTATGGTTACCCCACCGGCATTTATGGCGGCAACACCCGTGGGGGCAACAACAACCATGCGCTTCGGCGTAATCTTTTTCAGGTTGTGCAGAAACGTGGTTTTGCCGGTACCGGCTCTACCGGTAATAAAGATGTTTTTATTGGTAAACTGAACAAATTCTGTGGCGAGTCTCAGTTGTTCGTTTTCGCGGTATTCCATGCTGAATAAATTTGTTTGCTGCAATGGGTAGGGCAACTTCAAGTCGTGCTGACAAGTTAAAGTGCTACCAATTGCAAAAGTAGTCAATAATTTATTTATATTGAAATGAAATAAATTAATTGAGAGGGCTGCATGGTGCAGTATGTTTCAGATAAAACAAAAAAAACCGGACATTTAGCCCGGTTTTGCAAAAATAATCACTTGCTTATTCCTCGTTTTTTTTCTGTTTGCTTCTGATGCGGTAAGCCATAAGCAAACCCAGGCCGCCAAAGATGAGTATCATGCCGCTGTAGATGGCGCCCACCAAGCCGCCGTCGCGCGAATACTCAGTATATTCTTCAGTAATGGTGCGGTTGTCCTCCAGTTCTTCTTCTATTTTCTTTTCAACAAGGGCTTCTTCCGACTCCTGCAAAGTATCCCTGCTGATGACCAGCGTTTTTGATGTTGAATCGCTCGTTGTTTTCACTGGCAAGTTGTTTAAAATAACTTTCAGCTTTTCCGGCGAATTGGTTTTTGTAACCTGATGCGGTTCTTTGGGGATAAACTGTACAATAATAATTGATAACACTATTCCGATACCTACGCCTATCGATAGCAGCGCAAAACGCAAGGTGGCAAAGCGGTCGGTTTTCTTTTTATTGCCCGGCTCCATGCCTTTTTCAATCATTGCCATACGTTCGTCGTTTTCGTATTTACGCAAAAAGATCAGCATAGTGAAAAGTCCGAGGAATAATGTAATTGGTACTAATACTCCGAAAAATGTTTCCATGTTGTGTAAGTTTTAATTGGTTTTGTCAGTATGACGCCACATTTTTTGTTACGGTTACAAAATTACGTTAATTTTTTTTAATTTTTTTGTACATCATTGATTTTCTGTGTTTTGTAATTGATTTTTTGTTATCATGAATATATCAACAGGATATTTCATTTTTTTTGTGTAAATTTATTCAATAGTTTCGAAAATTTGTAACCTTTGCATGAAACCCGGCGTCTATTGTTTAGTGTTATGAATGAGGAAGAAAAAAAATTAATTGACAGATGTCTGGAAGGAGATACCGAAGCTTTCAGAATTTTGGTGGATTTGTACCGGAATTTTGCGTTTACTCTGGCCGTGAGGATAACAAAAAACGAAGAAGATGCCGAAGAAGTAACGCAGGACGCTTTTTTGAAAGCCTATATCGCTCTCAAAAATTTCAAAGGAGAGTCGAAATTCAGCACCTGGTTATACAAAATAGTAATAAACCTGGCCATGTCGAAAGTAAGACGCCGTAAACCGCCACACCAGAATATCGATGAGGTTCATGTGTTGTTGACAAATGATGACGAACCTGTGCGCAAAGCCGACCGAACCTTTTATGTTGAAAAAGCCATCAGCGCGTTGCCCGAAGATGAAGCCGCCATTGTTACCTTGTTTTACATGGAAGACCAGTCGCTGAGCGATATTTCTGAGGTGGTCAACCTGAGTTTGTCTAATACCAAGGTGAAATTGTTCAGGGCACGCTTAAAAATGGCTGAAGTTTTAAAAAATGAATTAAAAGAAAACGTATATTCGCTGTTATGAAACATTTATCCGAACAAACCATCCTTGAGCTTGCCGACGGCCTGCTAACGCCCGCAGAGCAATCAGCAGCCGAAGCTCATATAAATTCTTGCAGCACCTGCCGCGAGCAGTATAATTTTTTCAAATCCTTAGAAACATTGTTGTCGGGGGAAAATGTGCTTAAAGCCCCGCCGGCCATTACTGATCAAGTGATGCAGCAGGTGGAGCTTCACAACCGCATCATGGTGCGCAAAGCTCAAAGCAGAAAAACATTGATAAAGTTTGCCTTGATAATGTTCGGTTTTATACTGGTATTGCTAATGCTGGCTTTCATGTCCGGCGCGCTTATTGAATTTCAGACACCAGCGTGGGTTACTACTATCCGTGAGTTTTTCAATAACATACAAAATCCCAAAATCAATCCCCTGTATCTGTTTATTTTGCTGCCGGTAGTTTTTCTGCTGTTTGCCGAGTTGGTGCTTAAGAGGATTTATAAGCATCGTTTTGCCTGAAAAAGTACTGCTCACTGATTGAGATTCAGCAAATAGTATTGTTCGTGTTCAATTAGCCATTGTTTCCGCCACAGACCTCCGGCATAACCCGTCAAATCTCCGTTTTTGCCTATAACGCGGTGGCAGGGAATGATAATCGCAAGATGGTTTCTGCCAACAGCATTTCCTACAGGACGGACAATTTTCCGGTCTTTGATTTTTATAGCTACTTTTTCATAACTTTTCAGGTGTCCGAAAGGGATCTTGCCTACTTCAAACCATACCCGTTGCTGAAAATCAGTTCCTTGCAGATCAAATGGGATTGAAAATTTCTTTCTCTTTCCCGTAAAATACTCCTGTAATTGGTTAGCACAAATTTTTAGTAAGGGGATGGCTGACTGAACGACTTCTTCCTGCTTGTCATAAAAAGAAACTGCCGTAATGTTTTTCCTGTTTCCTTCAATAAGGATTTTACCTATTGGCGATTCATAAATCAGGAAATTTTGTTCATCCATGGCATTACGTATTAAGGTAACATCTTTAATTGGAAGAATATAATCCGATGGCGTTGCAGCTCACCTTGCCGATACGTGTCTGTATGGAAGACCCGCGGTCGGTAGGAGGTGCGTTTTTGGTGGCTGAAGAATTTGGACTTACATTATAAAAAGTTACTTTTTCCGATTTCCAGGTACCTCCGGTCGAAAGCATATAATTGAGCCAAACCGATACTTCATTTACGGTATAGGGCATACTGTTGGTTACGGTAACCGTGGGGTTAATCACAATTCCAAAAGGTCCGAAATCGTAGTTGGCACGGGCATAAACGTGTTTGCTCCAGTTTCTGCGGTAGGCTTCTTTTTGTTCATTTTCTTTTCGTTCGGCTTCCGACAGTTCATTGTTGCTATTGCTATTTACCGACTTCTTTTCTTTAGTGGTGCCCGCCGCTTTTGTAGCTTCCACATCGTCATCAGCGGCTTCGGCCTGAACGGCAATGGAATCTTCGGTCGGCGTACTGTTTTTGGAGTTACTACAAGATTTGAACATAAGGAAAATCACCAGAGCAGTAATCAATAGTGCTCCCAGGCTTGCACCAATGATAATCCATATCAGGGCTTTCTTTTTGCTTTTCCCTGTATAAGTGGCGGCAGGTATTTCAGGTGTCAGGGGGGGCGGTGTTTTAATATTACCAGGCAACGGCGGTGGGACGGCAGCAAATAAAGATTTTAATTCCTCCATTTCTCCTGCAACTTTCCAGGTTTCCATGCCTTCGCACCATACCAGATTATCCCTTGTTAGTTTGCTGTTTTTTAATTGTTCAAAATCCAGGGGGCCTTGCTGGCTTTGTCCGTCGTGAAAATAATATTGCTTCATAAAGTGAAAATTAATTATTTATTAAAATTAATGTCCAATAAAAACACATCTCGTACCTGACGCCTGCCTGCCGCAGGCAGGGGACTTTTTCTTTCTTTTATCAACCTCTATACCAATATTTTGTCCCATACGGGACAGTTCCAGAGGAACTAAATATTGGTAGAATAAAAAAGAGCCCTCGAAACAACAAGTCCCGTAGGGACGAGATATATCATGCATTACACGTTTTCTGTTTATTTTATCCGGACAACAGTGATTTATTATTACAACTTATGCCATCACCAAATCTAAATCAGGCCTCAGCGAAATCCGAATTTAGAAATGGTTTTGCCCATAGAGTAGGTGTTGAAATGTCGCTGGCAAAACTGTTCTTGACATTTTCCAACTACCATATCGGTGTTCAAATATATAACAAAAATCTGAAAAAATCCAATCTAATACTTTTACCAAACATTTTTTTTTGATAGTATGGTATATGCGCAAACAGAAAAAAGGCCGGCAGTTTGCTGCCGGCCTTAGGGTCATCATGGTCAAAACTATTATTCAACCACAATTTTCCGGATAACATTCACGTCTTTTCCGGAGAGATGCAAATAATATACTCCTTTGCCAAATTCAGAAATATTAACAGGTAGTGTCATGTTGTCCGAATCAATAGTTATTGATTTATTTAGAACTTCCTGACCTGTAAGCGTTAAAATAGAAATATTTATTTTTCCTGATCCGCACTGGCTCAAAATCAGATTGAATGAACCATTATTAGGGTTGGGTGAACACATGATATTGCTTCCTGAAAAATTATCATCAATGCCTCCGATGGTAATCGTAATATTTTGTGTCACCGAGTCGGCTCCGCAGTCGTTATATGCAACCAGAGTAACAGCATAATTTCCGGATGTGGGGTATGTATGAGAAGTATTTGTGCTGGTGCTGGTGGTGCCATCGCCAAATTTCCATAAGTAGCTAAGTGCGCCGGTAGATGTATTGGTAAAGGAAACCGTAGCACCGTTTGAATTATAGCTAAAGGCGGGAACAGGCATAATGCAATCGAAAATGTGTATGTCGTCAATGGCAATACCTTCTTCGGGTGTTATGGCAAATTGGCCTGGCATATAATGTATTCTGAGTTTTACTCCACTCTGGTTGGCGCAGTAATCCAGGAGATGGGTTTTGTAAACCCAGCCCGCCGAGCTGCCTGTCCAGGAATTGGTGCCGGTTAATCCGGCCGAATACCAGTCGGTGGTTTCGGAGGGGCCAACCACAAACCAGTTTACGCCGCCGTCAATAGAAGCTTCGAGCACGGCAGTGGCGCCCATCATCATCATGGTTTCGTGCCATACATACAACTCAATGGTGGGGCTGTTGTATCCCGTAAAATCCATACACGGGCTATAGAGGTATGAATCTTCGCCGCTGAGGGCATTGCCCGTGAGGTTGGTCTTCCATGCTTTGGTGGGCGAATGGGCTGAATTTATTACGGGCGAGCCGGGAACTCCCCAGGCCCACGAGCTGGTGCCTTCGGTGTACCATCCGCCGTCGTTTGTTTCAAAGTTTTCGCTGTAGGGAAATGTATTGATACCTGTGCTGTTGGTTATTGTTATGGTGATAGTGTCGTTGGTGCGGTCCTCATCATTGTTTAAACCTGTGGTAACCTTAAAAACATATGCGCCGGGAGCCGACAGGTCGGCATTTTGAGAAAAACTGTGGAAGAGCGTTTCATTATAATATATCGGTGTGTTGATAGTATCCGTTATCCATAGTCCACCGTTAATTTGATAGCTGATTGGGAAATGGCTTTGGGCATTTTGTCCGAAATTAGAATAATATACTCCCACAAATTCATGGTTTGTCATACTGCAACCGGAAACAGGCGAATACATATCGGTAACTCCCAGATCGTTTACCGGAGCCTCGTGGATATAGATATCATCAATGGCTACTCCTTCGCAAATAGTGGCGTAGGGGCCATAGTAATTCAGGCGAAGGCGGACATTGGATTCGCCACCCGCCGAATTGAGGGTGTGACGTACGTGTATCCAGTTCGATAAGTTGCCGCTCCAACCGTTTTGGGTGTTATACCAATTGGCGTCAACCGAACTTCCCACGCGCGACCAGGTGGCTCCGCTGTCAATAGATATATTCAGGACGATACTGTCCATACCCGGCGCCATGGATGCTGTATTATACCATATATTAAACTCGATTACCGGCATTGTGAGTGTAGTGAAATCAAAACAGGGACCCATCAGGTTCGACATTTCCAACATATTGGCATTGGTGCTTAGGTTGGTTACCCAACATTTGGTGGGGGAGGCTGCATGGTTGATAATGGGTTTTGTTGGAGTGCCCCAGGCCCATGAAGAGTTTAATCCGCCGCTTACCCACCCGCCGTCGCTGGCTTCAAAGTTTTCGAGATATGGGTAGGTGCTGATGCCGAGCATATTATTAATAGTAATGCCTGTGGTGTCGTTGGTGAGGTCGGCATCGGCCACCAGACTGGTGAAGCATTTGATTGCATATTGCTGCACGGCGCTTAGGTTGGCCGGGGTGGTAAATGTATATTGTACCGATGCCCCGGGGTTGATGGCCGTGCTTACCATTTCTGGCGTGGTATTAACGCCGTTAATGGAAAATCCGATATTGAAATTGCTCTGTACTGCGGTGCCGAAATTTTCGATGGTAACTTGCATGAATTCATTGTTTGTAAGTCCGCAGGCGTTGCCCGGATAAAGAATTTCGGTAATGCCCAGATCATTGGCTGGAGCCTGGTAAATATGGATATTGTCAATAGCTACCCCGTTGGACTGGCTGAGAAGGCTGCCATAGAAATATATCCTCAGCTTGGCATCGGGATTACCAGCCAGGCTGTCCACGCGGTGGCGTACGGTGAAAAAGTCGGTTCCTGGAATAGTCCAGCCGTTGGCACCATCATACCAGTTTATCGGATCATTTTGTTGTCCCAGGGTTTGCCAGGTGGTTCCGCCGTCTTTGGAATATTCCACACGGCAATAGTCTAGTGTCCCAGTGGTGGCTACCCACAGGTCAAATTCCAGCACGGGGGCTGTGAGGCCAGTAAAATCAAGGCACGGGAAGTTGAGGTAGGAAGCTTCGCCCTGGTTATAGTTTACAACCAATCCCGTAACCCAACATTTGGTTGGTGACGAGGCATGTGTGATCACTGATTTGTTGGGAGTTCCCCAGTCCCATGACGAAAGTGTGCCGCTGGTTCCGTATCCGCCGTTGCTGGCTTCAAAGTCTTCGTAGTAGGGAAAAGTACTGATGACAGGAGCGTTGACAACAGTCATGGCAGCAGTGTCGTTGGCCGGGTTATTGTCGGGCAGTTTGCTGTATGCAACCAGGCCGTAGGTGGTGCTGGGCAAGGAAAAATTTCCCTTAACAGTAAAAGTAAACTGCAGGGTACTGTCGGGAAGTATAGGGCCATACACCGTATCGGTAACAATGGTGCTGCCGTTAATTGTGTATTCCACAAGGAACGAATCCACTGGGGCTATGCCCAGGTTGGCCAGCTCCAGGGTGATATTCTCAGCGGAAGTGAGGGCACAACCCGACACAGGGCTGATGATGTTTGTTATCGCCACATCAAAAGGATTGATCATATCCATTTGTATGTCAAAAGCTGTGGAAGGGTTGGGAATAAAAATGATGGGATCCATGGTGGAAACAACTATATAATAGGTAGTGCCACCGGTGAGCTGAACATTGGTCAGCGATGGGTTGCCCATCATGCCTTCATTGGAGGCCACGCATATGGTGCCGGTCTGGTCGGGGCAGCCGTCGGTAACAAAAAGTCCTACCGCATTACCTGTGTTGGCTAAGGCAATGTTCACATATTGTGTGAAAGTCGGCGTATATGAAAAAATAAAATCGTTGCCAGTCATATAGTCACTGGCGCAGGCAGCGGTATTGTCAAAAATATCGGGGAAGCCGTTAGTGGTCATGGCTGCCTGATTAAAAGGCAGGGCCGTAATCACGTAAGGTGTACTGCACGAGGAGCCAGGCTGTGCATAGGCAGCCATCTGAAACAGCATCATTGCTGCAACAAGAAAAAGAAACCGGGTAAATTTTTTCATAATGTTTAGTTTTTATATTTTTTAATATCTACTTTCTAACCTCTGACTTCTCCACCGCGGCGGACTTCTAACTTCTAACTTCTGACTTCTGACTTCTGACTTCTGACTTCTGACAATGGGCCAATCCACTTTCCACTTTCCACTTTCAACTTTCCACTACTTCCTCATCATCTGCCGCATATTCCGCATCTGTTTCACAGGGTTTTTGCCGGCGTTTGTCATCGAACGCATGATTTTGCGGGTGTCTTCAAATTGTTTTATCAGTCGGTTTACTTCTTGAATGCTGTTGCCGCTGCCGCTAGCAATACGTTTGCGGCGGCTGCCATTGATGATGTCGGGGTTTTCCCTTTCTTCAGGTGTCATCGAGCCGATTATGGCTTCGATACCTTTAAAGGCATTTTCGTCAATATCCACATCTTTCATGGCCTTGCCCATACCTGGAATCATGCCTACCAGGTCCTTGACATTGCCCATTTTTTTGATTTGTTTTATCTGGCTTATAAAATCGTTGAAATTAAACTGGTTTTTGGCAATTTTTTTCTGGAGTTTCTGGGCTTCTTCCACATCGTATTGCTCCTGTGCACGTTCCACCAGCGAGATGATATCGCCCATGCCAAGGATACGACTGGCCATACGTTCCGGATGAAAAACATCAATGGCATCCATCTTTTCGCCAAGGCCAATAAATTTCACGGGTTTGTTCACCACCGACCTGATAGTCAGGGCCGCACCACCGCGGGTGTCGCCGTCGAGTTTGGTTAGTACCACGCCATCAAAATCAAGCCTGTCGTTAAAGGCCTTGGCAGTGTTCACAGCATCCTGGCCAGTCATGGAATCCACCACAAACAATATTTCATGAGGGACCACAGCGTTTTTTATATTTGAGATTTCGTTCATCATTTCTTCATCAATAGCCAGACGTCCGGCAGTATCAATGATGATGACGTTATGTCCTTTTTCTTTGCCGTAAGTAAGGGCTTTTTTTGATAGCGACACAGGTTTTTTATCATCTTCTTCGCTGAATACCTCCACATTAATCTGTTGTCCAAGCACTTTTAGCTGCTCAATAGCGGCCGGACGGTACACATCGCATGCCACCAGCAAGGGATTTTTTCCTTTTTTGGTTTTCAGGTAGTTGGCCAGCTTGGCGGCAAAAGTAGTCTTGCCGGAACCCTGCAAGCCCGCGATGAGCACAATGGCAGGATTGCCCTTCAGGTTGATATCCGCCTTTTCGCTGCCCATCAGCTGTGTCAGTTCGTCATGAACAATCTTCACCATCAGTTGTCCGGGCGATACGGAGGTCAGCACATTTTGCCCCAGCGCCTTAGCTTTGACATCATCGGTAAAACTTTTTGCAATCTTGTAACTTACGTCGGCATCGAGCAATGCTTTTCTAACTTCTTTTAACGACTCGGCCACATTGATATCGGTAATATGTCCCTGTCCTTTAATAATCTTAAAAGCGCGGTCAAATTTTTCACTCAGGTTTTCAAACATCTGTTAAAATATTTTAGTTCACGGCAAATATATAAAAAAATCCATTGGTGGAAATTGTTTTGGATTATCCGATTACTATTTTTTGGCTTTAAGGCTGCACTGCTATATGCGGCGTATGCCTTTCGGATAGAATTAACACACTATGCCAGTGTGAACGGCATTATTATATTGAACTTTCTGTTAAACTCGCCTACGGATACTGGTGCCAGATTGGTCAATAAAAAATTGTTTCTGAATGTTGCGGATTACTTACTTTTGCATAATCTAATTTTATAAATGATGGTTCTACTCGACGGAAAAAAAATCTCGGATGAGATAAAAAGCGAAATCGCCAAAGAAGTTAGTAAGATGATTGCTGAAACAGGCAAGGCGCCGCATCTGGCAGCCGTGCTGGTAGGAGAGGACCCCGCCAGCCAAACCTATGTGGCCTCTAAAGAACGTTCCTGCAAGGAAGTGGGTTTTATTTCTTCGGTATATAAATACCCCGAAAACATTTCCGAAGAAGAACTCTTTAAAGTAGTGAGTTTTTTAAATGACGACGAAGAAATTGATGGCTTTATAGTACAACTTCCATTGCCAAAACATATCAACGAACAAAAAATCATTGAGGCCATCAACCCTAAAAAAGATATTGATGGTTTTCATCCGGTAAATGCAGGGAGAATGCTGTTAGGATTACCTGCGTATCTGCCTGCCACGCCTTACGGCATCATGCTGTTGCTGGAACGTTACAAAATTGAAACTGAAGGGAAAAATTGCGTGGTGATAGGCCGCAGCCATATTGTGGGCACGCCAATGAGCATTCTATTGTCGCGAAACAATAAGTCGGCTAATTGTACGGTAACCCTTTGCCACAGCAAGACTCAGCAGTTAGCCGAAATATGCTCAAAAGCAGATATTCTGGTTGCTGCAATAGGCAAACAGGATTTTGTTACCGCTGCTATGGTGAAACAAGATGCCGTGGTGATTGATGTGGGTATTCACAGGGTGGCTGACGGAACCACAAAATCCGGCTTCCGCCTGAAAGGTGATGTAAAATTTGATGAGGTAGCAAATAAATGTTCATTTATTACGCCTGTTCCAGGGGGAGTGGGCCTTATGACCATAGCGGGGCTGCTGATGAACACCCTGAAAGCGGCAAAAAAAGAATACTACAAATAAATTGGATACCCACCAACTTTTAAGAGAAGGGAAACTACTTCCGCTGATGGAAGAGTTTTACACGTTGCAGGGCGAAGGCACGCATGCCGGCAAGGCTGCCTGGTTTATCCGCATTGGCGGTTGTGATGTGGGCTGCCGCTGGTGCGATAGCAAAGAATCGTGGATAGCCGGCTATCATCCCCTGACTTCAGCCGATATTATTATAAGCCACGCTGCCGCTTGCGCCGCCAAAGCCGTGGTGGTTACCGGCGGGGAACCGCTGCTTTACAACCTGGATTATCTGTGTGCTGGACTCAAAAAGGAAGGGATAAAGACCTATCTTGAAACCTCGGGCAGCGAAAAACTCAGCGGTGCCTGGGACTGGATTTGCCTTTCGCCCAAACGCAATGCGCCGCCACAGGCGGACATTTTCCTGTTGGCCGACGAGCTGAAGGTGATTATTTATGATGAAAGTGATTTCGACTGGGCCGAAGCCAATGCCCGCTTTGTTCGGCCGGGCTGCCGCCTGCTGCTGCAACCCGAATGGAGCCGCTACAAAACCATGATCCCGCATATTGTTGATTACATACTTCAGCATCCCGAATGGACTGTATCCCTGCAGTCGCATAAGTTTATGCGGATACCGTAAAAAAATCAATACAAAAATCCAAATAACCATAATGGGATTTTATTGTTGATTCCGATTTCAACTTCATCAATTGCAAGAAAAGAATTTTCAAGATCCTTAATTTGCTTGAAATCTTTGCCTTTTCCGCCAATTTCAAAGATTAAATTGTTGTCAATAATGAAATCGCCATAAATAGAAATATTGACTTTGTTAGTAATATTCAGCTGGTTATAAAAGAATGTTTCTTTGATATTTCCAATGTTTGCGTTATCGTAATCAAGGTATTTGTAGGCATCTTGCAATAATGTTCTGTTAAATTGTAAAATAAATTTATATTTGTCAAGTTATAAATAAAATCACTCAATTTTATGCCAAAATTCAAAATAATAATAACCGTTTTATCTATAGTATTTTGTTGCCATTTTACTTTTGCACAGGGAAAATATACGACCACCAACCAGAAAGCCATAAAACTCTTTGATAAAGCTATGGAAAACTTCCAGTCGAAAGATATGCTGAGCTGCGAATCCAATCTGCTGAAAGCCATCAAGGAAGACGAGCAATTTTTGGAAGCACACATGCTGCTCGGCAATATTTACGACGAACAAAAACTTACCGAAAAGGCCATAAATTCTTACAATAATGTCGTGGACATCGACCCTGAATTTTATGAAGGTATTTATTTCAACCTGGGCACCAACGAGATTTCCATAGGAAGGTATGCAGAAGCAAAACAACATTTCGAAAAATTTCTAACCTACGAAAAGCAAAATCCCAAATATGTCAAAAGAGCGGAGTTTTTTCTGACCTCCTGCAATTTCGCCATCCAGGCAATGAAAAACCCGGTGCCTTTTACCCCTGAAAACATAGGTGACAGTGTCAATAGCGTGAACAACGACTATTCGCCCACGCTGACAGTGGACGAACAAAAGCTAATACTTACCGTCCTCAGACCCAGCGATGCCAACACCATACACTCTTCCGACAAGGAAGAAGATTTTTATATGTGTCTTAAAACTGCCGACAGTGTTTGGGGAAAGGCTCGTAAAATCGGCGCACCCCTCAATTCGCACGGCAACGAAGGAGCGCAAAGCATAGCCCCCGATGGCAATACTTTATATTTTACCATTTGTAACCGCGCAGACGGTATGGGGAGTTGCGACCTGTACGTATCAGAACGCAAGGGCACAGGATGGAGCACCCCGGTAAATATGGGGATTCGTGTAAACTCCGGTGCCTGGGATTCGCAGCCCAGCATCTCGCCCGACGGCAAAACCCTGTATTTTGCCAGCGCCCGCGAGGGAGGCAAAGGCCTGATGGATATCTGGAAAACAAGCAAAAATGAAAATGGGGTGTGGACCGCGCCGGTAAACCTGGGCGATTCCATCAATACCGTTTATTCCGAAATGTCGCCTTTTATTCATTCTGATGGAAAAACACTTTATTTTACCTCTACCGGACATCCGGGCATGGGAGGTATGGACATTTTTTATTCAAAACTCAAAGACGACGGACAATGGTCCACACCGAAAAACTTAGGATACCCGATAAACACCTTTAGCGACGAAGGTTACCTGATTGTGAACGCGCGTGGCAACAAGGCCTATTTTTCGTCAGATAAATATGGCGGTGTAGGAGGTATGGATATTTATACTTTTGAACTTTATGAAGAAGCCCGGCCTACTGCGGTAACCTATATGAAAGGCACGGTGTACGACGCAAAATCCCAAAAAAGACTAGGGGCTAAATTTGAGCTTATCGACCTCACCACCTCAGAAGTGGCGGCACAGTCGTTTTCCGATCCGCAAACCGGAGAGTTCATGGTGAGTCTACCCACCGACCGTAACTATGCTCTGAATGTTTCCAAAGAAAACTATTTGTTTTATTCCGAAAATTTCGAGGTGAAAGGCGATCACTCACAACTCAAACCTTTTCTGAAGGACGTGCAGATGCAGCCCATCGAAACAGGCAGCGTGGTGGTTTTGAGAAACATCTTTTTTGATTTTGACAAATTTGATCTGAAACCTGAATCTCAGGTGGAGCTGAACCGGCTTGTTGCCCTGCTGAATCAGAACAAAACCATGAAGATTGAAATTGGTGGACATACCGACAACAAAGGCTCAGCTGAATATAACCAGAAACTCTCGGAAAACAGGGCCAGGTCGGTTTACGACTATCTTGTCGCAAAAGGAATCGACAAAAACCGGCTTTCTTATAAGGGTTACGGCCTCACTAAGCCGCTCGAAACAAACGACACCGAAGAAGGTCGGGCCACCAACCGCAGGACGGAATTCAAGGTAGTTTCGAACTAAAAGGGATTACTGGTAAGACGCTGGCTTTGTGTTGATTTTTTTTTGCCAGCGACAAACATCTATTTGTGTTCAATATAAAATCCCTGGCTTATAGTCCTTGTTAACCGGCTTATAGCTTCATTGCAAATTTGAAATTGTCAACAACAAATCCCTCCAGAAATCACCCGAAGAATCACCCAAAAAAAATAATATTTTGGCAATTTCTTTTTTTGAGGTGCTTGTTGGAAAAATGACGACTCAATTTATCTGGGAATAATATGTTTTTTATAAAGATAATTTAGGAAGAAGAATTTAGCAGGGGCAGCCTGCCTGACGGCAAGGCAAGCGCCCCGAAATATTTGTAAGGTTGGCACCCGTTAAAAATTAAGGTGCAGAGCACCGTAATATATAATTGACACCACTCAAATAATAATTAAATATCAAATGTTTTTCAATGTCTTTTTGTCAAATTCCCTGTATTAAAACATTTCTTTTTACGGTGTTAAAAAAGATGAATTTAGCATTACCTATCGGAATTGGGCATAACCAGGAGTTTAATATTACGGTACGCCTGTCTGCCGAGCCAGGCAGGCTGTACCTTGTTTTTAGCCTTACTATTATTTTACAAATATTACGGTGCTCTGCACCTAATAACGATATTAGAAAAACGATTGGATTGTGTATTAGAAGCTCTTTAATGCCTGATCCGGGGTTTTATTGTCATCATTAAATATTACCAGCACCTCAAAAAATGATTTAGCCAATATTTTCAATGAATTATTGGTCATGTCATTAATATATGGTATCTTTGCACCCCAAATTATTTTTATAATTAAATTTATTATTAACCCCTGTCTGTAAACAGATTACAGGCATACAAAGAAAAAAA
>Ga0209098_1001921_pt1 | contig 18964 bp, 12 predicted proteins | sample AD_JPNHW1_MetaG_FD_184429 | JGI IMG/M metagenome (GOLD analysis project Ga0209098, IMG submission 184429) | Active sludge microbial communities of municipal wastewater-treating anaerobic digesters from Japan - AD_JPNHW1_MetaG (SPAdes) (version 2) | ecosystem: Engineered > Bioreactor > Anaerobic... | reverse complement strand
CGTCGCGTACCGATAAAGCACGGGATTTTTCCCGTACGCCTCCAACAGCTTCCACATATCCGACGACGAGCGCACGCTATCGCCGTCCTCGCCGAGGGCATACCGCAACTCCTCGATCTTCAGCCTGACGTCGGTGCCTTCCTTGTCGGCGGCGAGTGCTCGATGCAAGGTCTCTCGCGCGTCATCGGGGGAAAAACGCCCATCGCGCAGCGAAGCTTCCATATTGAGGCTCATAAACCCCGCGTCCTTGAGCGACTTGGTCACCGGATCATCGGTATCCTGTGCTTTTTTATCCGCATGGCCGCCAAGGCGAACGATTTGGGCGACGGCGGGATACCAAGCCGGAAAAAGCTCGGTACACCGCACGAGGCTCGTCCGCGCGACCTCGGGATCCTCAGCCGTTTTCGCGAGGTTATAATACGGGATAGGCGAATAGTTAGGCTCGCGCGAAACGAGCTCGCACCAGATTTCTCGGGCGAGCGTCTCGTTTCCGCCCTTCCATGCGGCGTCTGCGAGTATCGAAAGCATCTCCCGATCAAGCCGTGGATCTTCAGGCGGCGGAAAGAGGGTCACGACGCGATCCCACAAACCGCCGTCATAGGCGAGCAGCGCCTGAAGCATGAGATCCTTTGGAAGGGGTTCCATACGGGGATCCGCGCCTGAATCGCCCCCATCGAGCGAAGGGGCGACGGTCGATTCTTGCTCGCCCGAAAGCGATCCTAGGGAATCATTCGGCGTAACAGGTGAAGCGCTCGCCATAGAAGGGGAATCGCTCGGCGCGGCTTGGGTAGCGCTCGGCGCGGCTTGGGTAGCGCTCGACGCACTTGCGGAAACACCTGGCGCGATTACGGAAGCGTCAGCCGCAATCGGTGAATCGGCGAAGGCTTTTGGTTCGGGGAAAAGGGCCGATGCCTCGGGGAATTTACCGGAGGCGGCGTAGAGGACGGCGGCATCATTCCGGAAAACGGGGTTTCCCGTAGCCCGATATGCCGCCTCGAGCCATTGTGGCTCGGGATAGCCAGGTCCCGCGGCAAGGCACCGCGAAAGCTCGATCGAGGCCGCAAGCTCGGGAAAACCCGTTTTGACGAGGCGATCCGCGAACTTCTCGGCCTCATCGAGGCGACCGAGCTCGGCAAGGGTATCGGCCTGGCACGCGGCGATGCTGTCGCTCGCGGGCAGTTCCTTTCCCGCCTCGGAGAGGGTGCGCGCGGCAGCCTGATAGCTTCCAAGCTCGCGCTCCCGCTTTGCGATCGACAGCCACTGGCTCGCGCTTTCGGCGCCTATTCGCAGCGCGGACAGCTCCCTGAGGGCTCGGGCTTTTTTGCCCGATTCGATCAGCGAGTCTGCCTTTTGCAATCGTTTGGAGAATGAAGCGCGATCGGACGGATTCGCGCAGGATAGCAAGGCTATCGCCGCAAGAGCGGCAAAGCCGAAGGCAATGAACGGGGCCTTTAAGCCGCGGCTCGAGGCCTTCACTGCACGGGACTTCCCTTCAACTGTTTTCTGATGCTGTCGAGGACGGCGTTCACGAATTTATACGACTCATCGGAGCCGAATTCCTTCGAGATATCGATCGCCTCGTCGATTACGATAGAGGGATGCATGTCCGGTTGAAAGAGGAGGGAATACACGCTCATGCGAAGGATCGCGAGGTCAACCTTGTTCAGGCGATCGAAATCCCAATTCGTGATGTTCGCCTTGATGATCGCGTCTATCTCCGCGATGTGCTCGATCGCCCCGGCTATGATTAGCCGGGGGAACGCGATACCGTCCTCGCCGAGCTTTTCGCGCTTGTCCTCCTCAACCCAACCGAAATCGAGGAGGTCGGCGAGCGAGAGTTTCGACGCGTCCCAGGCATAGAGGGCCTGAAACGCGAGTATTCTGCCTTTTCTTCTTCCTGCCATCAAATTACCACGTCAACGCTTTATCAAGGTCAGCGCCGGATTTGAGGAGTTGGAAATTATCCCCTTTTCGGAGCTCATCGATGATTTGCTGAAGCGCCGCGGTAACGGCCTTATTCTGGGCCTGCACGACCATGTTGTTCTTGATGTACTCGTATACGGTAATGGTCGTTCCCGGCTTGACCACGTCGCTGAGCTCAAGGATCTTCGCGGGATACTTCTCGAGAACGACGAAGGTCTGGAAATCCTGCGCGGTCTCCGAAACGTCGGAAACATCGTTAAGCCCCATGCCGAAGATCTTTAAAAGGGCATCCATCGAGATGCCGAGCTGCTCGGCCGCATTGGCGTTCTTATTCACGTACAGGTCGCCCGCCTGGAAACCGGATCCCGGCGCCTGCGAACGGACCTTAATCTCGCCCGTCGAAGCGGGCTTATCCTTAAGCTGCTTCTGGAAATCCTGAGCCTTCGCCTTCGCCGCGGCGGGGTCGTCCCCCTTCGGCACGACGACCAGGAAGAGCTTGATCATATCGGGCTGGACGAAGCTTTGCTTATGGACGTCATAGAACGCGCGAATCTCCGTATCGGCGGGAGGGGGCAGATTCTGCAAATCGGCCTGCTTCTTCATCATCACGTAGCGCTGGGCCATGATCTGGCTCTTGAGGAAGCTCTTATACTCGGCCAGGCTCATCCCGTTCTGCTGCTTCATCATGTCATCGAGGCTCATGCCGGTCTGCTGCTTGACGAGCGCGGCGTACTCGACCTCGGTGACGTTTCGGCCGACCTGCTGGGAGATAATCTGATTGAAGTTCTGATTCACCTCGGAGTCGGCGATCTTTACGCCTTCCTTCTCGGCGGCCTGAACGACCAAGCGCTCGTTAATGAGCGTATCAAGGACTTTTTTCTTCTCGTCCACGGTCATTACCCGGCCAAGCTCCTTCTGATAGGCCTCAACGCGGGTCTTGAGCTGCTTGAGCGTAATCGGCTCGGTTTTATTGAGCTTAACGTTGGCAATCGGCTGCAAATCCGTCTGGGCCGCAAGCATGCCCGCGGCGAGAATGAACAGAACGACGCATATTCCTGAACGCTTCATGTATTACCTTCTTTGTCCCTTACTGTGGAGTATATCATGTACAACAAGTACTTCTATAATAAAGTTACGCGCGGTTATCGCTCGAGAACCGCCCGAATGCGGCGTACGCCGGCGGACGATGATTGCTCCTTCTGGATCTTGAACGTTCCCATGCCGCCGGTTCGCTCGACGTGCGGACCTCCGCACACTTCCTTCGAGAACGAGCCGATCGAATATACCTTTACGACATTCTCGTACTTCTCTCCGAAAAGCGCCATCGCGCCGGATTTTTTGGCTTCCTCGAGCGGCATCATCTCCATGGTTACCTTGAGGTCGGCCTTAATCTGCTCATTGACGATCCGCTCGACCTCGGCGATCTCTTCCTTCGTCATCGGCTGGGGATGGGTAAAGTCGAAGCGCATGCGCTCGGCGGTGATATTCGAGCCTTTCTGCCCGACATGGTCGCCGAGCACCATGCGAAGCGCCTTCTGGAGGAGGTGCGTCGCGGTATGATAGGCGGTCGTCTCGGCGGAGTGGTCCGCGAGCCCGCCCTTGAACACCTGCTCGCTGCCCGCGCGGGAAAGCTCCTGGTGCTTCTTGAACGCCTCGTCGAATTCCTCGCGGTTGACGGTGAGCCCGCCTTCCGCGGCGAGTTCCTCGGTCAGCTCGATCGGGAACCCATAGGTATCGTAAAGCTTGAACGCGAGGCGGCCGGACATGATCTTTTGCGGGTTCTTCAGGAGATTCGGGAGCATCTTCTCGAACTCGGCCTCGCCCTTCTGGAGGGTGACGAGGAATTTCTCCTCCTCGGCCTTGAGCTCCTCGAGCACGAACGCGGCCTTCTCCCCGATCTCGGGATACGGCCCCTTATACATGTCGATCGCGACCTGCGCGACGGTTCCGAGGAAGACCCCGTCGATACCGAGCTTGCGCCCATGGCGGACGGCGCGGCGAATGATGCGGCGAAGCACGTAGCCCGCGCCGACGTTCGACGGGGTAACGCCCTTTGCGTCGCCGAGGATAAAGGTCGCGGCGCGCGCGTGATCGCAGATGATGCGGATCGATACGTCGTCGGCGTTGTTTGCCCCGTATTTCTTGCCGGAAACCTTCTCGACCGCCTGGATGAACGGGATGAATATCTCGGTCTCGTATACCGACTTCTTTCCGGAAAGCATCGCGACGGTGCGCTCGATGCCCATGCCGGTGTCGACGCACTTGCGGTCGAGCTTAAGGTACGAGCCGTCCTTCTGCTTGTTGTACTGCATAAAGACGTCGTTCCAGATCTCAATATACTTGCCGCAATGGCAACCGGGCCGACACTCAGGGCCGCAGGCCGCCTTACCGGTGTCGATGAACATCTCGGTGTCGGGTCCGCACGGACCGGTCTCGCCGGCCGGGCCCCACCAGTTATCCTCGCGGGGAAGGAAGTGAATTCGCTCTTTCGGGATTCCAAGCCCATTCCATATCGAGGCCGATTCATCGTCGCGGGGAACGGTCTCGTCCCCGGCGAACACGGTCACGGAAAGCTTATCGACGGGGATATTGAGCCATTTCGGGTTTGTCAGGAACTCGAAGCTGAAATTGATCGCCTCATTCTTAAAATAGTCGCCGAGGGACCAGTTCCCGAGCATCTCGAAACAGGTCAAATGGCTCGGGTCGCCGACGGAATCGATATCGCCGGTACGGATGCACTTCTGATAATCCGTCAGGCGCTTCCCCGCCGGATGGGGCTCGCCCATAAGATACGGCACGAGGGGATGCATACCGGCCGTCGTGAAAAGTACGGTGGGATCGTTATCGGGTATCAGTGATTTTCCGGAAATTTCCGCGTGGCCTTTGCTTTTGAAGAACTCAATGTATTTCGAACGAAGTTCGTTTGCTGTCATAATCTTTGTATAGTAGATAATGAAGGTATTTTTGTCAATCTTGCCGAAAATACCCCAATCCGCGCGTCACGGACGTTTGTAAAAAAAAGGGGAACCTCTATTGCAAGGTTCCCCTCGGTTCTATCGCGTAATTTGGTTATTTCTCGAAATTGTCGGAATTAACCATCGACGGCTGGATAGAAACGGCCGGCTTTGCTTCGGTTGCGATAGCGGGTTTTGCAACAGCCTTCTTAGCAGCGGGCTTCGCAGCCTTCTTCGCGGTTGCTTTCTTAGCAGCGGGCTTCGCGGCTTTCTTGGCAACAGCCTTCTTGGCGGCGGGCTTCGCGGCCTTCTTCGCCGTCGCTTTCTTTGCTGCGGGCTTCGCGGCCTTCTTCGCTACGGTCTTCTTCGCCGTCGCTTTCTTGGCTGCGGGCTTCGCGGCTTTCTTGGCTACGGTCTTCTTCGCCGTCGCTTTCTTGGCTGCGGGCTTCGCGGCCTTTTTTGCGACGGGCTTCTTCGCCGTTGCCTTCTTGGCTGCGGGCTTCTTCGCGGTAGCCTTTTTCGCGGCCTTTACGGGCTTGTCAGCCTTCTTGGCAGCGGGCTTCGCGGCCGCTTTCTTCGCGGCGGGCTTCGCAGTTTTGGCGCTCTTTGCTGTTTTGGCAGCAACCGTCTTCTTGGCAGCAGTTTTTCCGCTCTTAGATTTTACATCTTTTGCCGGAGCTGCTGCTTTCTCTACCTTCTGTTCGGGCATACGACCTTCCTTTTCGGCCTTGTCCAACTCGATCTGGGCGATCGAAAGCAGGGCTATCGGAACCGAATATGACGAGCAGGAAACGTAATCGAGTCCTGCGTCCATACAGAAACGAATATTCTCGGGGCGGGCGCCGTGTTCGCCGCAGAGCCCCTTCACGAGATCGGGACGGATCGTCTTACCGCGCTTAACCGCGACGTCGATGAGCTCGCGAACGCGAGGGTCGAGCACGGCAAACGGGTTTCCGTCGATAAGATCATACATCGTATAGTCCGGCATGAAGGAGTTAAAGTCATCCCGGGAAAGACCCAGCGTGGTCTGGGTCAGGTCATTGGTACCGAACGAGAAGAACTGCGCGTATCGGGCGATCTCGTCTGCGCTGAGCGCGGCGGCGGGAAGCTCTATCATCGTTCCGATCTTGTAATTGAGCGGTTTCGAGCCGGTTTCGGCGCGCACGGATTCCTCGATCGCGCCGATTCCCTGATAGGAATGGCCCTCGATCTTCTTTCCGTACACGATCTGCTTGAGCTCGCGGAAGTTCATGACGATCGGAACCATGATCTCCGGGTGTACCGAGACCTTTTCCTTCTGGAGCGCATAGGCCGCCTCGAAGATGGCCCGGACCTGCATCTCGTAGATCTCGGGATACGAGATCGCGATGCGGCAGCCGCGATGGCCGAGCATCGGGTTGATCTCCGCGAGCGCGTCGATCTTTTCCTGAATCGCCGTGCGATTCACCTTCTCGCCCTTCGCGGTAAGATGCGCGATAAAGCCCGCGAGCTCCGAGGCGTTATGCGGAAGGAACTCGTGAAGCGGCGCGTCGAGGAGCCGGATGGTAACCTCGCGCCCCGCCATGGCCTTGAAGATGCCGTAGAAATCTTCCGCCTGCATCTTCTGGATTTTTTTCAGTACCTTCGCGCGCTCTTCCTTGTTCTGGGAAAGGATCATCTCGCGGAACACGTTAATCCGCTTCTCGTGAAAGAACATGTGCTCGGTGCGGCAAAGGCCGATGCCCTCGGCGCCGAACTTGACCGCAAGCTGCGCGTCGCGCGGAGAGTCGGCGTTCGCGCGCACGTGGAAGTTGCAGACGAAGGACCGGGTGAGCTTGATGAAATCGAGGAGCCCCGAGGTTTCCGGGTCCGGCTCGATGAGCGATGCCTTGCCGATGTACACGGTCGACGCGCCATAATAGGGAACGTTGAGCGTGATGTAATCGCCCTCGTTGATGGTCAAGCCGTCAACGATCGCCTTTTTCCCGCGAATCTGCATATCCGGGCGAACGAGCGAGATCTTGCCGTACTGGCGGGCGACGACCGACGCGTGCGCCGAATAGCCGCCTTCGTTCGAAAGGACGCCCGAGGCGACCTCGATGGCCTTTACGTCCCCCGCGTAGGTCGCCGGCATGATGAGGATGCAATGCGTATCCTCGCCGTTCTGCCGCGCGACGCGCTGGGCGTCGATGAGCGAGTCTGCCGTGAAATACACGCGACCGACGGCCGCGCCGGGAGCGCCGGCGATTCCGCCCGAGGTCTTCTTAAAGTCCCTGACGCTCGTCACGTCGATGACCGGGTGAAGTATCTCGTTCAGGAGCCCGGGCTTTACCGTCTTGACGACGTACGCGTCGTCCACGACCTTTCGCTTATTGAGGTCAAGGAGCAGTTTGATGAGCGATATGGTGCTCTTCGACTCGACGGACTTTTGCTCGATGAGCCAGAGTCGGCCGTTCTCGATCGTAAAGCGGATCTGGCGGATTTCCTTGCTGTCGTCCTCGAGGAGCCACGCGATCTGCTGGAGCTTCTTGAGCGCCGCGGGCGCGATGAGGTTGATGTCCTTACCGACGGCGTTGATGTCGTCGAACTTCTCCTCGAAGAAGTTACCCTGGAGCCGCTTCTCGCCGGAAACGATGTTTCGGCTGAAGAACGAGCCGGAGCAGGAGCCCTTGCCGTAGTTTCCGTACACCATCGGCTGAATGAGAATCGCGGTATCGCCGTCGTTCTGATCGTCGAGGCGCAAGAGTCGGCTGATTTCCTGCATGGAGATCTCGAACTGATGCTCCGCGGTGTCGAAGAAGCCGGCGGGAAGGAGCGGCGAGAACTTGTCCATGATCTCGCTGCCGGAAAGGGTCACCTTTCCGCTCTTCAGGGTCTCGTTGATTTCTTTCAGCGCGCCGTTGAAGGCCTCGAGCTGGACGGGCTTGTCCTCAAGCTCCGCGCATTGCTTTTCGATCGAGAGGATACCCCTCAGGAGGAAGTACACCTCATGGGCGGCGAAGTTCGCGCCGACGCCCTTCTCGAAGCCGGCGAGCGTGTTCTTGGCGAGGCCGAAGTTATGGAGGGTCGGATAGTTCGCGATCGCGAGGTTTGGGGAGATGACGATCTTGACGAGGAGCGGGTTCTTAGAATCCCCGAAAGCTTTCCCGACGAGCGCGCTGCACTTCTCGAAGTACGGAAGCGACATGCGGCAAATGGGCTCGGTCTCGAGCGCTGAGGCGATGGAGGAATCAAAGATAAAACCGGGGAGGATTGGGAGCCCGAGCTCGGCGAACTCGTTCGCCTGGCGGCCTCGAATCCCGAGAAGGCCCTTATCGACCTTTTTCCCGACGGTCTCTTTCTGGCTGAAAAAATGTACCGCGTTAAAGTTATTCATACCTTGACTCCTAGAAGAGGTTCATTACCGTATCGGGAGAACCGTGCAGGAACGCCTCGAACGACGAACTCGCGCCCTGCCTAAAATAGCGGGAAAGCTTCGCGAGATCCTGAATGTTTTCGCCGGCCACGGCAAACTGTATGCAGCTGCCATGCTTAACCTTTCCCCATTTGAAAAGGGTGTTGATGTCGACGATGCGCTCGCCGTCATAATACACGAGAACCTGAAGGTTCGGATACTTCGCGTTATAGCTTCGGATGATCCGCTTCCAAGCCTCGACGTTTCCGTTATGAAAAAGCTCGTTCGTGACGACGACGGAAACCATGGCTGAAAGTTTCGACTGCGAGGGAGCCGCGGCGACGGGAACCGGCGCGGGTGTGGGCGTCGCCGCCACGGCGACGGGGGCGGCCGCGACGGGCGCGGCGACCGCGCTGACGGGCGCTTTAGCCGCGCGAGGCGCCTTGGCGCGCGCCTGATACGCGCGTTTTTGAGCCGGTTTCGCGGGCGGAACGAAGGTATACGGACCGTTAAGGAGCGCGGCGTTCGCATGAACTTCCTTCCCCTCGAGGATCTCGAAGAGCGCGGAAAGCGAGGCGCTTGCCTTATCGGAAGCGCCGCCTTTCTTATTGCGATCACCCGCGTACAGAACGACTAACTCGTTTTTCCGGAAGCCCGCGATAAGCGCGGCGTTCTCGGGGTTCTTCGGATTGAGGACGAGGAAACCAAGGTCGGGATGGTGATACCCGATCACCATATCAACCGCTTTCCATTTCCCGGTAATCGTCGACACGGACTCCGCGTTCATCGCGACGGACGAAAGGTTCTTCGACGAAACGGAATAGCCCCACTTCTCGACGAGAAGCATATTGACCACTGAAAGAACCTGCTCAGCCTCGAGGGCCTTTTTTGCGAGAAGAGAATTTATCTGATCTGCGATATTGTCGTTTGCACCGCAGGAATCGAGCAAATCAAGCGTCCCGTTGATGTGTCTGACTGAAGTATTGAAGCCATCCTTGGTTGCCAGACCAACATAAAAATTGGACGATTTGTTCATCATTTCCTCCTTGAACAAGATAGTAGTATACCTCATTTTGGAAATTTTACTACAAAAAAAAACCCCCGAAACGCAGCGTTATTCTGTTTCCGGGGGTTTTTTATAAGTTAAATCATATCACGCGCATCAGATCTCTCTGATGCCTCTTCTTCCTTTCGCCGCGGGGGCTTTGCTGCGGCGACCACGACCGGAGTCGACGACGCCAGACTTCGCGCTCTTCGCGGGAGCCGCGCGTCCACTGCGCTTGGCGGGGGCTGCTACCGCCTTAGGCGCAACGGGAGCAACGACCGCGGGAGCCGCGGACTCTTCGTTCAGCATATCGAGATACTGAGCGCGACCAGCGGGCTGTCCGGAAGTCGGATCCTCGTCGGAGTTCGTCGCGAAGGTCTGCGCGATATCGGCGCGGACGGTCGAGCGGCGGCGGCTGAACGAGGCGAATGCCGCGTCCTGGAATCCCTTCGAAACGCCGTGGAGGAACTCGTTGAGCACGTTGGCCATTCCGTCGAGGGTGGCTTTTTTGCGCTTGATCGAGGTGATATCCACGTCGAGGAGGAGTCCCGGCTGCAGGTGGAACGGGTTAATGATGTAGTCGAACTTGTTGAACTCGGTCTCGAGGAACGCGAGGCGCTCTTCCATGACGCGGCGCTCAATCGGGTACTGGTAGTCGTACATGTGTTTGAGCTTGTCGCGCATGATGATGAGTCTCTTGCGAATCTTGTCCTTCTCGTAGAGGAAGGTGCGGTTCATCTTCTCGACCTCGGTCTCGGCGGGCTTCACGAAGGAAATCTCGTCCCAAACCTTGGCGATGGACTCGTACACGGGAGAACCGGACTGATCCTTGGCTTTTTTGATCTTGCGCTTGTAGATCTTGGCGAGATCGTTGAAGTCGGTCACGCGGGTGAGGAACTTGGAGTCCTCATAGCGGGTGTTGAGGACGTCCCAGAGGTGCTCGACCTCGGTCTCGTAGGAGCGGATCATGACCTCGTAGGCCTTGCGCTCCTCGATCAGCTGCTGCTGGTCGTAGTAGCGGAGGCGGATCGCGTAGCGCTCGTCGGGAAGCACGGCGTTGTTGGTGTCGTCGTACTCGCGGAGGATGAGCTCGCGGGCGTTCTTGAGGTTCTCGATGTACTGATAACCCATCTTGGAGGTATCGAGGATCGAGGTAAGCGAGTTAATCGCCGTGTTGAAGCCGCGGTTGCGGATGTTCTCGGTATCGATGATCTTCTTGAGGTTCTCGCGGACGTTGAGCTGGTCGAAGGTCGCGGGATCGATTTCGGCGCGGAGGTTGTTGATGCGGTCCATCATGTCCTTCGCGATGACGTCGTAGCGGCGGCTCTTCGAGTTGTCGATGTCGTCGTCGGTGTAATCCTTAACCTTTTTCATCTTCGCGAAGATGATCTCGCCGTCGGAAAGCTCCTCGAGGCCCTGGTCGATGCGCTCGTCTTTCAACTTCTCGATGGCCTTGTCGATCTCGTCCATGTAGTGCTTGGCGATCAAGTCCTTGATGAGGTACTCGACGGTCGCCTGATACTGGAAGATCGGGCTGATGAGCTCGGAGTCGAGAATGTTAACGGAAAGCTTGACGTCGGTGACGGTCTTGGGCTTATAGATGTTGTCCTTGAACGCGCACTTGACGATCGAATAGGCGTTTTCGCCGCGGACGAACGCGCCAACGTCGGTTTTCTGGCGGAGGAGGCTGTTCGTGAGGGTTTCGAGGTCATTGACGCCGCGCTGGATATGGCCCTGCAAGTGTCCGTACATGTTGACCATCGATTTCTCGATTTCGCCGGTGTTGAACTTATCGGCGCCGCCGACTTCGTCGAGGAGGTTGGCGATCTCTTTCGGGGTATACCGATTGAGAACCTTCATTTCCTCGCGATCGACGAATCCGCGAACCTTCTTAACCATCTCGTCTTCAGTCGTCACCATGTAACGATTGAACATGTTCTGGTAGTTCTGGTTAAAATAGTTATAGAGTTTTTCCTTAACGCCACCCATTACGTCGAGGCGCTCAAGGACTTCCTTGGGAAGCTTTGCGTTCAGGTGATGGAGAACCTTATTGGTTTCCTCTTCGAGAAGCTGGTTAACTTCCTTCTGTTGATCACGGTAATCCTGCGCGAGCGAGTTCCTCGAACCGACTGCACTGGGCTTTTCCGGATGGAATACGTTAGGGCTGCGGGGCAGATCGATGCTTCCCATATTATTGTCTCCTTATATCTATAAGTCTCGTTTAGCACGTACAACTAACAATCTCATTATAAACATCCTTGAAATTAAGTAAAGCAATTTTTTTTTTTTATGAGATGCAAAAAAGCATATAATGGTATAAACTCTCAATTGGAGTGAAAATGATGAAAAAAGACGGCATCCTACTGACGGTATTTGCGTTCTTTCTCGCGGTTTTCCCCCTTTCAGCCGGGGAACGAACAATCCCCGTCGATATGTTCATTATGATCGATAAATCCCTGTCGATGTCCGATCCGGGGAAGTTCGATAGCCTCCATAAATGGGTGCGCGACCAGTTGATTGGGCAGATGCTGATCGACGGCGACTGGGTGACGATCTATCAGTTTTACGGCAAGGCGGACAACCTTTTAACCATGACCGTCCAAACCCCGGAGGACCGCGCCAAGATCGTGCGCACGATCGACGCGATAGCGCCGAACGGCAAGTTCACCGATATCGGGCTCGCGCTCGACACGATCAAGCAAGCCCTCGACAAGCGGGGGACGAACGATCGGCTCAAGGTCATGCTCCTCCTCACGGATCTCAAGCAAGAAGCGCCGTGGACCTCCCGGTACGCGGGCTCGCCCGACAAATTCGAAAGCCCCTACCTCGCCGAGGCACGCCTCGTCCAGCACGATTCATGGTACGAGATCACCCTCGATATGGGAATCCAGGACCGGGTCGTTAAGACCAGTCAGGATCTTTTCGCCTCGATCGAGGAATCCCGCGGAACCTCGCCTGAGCTCGGGTCATCCGGCAATAACGACGGGAAGGACCTTGCGGCCTCGGGTACGGATACCCAAACGGGGACGACCGGCAAGGACGGCGCTCAAGCGGGCGCGGCAGGGCAAAGCGGCGGGAAGCGCGGATCGGGACTACCCCTGGCGGCCGTTGTTGTGGTAGTATCGGGCATCCTGCTCGCAAGCGTCGCCGTATTCGCGGTCACGAGAACCAGGCGAAACCGACAGGAAGAAGAAAACCGATAACGGGACATCCATGAAGCGCACAGTTCTCATAATCATCGCCGTCTGCCTCGCGGGCCTTTTCGCGTGGCTCGCAATCAATAGAACGGTCCTTTCGCTCTCCACCGAGACGAGGAAGTCTGCCCGCACGGTCATCCCCTCGTCGGATAATAAGGCAAACCCCAACTCGGGCATGGCGGAATCGCCCACCGAGTACGACGAAACGAAGCAGCAGCCGCTCGTGATCCTGGACGCCGACGAGAGCTTCGTCCAGGCGATTTCCGTCGACATCAACAAGGACGGGACTCAAGACCAGATATGCGCCCTGAAAAAAACCTCGGAACCGAATATCTACCTCGTGCCCGCGCTTCAAAACCCGGTCACCGGCGAATACATGCGGCTCCAGGCTATCCGAACCGGCATCACCCAGACGAGAACGCTGCTCTTCTACTGCATGGACATCATCGGCGACCGATCGAACGCCCTCGTCTGCTCGGGCATGACCGCCGATAACATCCAGCTCCTTGCCGTCTATCTGCCCACGCAGGAAGCCGACGGGAAAACGGTATTCACCGCCGCGGCCGACCTCCGGTCGGACGGGACCATCACGGTTCAGGAAGTCACGAGGCCGGACGCCTACAACCTCGGGCTTACCGGGGGCGAGAGCTTTCCCATCATCACCTATAGCTCCGACCCGGATTCTCCGGACACCCTCAATCAAATCGAGCGCGTATACCGCTGGGACCACGGCCTCAAGCGATACGAGCTCGCCTCGGAGTCGCGGATAACCGGCCAAAAGATCGAAAGTCAGATGCTCCGGCAACTCCAGGGAGGGAACGTCAACTCCTTCGAGGACTATCTTTCGGGCGTCTGGTACATTCCCTCGGCGAGCCCCAATGAAGGATCGAAGTACATCTACTTCGACACGGCGGCGAAGGAAATCATCTTCCACAACGGCTCGACCGAGGAAGTGTTTATCCGCGAATCGGGCTCGTCGCGCCGGTACGGAGCGTATTTAATCACGAGAAACCGCTCGATCGAGAGCATCAGGCGCCTCATCGACGTCGAGTTGACGGGGATTGACGAGATCAGGGTTAGCGTCCACGAGGATGTCAGGCTTAAGATTGGCGTAGCCTCCGATTGGGATGGTATCTACCGAAAGATGGGCGCTTCCGCAAGCGGGCAAGAAAGCGAAGCAGGTCTTACCGCCAAAAAGGTTCAATCGATCCTCGGCTCGGGCAGATCGGAATGGGTTTCGAATGACGGCCAATCGGTGAGTTTTCAGGAACGCTCCTATACCCTTACCCGCCCGGCGGGCTCGGATACCGGCACGTTCGCGATCATCACCGTCGGCGGCAAGCCCGTATTCCAGTTCAAGCCGGATCGTTCGGGCGCGAAGTCATCGTTTTACCTCGTCGAAACCGATATGAAGCCGCTTGCCACGGGAGAGCGGCAAAGCATAACCCTCACCGAGGTAACGGTCACGATGACGGGAACGAACCTTGCCGGATCCCCGCCGGTCGTCTTTATCCGGAAAAGCTAGGTAATCGGGCGCGGATTAGGGGGAATCACTGGCCGTCGGTCACGAGATAGCTTTCAAACCCTGAGTCTTTCAGTCGCCCCGCGACGGTTCGGTTTTTGTCCTCGGGAACGAGTACCGCGAAGTACACGGTTCCGCTGGGGCGTTTATCGCTCCGAACAATGGGCTTAAATCCAAGCTTTTCGAGCCTCGCGACGAGATCGTCCGCGTTTTCCCGACTCTTGAAAAAACCAACCTGCTGCCATACCCCCGAAACCGAATCAGACGCGACGACGCGCGGTTCCGTGCTGGATGTGGCGACCGTCGAACCCGTTACGGCGGTCGCACGCGTCGCGTTTGGTCCGCTCGCGGCGCCAGGCGCACCTGTCGATCCCGAGGCGGCGGCGGAGGCAGAGCCGGAGGATTCTGGGTTCGATGCCGACGATTGCGGCTTTGGAAGGTTTTTCGTTCCCTCTTGGGCAAAGGACGCGACCGCGCCCTGGTTTCTTCCCATCAGATACCAAAACGGCGCCGGGGCAAGGCTCATGGAGCCTGAGGCAACGGCCGCCTCGGGGGAAGCGGGATAGGTCGCGATCAGGGCATCGCGGGACGCGGCGTCGCCGTCTGCCCACCAGAGGGTAAAAAGAAGAGCGGGCGCATACTCGGCGAAGGCTTTGCCCTGCGCGAGCGTTCGGATCAGTGAGAGGGACTGCGGGTCATTGCCCTTCGCGAGGCTTATCCACGCGGCATACACGCGGGAACGCGCGAGAAGCCGATCGTCGAGCCCGGTTAAGAGCACCGTCCGGACATAGCCGTCGGCGGCATCCGTGTCGTTCGCGGCGAGGGACGCGCGCGCGGCGTCGAGAAGAAGGGAGTCGTCGCGCGCGGCGGGGTCTGCCGTGGCGGCGGCGGCGTAATGGCGGGCGGCGGCGTCGGGCGCGCCGATCCGCTCTTCGTAGGATGCAAGCGCGGCGAGTATGCCCTTTTTATCCGCGGGAACCGATTGCTTTGCCGCCCCCGTCTCGAGGGCTTGGGCGATTTTCGCCCGATCCTTGAGGATAAAGGCGCGCTCGATTACCGCCTTTGCCGAGCTTGAGAGCGCGGCATTTGCAAGCGCGGGGTTCTTTTGCTCGCCGCCTTTTGCCGGTTCGCCGGATTTTGCTTGATCGCCGGGCTTTGCCTGCGCAGTGGCCCCGGTCGCGGCGCTTGAAAGCGTGGCGGCGGAATCGGTCGAGTCGGGCGCGCTTCCGGAGGAAGAACTCGCGGCATAGGTCGAAAGGCAGCAGAAAAAGAGGCATGCGCAGAAAACGGCAAGGCGGCACGCGCCCAAGGTTGCACTCCGCGCCGCATTGAGGCGCAGAATCGCCGGAGCGCTCCGCGCGCCGCAGAGCATGAAAACGCGATCAGTCTTCATCATAGCCTGACGAGGCCGGTGACTCGGACGAGGCCTTCCGGCTCGCGCGCCTTTTCAAAGAGGAACGCGCCTCTTTCCGCACGAAGGTACCGCCGGTTGGGCTCGCCTTTCCATTTTCCTTTCCAGCGCGCTTTTTCCCGTGCCCGATGAAAAAGGGCAACACGGTCACGGCGCCGGCGGCATAGGCAAAAAGCAGGCTGACGAAAATCGGCACATCATGATATTTATAGAAGATAAACGAAACGTCACACCGGTTGTCGAGATTGAAGCCGATAAAAAAGGTAACGACGAGCAAAATCGCGAGAAAGGCAATCAACTTCCAGGGCATCTTCTAGCGCCTCCAAACGGGTTTTACTTCAGTTAAAGGAATCGCCGATCATTTTCGCACGGAACGTTCGCCCGCGCAAGCAGGTGAGTTCGGCCTCGACGAAGTGCCCGATGAGCGCCTTGTCGAGGGCTCCGGAGAACACGACCATCTCGCCGAGTTCGGTATGGCCGAAAAGCTCGTCCGCGCGGTTTCGCGAGGTCGACTCGACGAGTACGGTGACGGTCTTCCCGACGCGCTCGCGCATGAGTTCGGCGCTCACCGCGTGCTGGAGCTTGATGACCCGGTCGAGCCGTTCCTTCTTGATCTCCTCGGGGACGCGATTCGGGTAATCGAATGCCTTGGTGCCTTCGCGCGGGTTGTAATGGTACATGAAGGCGACCTCGTAGCGAACGCGCCGGATCAGCTCGAGGGTTTCCTCGACGTCTTCCTCGGTCTCGCCGGGGAAGCCCATGAGGATGTCCGTCGAGAGGGTGACGTCGGGAATCCCCGCGCGGACGCGGTCGACGAGCGCGAGATACTGCGCGCGCGTATACCGGCGGTTCATCGCGGCGAGCACGCGGTCGGAGCCGTGCTGGACGGGAAGGTGGAGGAAGCGGCAGAACACGCGCTCGCGGGCGATCACCTCGATGAGCCGATCGGAAAGGTCCTTTGGGTGGCTCGACATAAAGCGAATCCAGCGGATGCGGCCCTTGCGCTCGACGCGGCGGGCAATCCGCTCGAGGAGCGCGGGAAAGTCGACCGTCTCGCCGGTTACGGGATCGAGCCAGGCGTATGAGTTGACGTTCTGGCCAAGGAGGGTAACCTCGCGCACGCCGCGGTCGGCGAGTAAATCGAACTCGTCGAGGATCTCGGGCATCGGGCGCGATACCTCGCGGCCCCGGACGTACGGGACGATGCAGTAGGTGCAGAAGTTATTGCAGCCGTTCATGATCGGCACGAAGGTTTGGAACGAGCCCTTTTCCCAGGACGATGAGGCGAAATGGTACGCGTTGACCGGCCGCTCGTCCGTCGCCCCGGCGTCCGTGGCTCCCGCGGCGTCAGTCGCCCGCGCGTAGGCGGAGCCTTCCTCGATCGAGCGGAAGATCTCGGCGAAGGAATCGCGCTCGAACATGCCGACGACGAAGTCGAGTTTCTTAAAGCGCTTCTTAAGGTCGCTTCGGAGCCGCTGGGCCATGCAGCCCATGACGAGGACCCGCACGTCGCGCCGTTTCTTCTGCGAGCAAAAAAGGCTTATCCGGCTCAGGGCCCGCGTCTCCGCGGTGATCCTGACCGAGCAGGTATTGATGATGACGAGGTCCGCGGTATCGGCGTCGGGGCTCGCCGTCCAGCCGCGCGCGGCGAGAAGCTCGGCGACCGAGGCGGACTCGGCGTGGTTCATCTGACAGCCGTAGGTTTCAAAGAAGTAGGTCATTGCGAATTGGTTTCCTTGGACGCTCACCGCGCCGCGTTCGAAGGCGAAGCGCTTCCCGGCTTAGCCGCCGAGCCGATCGCCCGATCGGACGACGAGCGGGTGCCCGCTTCCGCGTAGGCGAAGGCGCTGTGGTTATGGATGCTCTCGAAATTCTCGGCCTCGACGGAATACCAGGGAAACGCGCCGAGGCGGGGAATGGCGAGTATGACGTCGCGCACGAGGTCCTCGACGAACTTAGGGTTGTCGTACGCCGCCTCGGTCACGAACTTTTCGTCCTCGCGCTTGAGGAGGGAGTAGACCGCGCTCGAGGCGCATTCCTCGATGAGGCTCGCGAGGTCCTCGATCCAGAAAAAGGGACCAAGCTCGAGCTTGACGCGGACGACGCCGCGCTGGTTGTGCGCGCCGTAGTCGCTGATCGCCTTCGAGCACGGGCACACGGTCTGCACGGGAACGGCGACCGACACGAAGAAGCTCCGACCGACGGGTAAGCCGCCCTCGCCCGCCTCGCCGATCGGCCCGGAGACGGTTCCCTCGTAGGAGCACTCGTAGCACATCATCGCCTGCTGCCCGGATACGGGCGCGGGCTTTTCGACGAAATAGGGGAAGCCCATCTCGCCGAAGGCGCGCGCGGCGTTGAGCGAGGTTCGGATCTCCTCGAGCATGTCGAGGAAATGGGGCATCGAGAGGTGCTCGCGGTGCTGATGGAAGACCTCGATGAAGCGGCTCATGTGCGTTCCCTTGAAATGCTTCGGGAGGTTCACGTAGAGGTTTACCGTCGCGGTCGTATGCTGGATGCGGTGGTCGCGGTCAAGGACATGCACGGGATACTTGAGTCCCTTGATGCCGACTTTCTGGAGCGGGACCTCTCTGTCGTCCCGCTCGCTCTGGATATCAATCAAAACTTCGCTCCTCCCGTACGGGCGGGAACGCGGCAATGCGCGCGAACCCGCCGAGCAGGATTATTTTTCGCCCGCGCGCTCGGCGGCGAGCAGGGTATTTTCCATAAGCATGGCGATGGTCATCGGCCCTACCCCGCGCGGGACGGGCGTGATGAACGACGCGACCGCGCAGGCGGGTTCGAAGTCCACGTCGCCGACGAGACGATAGCCTTTCTTCGCCGTGGGGTCCTCGACGCGGTTGACGCCGACGTCGATGACCGCCGCTCCCGGCTTGATCATGTCGGCCTTGATGGCCCGGGGCTTTCCGATGGCCGCGATGAGGATGTCGGCCTGCCGGGTGAACGAGGCGAGGTCGCGCGTGCCGGTATGGCAGACCGTCACCGTCGCGTTGCAGTCGCGCCTGGCAAGGAGAATCGACAGCGGCTTACCGACGATGTTTGAGCGTCCGACGACGACCGCGTGCGCGCCCGAGGTCGCGATGCCCGCCTCCTTGAGGAGGACGAGTACGCCGTGCGGGGTGCACGGGAGGAAGCACGGGCGGTCGATCACCATGTTCCCGATACTGATGGGATGAAAGCCGTCGACGTCCTTCGCGGGGTCGATGGCCATGATGACGCGAGCCTCGTTGATGTGCTTGGGGAGCGGGAGCTGAACGAGAATGCCGTGAACGGTGTCGTCCGCGTTGAGCCGGGCGATAAGGGTTAACAGTTCGCCCTCGGTCGTGGTCGCGGGAAGCCTGAAGCTCCGGTCCGCCATGCCGACCTCGGCGAGCGCCTTTTCCTTTCCGGTGACGTAGGAAACCGACGCGGGATCCTCGCCGACGAGCACGACCGCCAGGCACGGGGTCGTCCCGCGGGCCTTCAGCTCGGAAACCGATTCCGCGACCCGCGCGCGAACCGACGCCGCGACCGCAAAACCG
>Ga0209098_1001918_pt1 | contig 18976 bp, 35 predicted proteins | sample AD_JPNHW1_MetaG_FD_184429 | JGI IMG/M metagenome (GOLD analysis project Ga0209098, IMG submission 184429) | Active sludge microbial communities of municipal wastewater-treating anaerobic digesters from Japan - AD_JPNHW1_MetaG (SPAdes) (version 2) | ecosystem: Engineered > Bioreactor > Anaerobic... | reverse complement strand
AGTAGCTCAACTGGTAGAGCGGCTGTTCTGTAATCAGTCGGTTAGGGGTTCGATTCCTCTCTTAGGCTCAATGAGTGTTCTTTGAAATATTGAATTGTCGTTGATATTATCAGCGAAATTGTTTGGACGCGGGTTCGATTCCCGCCAGCTCCACAAGACAGTAACAGCAAATTGCAGATGTATTCGCCTGACGAGGAAAGAAATCGGTAATCGAGTTACTGTCACATTATTAATTAGCCCAATGCGTAATCGGCTAAATTAAATGGGAGACAGTACCTTCTTCGGATCGCAGTCCTTTGAAGGTATCTGTTCTCCCCAACTTTACGGGGCTGATTGGTTTTGACAGCAACGGAACGGATAAAGGAGGCAATTCAACAGCCAATAAATGGCAAAATCATCAAAATGACAACGCCGCAGCTTAAAGCCGCCGCATAGTCCGTCACGCGGGGGAACGAAAGACCCCGCTTTTTAACAGAAAATTTATCAATAACATATGTCAAGCAAAAAGCATTTTAAAGGATTTGAAAGAGGGCTGTCGAGATTGAGAATTGCAGATTTCGATCAGGCTAGGGAAGAAATAATGGCGGCAATCGGAATCAATAACCGGGTATCCTGGTTTGAATACAAAACAGGTCGCAGGGAATTGAAGATCGGGCAGGCCAAAGCCGTTGAAGAAGTTTTCAAAAAATACGGAATAACTGATATTTGGAGGTAACGCAATGAGAACAGCAGAAGAACTATTGAAGAATTTCAAGCCCGACATCGCAGAGCAAATTAAAGAAAACATGCTCAAGCAGGGACACAAACTTGATGAAATGTTCGAGGACGAAAAAGAACTTTTGACTTTCGGATTTACATGGAGGAGGTCTCCCGAACCGAAAGGATTTTATTATTGGTTGAGCATAAGGAATACTATCAATAATTATCTCATAAAATGACACCTGAAGAACGTAAAAACAAAATATCAGATTTATACGACGCGTGTTGTTTTTCGGCAAAATCAATATACTTCGGTAATATAAAATTCATGAATGTGATGCGATTTATACTCGAAGAAACGATGACCGAAACGCAGGCCAATGTGATTGATGCCAGGATTGAAAAAATGACTAAAAAAACTGTTGTAAAATGACCTGGGATGTACTTGACGATATTTCTCCGATGTCACCTTATTACAAGGACGATGACGAACAGGAAAAATTCATGTGCTGCTTTTGCTATCATGATTTCTACCTCGATTGCATGATCGTTGAAGATGGCAAAAAATACTGTCAGGAATGTCACGAATATAACCAACAAATAGAGGACGAAGAATGAAAACAAATCTAGAATGGTTTAATACGCTTAAACCTGAAATTGCCGAAAAGGCAATAAAGAATACTATTGAAATCGGATTCAACGGCAAAGAAGAATTAGAAGAAAAATCAAATTCTCTAAATATAGCTCTATCGTGTTCATTTGTCTGGGAATACTCCCCTGAAGGGATGGATTTTTGGTATGATATAGCCTGCGGACGTAACACCAATTGCCTAAAATAACATCAATATGAAACACCTGTTCATGATATTGATCTTCATTCCGCTCATGGCGACGGCTCAATACAAGTTTCAGCCGCTACCGGTCGGGTTAATGTTCATATCAGGTGCAAGTAAAGGCACTGCGGACTTCCTGCAATTTCACTATACCGGAAATTCAAAGTTTTGGAATCCAGATTTAAGCTGGCAGAACAAATGGAAAAACGGCGATCCTTCACAGGGTGAAAAGTTTCCAGGTTCGTCAACAATCTTTGTCACATTCACAGACGGATGGCACCTGATGAATTCGGCAAATAAATACACAGCAATCGCAGCACTGACAATCCAGATCGGCGGCATAAAGAAGCCATTCAAATACTACCTGCTAGACTTCCTTACCTATTCGGCAGCCTATTCAGCCGGATTTGTAATGACATACGAAGTAATCTTTAAAAACAAATAGTGAAATGAAAACAATAAAAACATCAGAATCAGAATTTCAAAAGCTGTCCGAATTCCTTATCAGACAGCAGGCGAAAATAATGAACATCCTAATCAGGATAAAAACAAACAAATAAAACAAATCAAAATGGCAACACCAATTATCGCAACATCAAACGGGAACAGTTCAAACTTTGAACCATGCCCCGCCGGCAACCACATAGCAAGGTGTTACTCAATGGTCCATATTGGAACTATTGATGATACTTATCTGGGAGAAGCCCACACGGCTAATAAGGTCAGAATATCCTTCGAGTTCCCGACGGAAAAACGGGTATTCAAAGAAGAAAATGGAGAACAACCATATGCACTTTCAAAAGAATTCACTTTGTCAATGCACGAAAAATCAAATCTTCGTAAAGTCCTAGAAGGATGGCGTGGCAAGGCATTCACCGAAGATGAAGCCAAGGCGTTCGACATTACTAAACTTCTTGGCGTTCCCTGCCTTGCAAACGTTATTCATAAAGAAAAGAAAGACGGAACAGGCGTAAGGGCTGAAATCGCATCAATATCGGCGCTTCCAAAAGGCTTTACATGCCCGGAACAAATCAATCCTTCTGTTGTATTCACAGTAAATGAATTCAACTGGGATGTGTTTGAAACATTTCCGGAATGGATCAAAGAAAAGATCAGGACAAGTAGGGAATATAAGGCAATGCAGAAAGCGCAGCCTAAAACACAGCCAACACAATCAGCACAGGTATTTCCTGAACCGAATCAAGCCCCCCCGGAAAACTTATTCAACGAACAAAATCCAACCGACGATTTACCTTTCTAATCATGGAAACAGCAGTAAGCACAATTTCAATTCTCCCGGCAACGCGGGATGAGCAACACCGGTTCGCAAGCAAGATGGTTGAGGAATTACTCAACGGCGAACATGACGTTCTGAAAGTTTGGCAGCAAATGAGCATTGTTGCTGATACTTTAAACGAGATCAAAGAAAGCAACACGCTGAAACAGGCTGTCATCGCAGAGGTAGAGAAATACGGAAAAGACGGGGCAATGGTAAATGGTTGCAAGATCACGAAAGGACAGCGCAGGAACTGGGATTACTCCGAGACAAACGACAGTGTACTTACAGCGCTTGAATCTGATTTGAAGTCAAAGAAAGACAGCATTTCAGAACGCCAAAAATTCTTGCAAAATCTCAAACCAGGAATAGTGGCCTTTGACGAACAAACTGGAGAACAGTTGAACCCGCCGAAATTTTCATTGACCGAATATGTCGTCGTAAAATGAGACTAATTGCTAATTGTCGGATAGTAGGAGGCGATCTTCGCTTTAGTCAGCGAAGCTCCTTCCTTTCCGATTTGAAGCAACTCAAAGACGGTGATTATATTCTAACCATCGAAAAAAAACGCAAAAAACGTTCATTGAGCCAAAACGCATACTACTGGAGTGTTGTCGTTGAAAAGGTAAAAGAGGGACTACTCGATGTAGGATATCGAATGACAAAGGAAGACACGCACGAATTTCTGAAAGGCAAATTTCACATCATCGAAAAAGTAAATGAAAATACGGGCGAAATACTAAAAGCTGTTGGCAGTACCTCAGAAATGACGACTTCTCAGATGATGGATTATTTTGCAGAAATAACTCAGTGGGCGGCAGAATACTTAAACATTCAAATTCCACAACCAAACGAACAACTACAAATAGAATTGCCATGAACCCTTACCTCTTCTTACTCCTACTTCTTGCTGTTGCAGCAGCAATCATCATAATCGAACATTTCGACTTTTCAAAGTTAAAAAAGTTCCGCTCTGAACTGAAGTTCGGCGAACCTGTTACGGTCGATAACGGTATGGAACGTTTCAATGCCACGTTGATCATCCGGGGAAAGAAAGATTGCCGGGTAATGGATAATGATATGAATATCTCAATTCAACCAATTGAATTCATTTACCCTTGCGACGATGAAAAAGGAAACGTTTAAGCCGTCATGGTTCATCATAATCGGAACGCAGGTTCTGATCGTGATTTATGCGTTGATTGTGGCGTGGTTATAACGGATTACGGCTATAAAGCGTTGCCGATTAAAACGCTTAAACTTTCAAATTATTAATGACATGAGTAAAGAGAACAAAACTTCGGATAAACCAAAAAACGGCAATGATTTTATAGCCGATGTTAGGCGTAGTGTTTCTGTTGAAATAGTAGATAGTGACATTGCAACAATTGAGGCATTACACGACTTGCTATTAGATGCACACGGCTATTCATTAGACTTCATCACCTTAAAAAGAGCGAGAGAATTAACCGCTAAAATGTACAAGGCGTTCAAATAACATTACGCCTAACGATTAGATATACGAAATATGCTCAAATCATCGCCAATTGTGTATTTCAAAAATTTCAAACCGATAAATAAATAAGCGAATGTCAGAACAGAAAGTACCATATCACACAGCCAACGAACAAAGAGACATTTTCACAATAGCCTGCGAATTGATCGGGTTCCATTGTGTTAAAGAATTCCGTTTTGACAACAAACGCAGATGGAGGGCTGATTACTGCATTCCTGAATTTATGATAATAATCGAAGTAGAGGGCGGCGCATTTACCAGGGGCAGGCATACAAGGCCGATTGGCTTCATCAAAGATATGGAAAAGTACAACGCAGCCACACTTGCCGGGTATCGGGTATTCCGTGTAACTCCTGACAAATTAATGACTGAAGGAATAAGATTGATTAAAGAAGCAACAATGATAAAATGAACCAACCATGAAAGATACATCAAAACAGGCTCACGCGATGATTGAGCCGATGGCAACGAGGCACAGGGTCATCATTCTCGAGACGATGAAAAAATACAAACGTCCTATGACCAGTGAGGTCATTGCAACACATTGTAAGTTGTTTTATCCGCAAGTTTGGCGTCGAATGTCCGAACTTGTAAAGATCGGTAAGGTCATTGATTCCGGTCGCCGTGAAAGAACTTCTTCAGGAAGACTTGCCGTGTTGTGGGAACTTTCTGGACAGTTAAAATTATTTTAACACCAATGTCGTAAACAATAAAAAATGAATTATATTTGTAATTCAATTATGGACGGCAATCCGATGAAAAAAATAAACACCTCTTTAATTAAGCCCCAACCGCTCCCAAGGATTGCCGTCCTGCGGTTGGGCTTTTTTATTGGGGTAAATTCGTTTGTGATATGAGCAGGCCACACAAAGCTGTTGTAGATTACTTCCCTCATTATGTCAGTCATAGGAAAACGATGTTCACGATTGAAAGTAAATTTGGGAATGATGGATATGCGTTTTGGTTTAAATTACTCGAAATATTAGGTTCAACAGAACATCATTTTCTTAATTGTAATGATGTCGAAAGTTGGGAGTTTCTGTTAGCAAAAACCCGGTTCAACGAGATTAATGCAACAGAAATACTCAATTTGCTTTCAAAATTGGATGCTATTAACGCTGATTTATGGAAGTATAAAATCATTCGTTCACAAAATTTTATCGACAATCTGTATACAGTTTACTCACGCAGACAGATTAATGTAATCAGTAACTCAGATTTGCTGGATTATTGTCAACATAATGACCCCCTGAGTGGGGTTTCTGTCAACATTAATCCACAAAGTAAAGTAAAGGAAAGTAAAGAAAAGGAAAGTAAAGGAGAGGATATTCCACATCAACCGTTTTCACAAATTCCAGTTAAGCCAACAGATTTTACCTATCAACAGACAATAGATGAATTCTTATTAAGTCAGGCATGGATGGAAGGTCTTGCAATGGCCTTTAAAAAGGATTATGAATTCATCAAAACAGACAGCCTCGACTTCCTGAAAAACCTGAATGATAAAGGCCAGTTTCCCCGCGATATTTTCGACACGAAGCGATTTTATTATAACAGCCTTCAAAAAAAGATGATGGAAACTAAAACGAGATCGAAAAGAGAAGGGACACTTGTATGAAATCACTTTACGACATACAGAACGAAAACGAAAAGTATCAGAATGAATTGCTTTCTTTCATCCTGAATGATGGTGATGTTTATATATCGAATATTAACCGTGTAAGGGCTGATTATTTCACAGACGAAAGGCGGCTGATTTTCGATGCTTATGTAAAACTAATCAATGAAGGACGAACACCTGACGTTGTGACAATTTCGGAACAATCAAAAGTAAGGCTGGAGGATGTTTTGAAGGTTGCATCGTTTTATTCAGGATCTGTGATTCATCCGGAAAACCTTATCAATGAGCTTTACGAATATTCAGCAAGGAAGATACTCACCAACCTTGCTGGCTTTATCAGTCAACAAACGCAAGCGGTTTCCGAAATAGACGATATAAAACAGCATATTGTTTCAGAGTTACGAAAATTAGAACAAGGGGAAGCATCTAAAATAATCACGATGCACGAAGGTATTCAATCGCTTTATACGGTTATAAATAACAATCGCAAACAGCAAAAGTTTACCGGTTCTCCGGTTGGCCTGTCAATCGTTGATAAGCACATGGGAGGATTGCAACCTGGAGACTTAATCATTTTGGCCGGGGAGGTGTCTCACGGTAAGACTTCACTTGCTATGACCATGCTATACAATTCCGCTGTTGTTTTTGGTTGTAAATGCGGTTTTATCAGCCACGAAATGACAACTGAACAGGTAATGGCAAGATTCGCGGCATATGCTACTGGGATGAGTGCAAAATACCTGCTGATCGGTAAACTTTACGATAATGAAGTACAGCAATTCGGGCAAAAAGTATCTAAACTTATTGAAGCAAACATTTTTATTCAGGACTATATAAAGCGTGAACTTTCCGATACGGTGAACGCTATCAGAATGATGGTTTTGCAGAAAAGCATAAAATGGATTGCAGTAGAAAATGCAGGGAATATTAACGTGAAAGGAAAGATAGAGGATGAGGCAAGGACGGCTGAGATAAGTAAAACATTAAAAGCATTGGCGCTTGAGTTAAAAATAACAATAGTGCTAATTAGCCATCTATCAAGGACCAAAGACGGCAAAAAAGAACAGCCTGAATTGCACCGACTTAGGCATTCCGGGCAGTTAGAAGCTGATGCAGATGTTGTAATGTTTGTTTACCGGGCAGAATTGCACGGGTGCGAAACTTTCGACAATGGGCTTTCAACAGAGAATAGGGCAAAGGTATATATCGCAAAAGGCAGGAATTATGGACTTGCAGTATCCTATCCTTTCTTCGATGAAAGCACGACATACTTCACGAATGATGAAAATGTAAGTAATTCAAACGAAAACGAACCAGCATTTTAAACTGAATGACAATGATAAAACTGATAGACGAAATAATTTCGATTACGTTATCTGATATAAATCAGTTGAAAAAAAACGTCTATTCGTTCTCGAAAGCCGGTATGAAACAGTACGCCAGATTTGCTACGGAATCAATAAAAATAAGTCAGGATCAATTAAAATTCTTAGCTGAACAAAGACAATGCGAGTACTTTCTCCAGCATGGTTGCTAACGTTGATGGTATGACCAGTGGCGGATTACGAGTACAAATTTATCAAACTACACAAAAGCATGAACGAAAATACAAACATAAGCACACCACCGCAGCCGCCATTGGTTATACCATGTGTTAGCCGCTGCCCTTCTATTAATTTTTTCAATGTAGATTGCATTGAGTTTATGAAGTCGAAGCCTGACAAATATTATGACCTTGCAATAGTTGATCCGCCTTATGGAATTGATAGAGATATATGGGATAATAGACCCCCTAAAGAATATTGGGATGAACTATTTAGAGTAAGTAAAGAACAAATTATATTTGGAGGTAATTATTTTGAATTACCAATAACTGAAAATTGGCTTTGTTGGGATAAAACAAACAATGGAAAATCTTTTTTTAAACATAAAGCAAAATTTGAACTAATTTGGTTAAGCATAAAAACAAAGCCTGATTTTATTAGATATACTCTTGATGGCAATGTCGAAGGTTTTACTTATATAAAACCTAATTACAAAAAACAAAAAGCGATTCATTCTTGCCAAAAACCAATTCCAGTTTACAGAGAACTTTTAAAGCGATATGCACAAGGAGGATTTAAAATACTTGACACAAACGGAGGAAGTATGACAATAGCAATAGCTTGTGAAATAGAAGGCTACGACTTAGATATTTGCGAAATAGACAAAGAATATTTTCAAGCGGGTGTAAACGCTTTCAATTTGCACAAAAGACAGCAGCGGCTCTTTTAGGTTGCGGCTAACGATGGGCATAAGAAACGTGGCCTTTGACCACTTTCAAATTGCCTACCAGCTATCCGGCCATGTTTTTTATGCCGTGTTAACTGCTGGGCTTTGTTATTAAGAATGAAAATAAATAACACAATTGTGTGAAAATAATTACTAAAACACATGCATACGTCACGCAAATGAGTTATCTTTACTTCATCAAATAACAATTAAAACTACAACATCATGACAACTTTAGTAATTGAATACGACGGTAAGAAAATTGAGAAACAAATCAATGACAGCCAGTTTGGAGCTTATAATAATTCTTACAGAAAAGAAATTGAAAAATACTTCAAAAATAAACTTGGTATTACAAAAGAGATTGAAGATTTATCAACTGATATGATCACTCTTTTTGATGTTGAAAAAGATGCAGCTATTAACTCAGCACAGGAATTAACTGAAAGGTTAAGATTAGCAATGAGAACTATCAATATTTACAGAAAATAACCTTTAAAACTTACTACAATGAAATTTTCAGACAACATTGAAAGAACATCTTTAGAAGAAGTATTCGTAATTCGCACCGAAAAGGGAATGGAAGCAAGAGAAGAATTTAATTCAAATCTTTGGGAGCTTCAACGCACTGGATTGCAAAAAGATAATAACATTTACAAAACCGTTGTTCGTGATGTTAAGATAGGTGAAAGTATCTATAACAAAGCAGGTAGAACAATTGCTTATAGAGTTGACTGATGAAACCAGAAGATTTAATCAAGTGGAATGTCGTGAGCCGGTTTCTTTCAGGCTCACGCGAAACTGTCAGAAAGAACGCAATCCCGAAGATTCACCAGGCTTTTATTAAAGAACTTTTTGAAGAAATGTCAAAGGTAATAGAGAAATACTTTCCAAAACAGGATGCGCCATAGCCTTGCAGTTAACGAGTAGATATACGCAATAAGCTCAAAGCCTTGCTAATTCCGTATTTTAGAAAAAAAGAAACAAAAAATAGATAAGCGAAACAACATGAATTTAAGCATCCCTCAACGTCTTATTAAATCATCTGTCAGCCCGATTGCTGCGGTGAGCATTTTGGCTAACTACTTCAACGGGAAGCCAACACTTGAATACATCCTTTATAACATAAGCGCTTATTTTCATGTGAGTAAGAATAAAATTAAGTCAAAAAAAAGGGATCGTGAAATTGTTGAAGCCCGCCGGATATACTGTTTTTTCGCTTCACGACATTATACACTCAATGAAGTTGCATTATTCATCAGGATAGATCATGCGACTGTCATACATCACCGGGAGAAGGCTTTTGATCTGCTGTCAGTAAAAAGCGAAAAAGAGCTGATAGAAAAAACAAAACAAGTGGCGAAAGCGATATACGGCATCTCAGAACTTCCGACACGTAAAGACTTTCAGGTTAACTATAACCGAGATGAAGTCGGGCGGTTTTCAATTTCTCCAAAAAAATACGTTCATTGTTAAAACAATTTAAAAACAAAAAATCATCATGAAAACAAATGAAGTTAGAGTAGGTAATTTACTACAAGATATGAAAAGCGGTACTATAGTTCTTGTTAGCGAGATAACTGAAAATACGATAGCAGTTGAAGTAATTGATCGATCAAAATATCCGTTGCCAATTGGATGGAAATGCGGTGAAATCAAATTAACAGAAGAATGGCTATTAAGGTTTGGGTTTGAAAAAGCTGCTGGGCAATACTTTCAGAATTTCTGTGTGCTTCAATATTTTGATAGCGAATTAAGGCTTACGACACATCAAGATCATTGTTTGTCAATTCAAATTAAATTTGTTCACCAGCTTCAGAACCTTTACTTCGCATTAACCGGAGAAGAATTAACTTTAAACAATTAGCCATGATCGAGATAACAGGTTACGATATGTACAACGGCAAACGATCTACACCAAAACGGTTTAAACGTAGATTTGTAAAAGACATGACAGCTTTAGAGGCTGAACGAGAAAAGATTTTAAGAAGAACTCAGCGAAAAAATAAGGAGATAATCGAAGTGTTTATGACGTACAGGTCATTCGATGATTGCTGTGAATAACGGTATGGCAATATGAAATGTGTCGTAATTGAAAAAACGAATTTATCAAACATTAAATAACTTAAATATGAAACACTTAACATTAAATTTGCACAGAAACAGGCATTTTTTATATTGCTTGTTATCGCCGTATTTTTATTTAGTAATCTTAAAATAAAAATATTATGTCAGAACTTGTAGTAAAATTAAAAGTTGAACCAGTTTGGTTGCGTGAAAAAACAGATTTAAGTATTTGCAAAGCTTGTAAAGAAAAAATATTTAGCAATATGCTAAGACTTTGTATTATGTCTGAAGCTAACGGAGTTAGACTTTATTCAGATAAAACGGATATTGTTTTATGTGAAAGTTGCTTCTAAGTTTTAACTGAGCGATAACGGGATGGTGCTATGAGCAGTAGCGGATTAAAAACAACAAACTTTCAATTTATGACAAACGATAATAAACAGCAGAAACCTTCGGATAGCACGGACACCGCTATTGCTTATAGCACGTGTTATGTGCAGCCATTTTCGGAAACTTTCTTAGAAGATTGCATACAGGGAATGAAGCGTTATCCTGATAAATATTTTGACCTTGCCGTTTGCGACCCGCCCTATGGAATTGGAATGGATAACTCCAACAAAAGAACAAAGCCAAGCCGACCAAACAGCTATACACAATATCCTGATTTTAGATACCATAAAACCGATTGGGATAAAAACAGACCAACGCAAGAGTATTTTGATGAGCTGTTTAGAGTATCTAAAATTCAAATTGTGTGGGGTGCAAATTACTTTTGTGAATACTTGCCAAGTGGTAACGGATGGATATTTTGGAATAAACTTAACGGGATTGATAACTGCTTTTCAGATGGTGAATTTGCTTACTGCTCTAAAGGTGTGCAAAGCCGATATTTTGAATGTAGCACCTTTGATGGATTGAATGGTGGTAAAGATAGAATACACCCAACAGAAAAGCCCGTTAAGTTGTATGATTGGATATACTTGAATTTTGCAAAGCGTGGGGATTTGATTTTAGATACTCATTTGGGCAGTCAGGCTTCAAGGATTGCAGCACATAAGGCTGGTTTGTCTTTTGTTGGTTTTGAAACGGATAAAGTCTATTATGAAAAAGGAGAGGCAAGGTTCAAAAGATTTATTGCACAGTTGCGGCTCTTTTAGGGTTGCACATAACGAGTAGATATACAATATAGGCTGAAAGGCTTATCAATCGAGAATATCTGATGTTATAAAATAAAAAATAGATAAGCGAAACCCCATGAAACGTGAATTTCTCTTCAAAATAGTATGCTGGCTGATTGCGATAGGCATTATGGTTTTTATCGTAATTGGGATGAAAAACGGAATAATTAATACGATGGAATAAAACCAAAAACAATGAAAATAACATCCTTAAAACCACTCGAAAAAAATCCTTTCAGATCAAAGGGTGATCAGCAGATTAAACGAATTGCTGATTCGATCCAGTCTTTTGAAAAGATGATGACGATCAGAAAGATCGTTATTGATGAAAACAATTCAATACTGGGAGGCAATAAGCGATACTTTGCCTTGAAAATGCTTGGGTATAAAGATATTCCGGATGATTGGATTGACAAACGAACTGATTTGACTGAAGATGAAAAACGAGAATTTATCGTTAAAGACAATGCCCATTGGGGTAGTGAATGGGATGATGAAATATTGCAGGAATGGGATGTCGATAGAGAAGAATGGGGGATTGATTCATTTTCATTAGGAATGAACGAAAACGAAATGAATGAAAATGATATTGATGTAAATCAGGAATTCGATCCTATAGGACTATCTAAAGATATTCAGAGGGTAATGTTTATATTCGATAATGAAAAAAAAGCAGATGAATATTTGAGCAAGCTGGGTGTCGATGTTTCAAAGAGAGGTCAATCATGGCAAGTAAACCTAAGTACCCTGTATATATAATTTCAAAAGGTAGATGGGAAAATCCTTTATCTGCTTTATCTTTTTTAAAGTCAGATATAGAATTTTTAGTAGCTGTTGAGCCTCAGGAATATGACTTATACGCTCGAAAATTAGGGTCGTCACATATTTTAAAATTACCATTTTCCAATCTCGGATTAGGTAGTTATCCAGCAAGAAACTATTGTTGGGAACACGCCAAAAAGTTAGGATATAAATATCATTGGTTGTTCGATGATAACATTAGAGGCTTATGCAAATGGATAAATGGAAGAAAAACCATGATTGATAATTGTTGCGACGGATTATTGTTTGTTGAAACATATACAGAGAAAAACAATATAGACATCAATGGTTTTGAATATAGATATTTTGTTGCAAAGCCGCCTAAAAGACCATTTAAACTGAACTGTCACGTTTATTCAGCTCTGCTAATTAAAAACGATTTGCCTTATAGGTGGCGGCTTAAATATAATGAAGATATTGATCTATGTTTACAAGTTTTGCACAATGGCGGATCGACAGCAAGTTGTGTTTATTATATGACAAATAAAACATCCACTGTTGCAAAAATGAAGGGAGGTAATCAAACCGAATTATATCAGGGCAATAAAGCTGAAAAAAATCTTTTAAAAGCTAAGATGTTGGAAACTGTATGGCCTCAATATGTCAAGACAGTAATACGATTTGGCAGGCATCATCATTTAATTGATTGGCGTCAATTCAATAAAAATTATTAATGATTGTTTATTTAGTACATAAAGCAAAACATAATACTTATTCGTTTTTTAAAAAGATTTCGACATTTGTACAATTCCGTATTTTTCATATTATATTTGCATGGATTATATTTATTAAATGGCATATAAGACAGAAGATTTACTTTCTCTTGCACTCGAAGCGATAGGCAAATATCGCCTTATTTTCATTGAGGAAGTAGTATCTTACCTGCCATGTGTGAAGCAAACATTTTATGATCATGGATTGGACAAATCGGACGAGCTAAAAGAAGCGATCCAAAAAAACAAGGATCAGATCAAATCGAGTCTTCGCAAGAAATGGTACGATTCTGACAACCCAACACTTCAGATGGCCCTGTATAAACTTACCGCTACCGATCAGGAGCGTAAGGCATTATCCATGACACATACAGACGTCACGACCAATGGCGAAGCAATCGGGCATCTGCAGTACGAAATTGTAAAAGGGACAAAACAGAATGACGGTGATAAAAACGACTGACATCTTCAGAAAGAACTTAGAAGCGTCTACCAGGTTCGTGTTTAACCAGGGTGGCACCCGGAGTTCAAAGACATATAGTCTCATGCAGTTAGTTCATCACCTTGCCGCCTGTGTTCTAGACAATAAGATTATCAGTGTCGTTTCAGAGACGATGCCACACATGAAGAAAGGGGCAATGCGTGACTTCTTTATTTTTCTTGCCCAATATGAACTTTATGACCCAAGATGTCATAATAAATCAGATAACATATACCGGATCGGTACTAACATTATCGAGTTCTTTTCTGCTGATAGCCCTGACAAGGTACATGGGCCTGGCAGGGATTACCTATTCGTCAATGAGATCCAAAACATTTCTTACGAGACATTCTTCCATCTTGCCCAGAGAACGAACATTCGTATTTATGCCGATTATAATCCCACGAACGAATTTTGGGTGTTCGACAAATTTCTAAATGAACCGGCATATAAGGATGATATAACATATATTCATTCGACAATATTTGATAACCCTTTTGTCAGCGATGCTATAAAGAAAGACGTGCTGATCAGGTCGAATAGTGATTCAAATTATCGAAAAGTATATCTTGAAGGTGAGCCGGGCACACTTGAAGGCCTAGTATTTGAAAAGTTCGACATCATTGATGAGATGCCGGATATTGAATCGGCATATGGCCTCGACTGGGGATTCACGAATGATCCGACGGCTTTCGTAAAGGTGGCTATTAAAGGGAACGACATTTTTCTGCATGAGATGCTTTATAGATCGGAACTTACGAATTCTGATCTCATTGGTTTAATCAAGTCATTCGGAGTACGGTCAAATTACGATGAACTGTTTGCCGATTCAGCAGAGCCTAAATCAATCGAAGATTTACGCCGGGCAGGTTTCAACATAAAACCTTGCATTAAGGGTGAAGATTCGATCCGGAAAGGCATTGACAAGATGAAGGAGTTTAACCTGCACGTCACTAAGTCATCCATTAACCTGATCAGAGAATTACGAAATTATGCTTGGGTAATGGACAAAGACGGCAGGCCAACTAATAAGCCTTGCGACTTTATGAATCATGCTATTGATGCTGCCCGTTATGCAATCACCACGAAGTTGCTCAAACCTACACCTGTCGATTTCTTCATTTAAACATGAGATATGCAATTCAAAAATATATATGACCCTGAATCGAAAACGCAGCTTGAAAATGAACTGAATAAGATCATTTATGCATATGTTGCTAGAGGTCAATATCTATTGCTGCCGTCTAACAGCGAAACTTTTGTTAAAGAAGGATACGCGGGTAATGTTAATTTATATTCGATAATTCGCAGGATCGTTCAACCTGCAATCGGGGTTAAATGGGGAATTGTTGATGAAAACGGCGAAAAAGTCGAAGGATCGGAACTCGAAAGATTCTTAAAGACCCCAAACCCGAACCAGTCGTTTAATGAATTCATAGATGAACAGATAACCGGACGTCTTACGACAGGTAACAGTTATATCTATGTTATCTCGATTGAAACAGGATCGAACAAAGGGAAGCCAGCCGAGTTGTGGTCATTGCCTCCCCAAAACACTGAGATCATCTCAGGTGGAACATTCCAACCAGTTAAGGAGTACCATTTGACGATTGGGGCGACAACGCAGACAATACCAGCCGAAAGCGTGATCCATTCAAAATATGTCAACCTGAAATATGGAACATTCGGAGAGCAATTATACGGGATGTCTCCTATCGAAGCTGCTTTGAGGGTTATGACAGCCACAAACTCCGGATATGAAACGTTGAGTAAACAGTTTGTTAATGGAGGCCCCGACGTTATTATAACAGGAACAAAAGACACCGCTACTCAGGAATGGAACGAGGAACAGTTTAAGACTGTTTGGGAACGCTTCAAAAAACAGTTCCGGCGTGGCAGCAAAGAACGTTTCATGTTAAAGAATCTACCTGTTGAAGTTCACGAAATTGGTAAGTCATTGGTTGATATGAACGTGTTGGAGTTTATGAAACTTTCGCTTCGTGACTACTGCAACATATACGGTGTACCTTCAGCACTGATGAATGATAACCAATACGCCACTCAATCTGCAAATAACCGGGAGTTCATGCGCCAACTATGGAATAATGCTGTGATCCCTGAACTTGAACGTACTAAGGATGCACTTAATAAGATCGCTCAAAAATACAACCAGGCAACAGGAAAGATTGAACTTTTCGACTATGATTTGTCTGATATTCCGGAACTTCAGGCGGATATTGCAACAATGTCGGGGGCTTTAAATTCTGCATGGTGGCTGACACCTAATCAGCGGCTTGCAGCAATGAACTTGCCGGAATCGGAAAATCCTTTAATGAATGACGTTTATATGCCGATGGGTATGGTCTCGATTTCTGACATGGGAATGGAGGACGAATCTGATGAAGCACTTAAAAATCTGAAATACTGAAATGGATAAAAGGGTTGTTAATATGGAAAGGCAGCGTTCACGGTATTACCGTGCCGCTACTGCCATTATGCGAAAAGCCCTCAAAAAGTACAATGATGATTTTATCGCCCAAATAAAAAAATGCAATTCGTATCAGCAAATGATGGATGTTGCTGAACATGCAATTAAAAGTGAAGAAATCGAAAATGCACTCAAACAAATTTACGTTCCGGTATCAAAGCATTTCGGTCAACAGACATATGAAGAACTGAAGAAACAAGCCGGTTTAAAACGCAGGCCTCCTAACGTTGAACAGGATTACTGGTTCGCGTGGGTTGATAAAGTCTTTCGCACGCAATTAGGAACTCGGATAACGTGGATTACAGGCACAACAAAAGATGAATTTATTAATGTCGTTCAAAAAATTGCATCAAAAGGATTTGCAGAAGGTCAATCAGTTCAGGATATGGCAAAACTGATGCAGTACGAATTGAACATAACTAAAGATTATAGGGCGATCAGAATTGCGAGAACAGAGGTCATCTCAGCATCGAATATGTCGTCACAGGCCGGGGCGGTTGCGACAGGAATTGCAATGGATAAGGTTTGGATCGCATATATTGATGACAAGACACGCGAAAGCCATATTGCAATTAATGGTGAGGTTGTCGATATGAACGATGAATTCAGCAATGGATTAACCGTTCCGGGCGATCCTTCCGGCGATGCTGAGGAAGTCATTAACTGTCGATGTGCTGTCGGTTACCAGGCAAAATCTGATTCAGAGTTCGATTGGGGTAGAAACGTTTAAAATAAACAAATGAACATTCTTAAATACATAACCGACAAAGAGTATCGCGAAACGGAACGCGACTTGAGAAAACTCGAATCTGCAAAGAAAGAGGCTGATAGGTTGCATGCTGCTACAAATTATAAATACTATGTAATTTCATGGAAGGATGGATACCGCCCTGTTACGATGACATGGGTAAACAGGATGAAACGCTTAGGTTTACTTCCAAAAGCATACGATGCAATCAGGCTCGAAAAATATTCTGTTTACGTAACAAAATGATAACAATGGAAAAACAGATAAAAATAAAGTCATTCAAAGGACAGGTTAAAGATGTCGATGCTAAAGGCCGTATCGTGACTGGTTATTTTTCGACATGGGGTTACGACGATATTGGCAATCCAAAACCTGATAGCGATGGCGATGTAATTATGAAAGGGGCATTTGCAAAGACGCTTCAGATGAATGGCCCTGAGACGGGTAATCGCATATGGCACCTTTTCAACCATGACACCGGTAAACCTATTGGCAAGCCTTCGATTCTCAAAGAGGATGAAAAAGGGCTTTACTTTGAAACTGCATTCCCTGATACTGTTTTGGCAAATGATGTATTGAAATTGTATGAAGCTGGTGCAATAACTGAACACTCGATAGGATTCAATACTATCCAGGCACGTAATGAAGTTGATTACACATTATTACAGGAATTAAGGTTGTGGGAGGGGTCATCTGTCCTTTGGGGGGCTAATGAAAACACCCCAACAACCGGCATAAAATCAGAAGAGTTCTTGGTAAAGACGAACCTGTTGAATGAACTACTGAGGAATGGAACTCTTTCAGATGAAACTTTTGAAATGATTGAGAAATTACTCAAAGATATTCGGGCTATCTTTAAAGGTGAATCCGGCAATACCGATTCCGATAAAGATTCCGAACAAGAAGCTACCGGCAGACCCGAAGCTATGAAACTCAATTTTTATAAACTTCTTAACGAAAGGACAAAAAATGACTGATGAAGAAAAATTGGCCCTTGAACAGGAAGCGGAGAAGCTGGAGCAGAAAATGAATAAGCTCGTCGATCCGCTTATCAAGCGCCTAGAAAAACTTGAACCCGGAACGCCGGAGTATGAAGAAGCTGTAAAAAGCCAACTTAAACCGGTCTATGAAAAGTATCAGAAGTTGCAGGAGCAATATGATGCACTCGATGTTAAGCTGCAAAAGCTGAATGTGTCGAATCCGGACATCCCGATTCCCGACCAGGTAAAAGCACTGGTTGAAAAAATGGAATGGCTTAAAAACTGGAAGGATACTAAGCGAGGCGGCACACTCGATCTGAAGGGCGTTGATTTGATGCAGACTAAAACGACAATGACCCGCACGACAGATACAATAGCTCCGCAGTTTACACCGCTGATTTTTGCGCCAGGCTACCGCTGGCATATCCGTGACATCATACCGCAGGGGATGGCAACCAGTAATTCAATTTGGATGCCTTACGAATCTGCAACATCCGATGGAATTGCACGTGTTGATGAAGGAGCATTGAAGCCTGAAAGCTATTCGACCTTAGCCGTGACCAAATGGGCTATCGAAAAAGTAGCCACGTGGATCAAGTTTTCAGAAGAACTTCTGGAAGACATGCCTCAGTTCACCAGTTACATCACAACTCGCTGGATTGAACTTCTGAAACAAGCAGAGGATTACAAACTGTTGTACGGCTCCGGTTCTTCTGACTTAAAAGGTCTGATGGTATCGGGTGCTAACTGGGTTGATAATCTTGCTGACAGTAAGGTTGACAGGCTTATGATCCTTGATTCAGCCGTAACACAGGTAAGGGCTGCTGGCTTTTCGCCCAATTACATCACGCTGCATCCAACTGATGCAATGCTACTCAGGCAGACCCGAGACACTGCCGGGAATCTAATTTGGCCGCCTTACATGACGGGGCCTATGACAATTTCCGGAGTCCCGATTGTCGAACACAATAAAATGACTGTCGGTGATTACCTCGTCGGAGACTTCGGATCAGGTTGCCAGTTGTGGGATCGTAAGGCTGCAAATATCAAGTTCTACGATCAGAACGAATCTGATGCTAAATACAATCTTATTCTTGCCGTGATTGAAGAACGTCTTGCCCTTGTCACTTACAATGCTTCTGCATTCTGTGTCGGACATTTCGCTTCAGCAATGGCACAGGGAAGCGCATAGTTCGTGACTCTTAATTGAGACATTCGGGAGGGCGGGGGTGAATGCCTCCGCCCGCAATCCCGAAACTAAAACAAACAAAAACAAACAACAA
>Ga0209098_1001917_pt1 | contig 18977 bp, 16 predicted proteins | sample AD_JPNHW1_MetaG_FD_184429 | JGI IMG/M metagenome (GOLD analysis project Ga0209098, IMG submission 184429) | Active sludge microbial communities of municipal wastewater-treating anaerobic digesters from Japan - AD_JPNHW1_MetaG (SPAdes) (version 2) | ecosystem: Engineered > Bioreactor > Anaerobic... | reverse complement strand
GGGCGTTTCGACCCCTGTCGCCGCAGGTGCCGCCGTCCCGGCCGGGGCAGCCGGCTTCGCGGGGCCGTCGGCAGGCTCGAGGGCGTCGAGCCAGCGCGCCGCATAGTAGTAGGTCGAGGGGCCGAGGGGGCCGGGATCGGAGAAGCTCGAGTCCGGAAGCGAAAGGATGGCCGCGCTGTTCTTCGTGTCGAGGACCTGGCCGAAGCGCTCGTCCGTGAGGCCGAAGGGGCCCTTCTCCTCGCAGCCCGCGAGGAAGAGGGAGCCTGAGAGGAAGAGGAGGACTATCGTGTGGCCTTGGTTGCGCGGGGACAGGCGGGAGCTTCGGTACTGCATGGCTGGTCCAGCCTAGCATCGGCCCGAGGGGGGCTTCCAGTCCCTCCCGGCGGCGGGCTTCGCAGGACGGGCCTGCCTGCCGGGACGGGGGCAGGGCATCAGCGCGGGGGAATCCAGATCGTGTGCCCCGCGATGATGTGGTCGGGGTTCCTGATCTTGTTGGCCTTGGCGATTTTGCCGAAGTACCAGGGGTTCTGGTAGAAGGTGTAGGAGAGTTCCCAGAGGGTGTCGCCCCACTTGAGCTTGTAGTCGAAGCCGCCTGCCGCGGGCTTCGGCGCCGCCGCGGCGGGCGCCGTCGCGGGCGGGGCCGCGGCAGGAGCGGCCGCCGGGGCTGCGGGAGCGGGCGCCGGTGCCGCCGCGGGAGCGGGCTCCGGCGCAGGCTGCGCCGCCTGCTGGACGGGCGCGGCCTCGGGCTGGGTGACGGCGGGCGCCTTCTCGACCCGGGCCGAGCGCGGCGCCACGCCGCAGCGGTAGACGAGATAGGCGCAACCGAGGGCCGCGAGGAGGGCGAGGAGGACGATGAGGATGACGACCGGCAGCTTGCGCCTCGGCCTCTCCTCCTCGACCGCGGCCTCGGAGGCGGCGGCCGCTATCTCGGCGCCGGAGTAGGACTGCTCGGCCGCCGTCGCGGCGGCCTCGAGGCCGGCGTCGGCGGGAAGGCTGTCCGTCTCCTCCTCGAAGGCGAAGTCGGGTATCTCGTACTTGTTCTCCTCGGCGAGGGCCTGGAGGGAGAGCTCGATGGACTGGTGCTCGCCCGAGGCCATGTCCTCGGCGTAGGCCTCGAGCTTGCCGTTGGCGTCGAGGCCGAGGTCGAGGCGGATGTCGGGCTCGCCCTTGGGGGCGAAGGGGATGTTGTCGATGACGAGGCTGCCCACGTATTCCGCGCTGGCGACCGTGGGGCCGCCGCCGCGGTAGATGTCGATCTGGACGCTCCGCTGGCCATCCTGGACGGTGGTCACGACGAGGCGCTTCCTGGCCGTCGTCGAATCGTCGAGGACTGGGTAAAACTCCCCGTTGGCGAGCTTGAGGCCTATTTTGCTCATCGTCATGGCGCCTACCATCCTGGTGGATTGATGGGCGCGACAGTCCACGCTTCGCGCCGCTCCTGTCAATTCTATCTACTTATGGCGGAAAATCAACCGGCCCCGTTATGCGCCACGATGATCATGGTCTCCGCCCTGTCGTCGTAGGCCGAGCCCGCCCAGCTGCCGTAGGCCTCGACCCTGGCAAAGCCGGCCCCGCGGAGGGCGGCCTCGATCTCGGTCGCGGAGTAGAGCCTCAGGGTGAAGGAGCGGTCGATGCGCTCGGCGCCGCGCACGAGGACCCAGCGGTGGACGAGGCCCTCCCAGTCGCCCGAGACCTTGAACTCGGTGAGGACGGTCCAGCCGTCGCGCTCGAACCATTCGCCCTCGATGTAGTCGCGGGCCGCGAGCTCCTTGCCGAGGGTCTCGAGGACGAAGACGCCCCCCGGGACGAGGGAGGCCTTGATGGCCTTCAGGGCCGCGAGGTCGTCGGCCGGGTCGTCGAAGTAGCCGAAGCTCCGGAAGAGGTTGATGGCGAGGTCGTAGGCGGCCGGCCTCGAGAAGGTCCGCATGTCCGCCCTGAGGAAGTCCGGGCCTTCCGCGAGGGAGGCGGCGCTCTCGCGCGCGGCGTCGAGGTAGGCCGTCGTGATGTCGATGCCGGTCACCCTGTAGCCGCGAGACGCGAACTCGATGCTGTGCCTGCCCACGCCGCAGCAGGTGTCGAGGATCGCGGGGCGCTTGCCGGGGCCCTCCGCGCGGAGGGGCAGGCCCGCGAAGCCGAGGAGGGAATCCACGACCCCCGGCACCTCGGCCCAGCGGCCCTCGTCGAACATGAGGGAGGCGTAGGCCTTCCAGAACTCCTCGTCCTCGAACCAGGAAGCCACCTAGAGGGCCCCGTGGTCGAGGACGAGGCCCATGACGTAGGTGAGGAGGTCGAGGTCCATCTCGTCGGAGCCGACGTCGGCGGCTTCCTTGAGCTCGGCCCAGTCGGCGGCCTCGAAGGCCGTGCCGTCGTAGTCCTCAAGGAGGATGCTCGCCATGCCGCCGAGCCAGGCCGTCGCCTTCTCCTCGCCCGCGCGGAAGCGTCCCTCGAAGGAGGAGGCGAGGGCGGCCACCGTCTCCGAAGGGAGGGCCCGGAAGCTATCCTCGAAGCAGCGCCTCGCCGCGGCCAGGCGCCCTTCGGCCGAGGCCGTGCCCGCCCGCCTCAGCGCCGCGTCCATGTCGTGCTTGAACCTGTCGATCTCTTGCATGGGGAAAAGTATACGACGCGCCTGCCCGATCTGGATAGCCTTGGGCCTCCGCCGACGCGCCCGGCCCGCGGCGCGCCGGCCGGGACCCCTTAGCCCGCCGCCACTCCGGCGAGGCCGTAGATCGAGACGAGCATCACGGTGGCGTCGTAGAGGGCGTGGCCCCAGGCGAGCTCGTGGAGTCCGGCGCCGCGGAGCCTCCGCCACATGAACCAGCCGCCGATGACCAGGGCCAGGGCCATCCCACGCAAGCCCTGGAGGCCATGGCCGCTCGCGAAGAGGAGGACGGCGCCGGCCGCGGCCCAGCCCGGCCCGAGGCCGGCCTGGGAGAGGCGCTTCGGGAGGTAGATCCGGAAGTAGAGCTCCTCGGAATAGCCGACCGCCAGGGCTGTGCCGCATACCGCGGGGACGAGGAGGAGGGCCGGGGCGCCGGGCGCGGCGGCCGCGGAGAGGAGGGGATTGGCCTCGGGCCGCGAGAAGATGGCGAGGAGGCGCGAGAAGAGGCTCACCATGACGAGGGCGCCCACCGCGCCGAGGAGGGCGCACGACGGGTCGGTCCTGGCCGGCTTCCCTATGCCCCCGAAGGAGGCGAGGCCGTCGGAGCGGTGCATGAGGTAGAGGAGGATGAGGGCCTTGGGGAGGATCTCCACGATCATCGCGAGGTGGTAGAGGGGCTTCGCAAGGGAGGCTCCGACGGCGGCGGGGTCGGCGGGGAGGTAGGCGCCGAGCCAGAAGGCGGCGAAGACGAGGACGGCCTCCAGGATGGGGTTCGCCGGGACGCCCGCCGAGCCGCCCGAGGAGGCCAGGGCGGCGAGCCAGGCCCTGGGTCCCCTCGCCCCCCTGCGGGCGGGGGAGGCGGGCTGCCCCCCTCCCGGCGCTCCGGCCTCGGGCCCGTCGCCCGGAGCCGCCGCGGGGCCCGCCTCCGGCGACCTGGCCCCGGGGCCTTCGGTTCCGGCCATCCTGTCTTCCTCGTCGCCCATCTTCCCGCCCCCGGCTCCCGTCGTTGCGCGCGACCGTCCAGCCTCGTTTTATTTCCGCCGCATTGTATTGTATACTGGAAGAAAGGGCCATCGCCCTTCCCCGCGAGGGGCAGTTCAACAAACCGCAGAATGGACAGCCATGATCGCATTGTTTGTCGGTGTCGTCATCGTGCTCTTCTTCGTCTCCCTCCTCTTCTTCCTGAGGGGGCGGAAGCGCTATTCGTGGCTCGAGTACTACCTCAAGGGGCGGGATTCGGGCTTCTCGATCGCCGAGACGAGGGTCCTTTCCGACGCGGCCACCCGGGCCGGCCTCGAGGATCCCACGAACATCTTCTGGTCGCCCCGCGACCTCGACCGGACCATCGGCAGCCTCGTGGCTCCGGGCTCTCCCATCCGCGGCCTCGGCGCGCCGGGAGGCCGCGAGAGCACGGCCTTCGTCGAGAAGGTCTACGATCTCCGCAAGCGCCTCGAATTCGACCAGCCCCGCTACAAGGCGGGCATCAGGTCGAGCCGGCAGATAGCCCAGGGCCAGCGCATCAGGCTTCTCGTCCAGGGCGTGGGCGTCTTCGGCTGCACGGTGATGGACAACAACAGCCAGTTCATCGTCGTGACCTACCCTTCCGGCGCCCGCCTCCCGTCCGACTTCGTCTGGAAGGGCAAGAAGGTCTCCGTCTATTTCTGGCGCCGCGAGGACGCCGGCTACGTCTTCGACAGCTACATCCATGACGACATGCGCATCCGCAACATCCCCGTCCTCCACCTCGCCCATTCCGAGTCCCTCCTCCGGACCCAGAAGCGCAAGTCCGTGAGGAGCCGCGCGAAGTCCCCCGCCTACCTCTATATCCTCAAGCGGATCGAGGGCGCCTTCGAGAAACCCGAACGCGATACGGGCCTCCGCTGCGTGATGCAGGATCTCTCCGAGGACGGCTTCTCGGTCCTCATCGGCGGCAAGGGCCGCCTGGGCATGGCGGTCAAGGTCCAGTTCTTCCTCGGCGAGCGCCAGATCGTGATGAGCGGGACCGTGAAAAGCCTCGACTACGACCAGGATACGAACCGCACCGTCCTCCATGTCGAGGCCGTGACGCCGAGCCAGCGGACGCGCAACGCCATCAGGTCCTATGTCTACAACATAAGCGAGGCCGAGGCGGGGGAGCTCGAGCCTCAAGCGTAGTCCGCCCGATCGCGCGTTGAGCGCTCCGGAGGCCCCTCGGGCCTCGCGGAGGTGTCCTTGCCCGCGTCCCGGGATTCCCTTCCGATCCCCTTCTCCCCGCCCTGGCTCTTCGCCCTGGGACTCGCCTTTTCCTTCTATCCCGGCCTCCACTGGCGGGGCCTGTCCCTCGCGGCGGCGGCCGGCGCCTGCTGCCTTGGCATCGCCCTCCTTTACCATGACGGCCGCAGCTCCCGTGGCGACGGCGAAGTCGGCGGTTGCCGCGATGGCTTCAGGTTGCGCGGCATTCTCGCCCTGGCTTGCGGCCTTGGCCTCGGCCTTGGCGCCGCGGTCGCGACCGACGAGGCGGGCCTGCCCGCTGGCCTTGCCAGCCCGGGACCCGAATCCATCCGGATTGCCGGCCTCCGGGGCAGGCTCACGGCCGACTCGACGCGGGCCAAGGGCGGCTTCACGCTCTACAACATCGAGGTCGAGGAGCTGTCCCTCACGGGGCCGGGGATCGCGGGGCAAGTGAGTACGAAGGCGAGGCTCCGCCTCCTCGTCCGCGGCGGGCCGGCTTTGGAGGCGGGCAGCTTCATCGAGGCCCGGTCGCCGCGTTTTCCCGAAGGCCCGGCGCCGGGGGGAGGCGGACTGCAGGCCGGCGCCGGCACTGCCGGCACCGCAGGTGCAGCAGGTGCCGCAAATGCCGCAGGCCGCGCAAGCCTTGCCTTCGCGAATCCCTCAGGCCTCACGGCGAGGCTGCCTGAAGGCCTCCTTGCCCGTTTCCGCTCCATCCTGAGGGCAGGTTTCCACACGGCCCTGGACCGCGCAGGCGGCGGGGGCGCGACGGCCGGCCTCCTTGTGGCCCTCCTCGAAGGTTCACGGGACGAGCTCGACGCGGCCGAGGGCGAGGCCTTCAAGCGGGCGGGCTGCGCCGCAGTCCTCTCCCTCTCGGGCCAACACCTTTCCATCCTCGCCGCCGCCCTTTCCCTTATCCTCAAGCCCCTCGGCGGGCCTAGGAAGGCGACGGCGGCCTCCCTGGCCATAGTGTTCGTCTTTGTTTTTGTCGCGGGCTGGCAGCCGGCCCTTCTCCGCTCCCTCGTCATGTACGCCCTCGCCGCCATCGCCCTCCTCTCGGACCGGCCCCAGGATACGAGGACCATCCTCGGCCTTTCCTTTGCCATCCAGCTCTTTCTCGACCCGGCGTCGGCCCGGGAGCTCTCCTTCTGCCTTTCCTACCTCGCCCTGGCCGGCCTTGTCCTCCTGTCTCCGCGTTTCGAGCAGCTCTTCCTTCCCGTCCTGCCCGTGGCCCTTTCGAAAGCCCTGGCTGCTTCCTGCGCCGCCTGGACCGCTACCATGCCCCTCGCTGCGGCCTCCTTTGGCGCGGCCTACCCGATAGGCCTTGTCGCCACCGTCGTCTCGGCGCCCCTCGTCGCCGCCTTCCTCTGGTGGGGCCTTGCGGGGAGCCTTGCCTGCGGACTTGTCCCTGCGGCCGCAAGCCTCGTAGCGCCTGTCTCGGGCCTCATCCATGCGGCCCTCTTCCGGACCATGGACTTCTTTGCCGCGGCGCCGTCCCTCGCCCTGTCGGAGGCCGGCATCCCCCTCGCCTCGGCCGGCGTTGTCCTTGCCGCCGCCTTCGTGTATGCTCTCCCCTATGCCGAACACGCTTACGGACTCACGACCCGACTACGACGCCCCCACCGCGCTCAAGGCCTTCCTCGAGGCCGAGGGGCTCGCCATGTCCAGGCGATTCGGCCAGAACTTCCTCGTGAACCGGAATGCCCGTGAACGCATCCTCGAGGCCGCCCTCAAGGTGGCCGGGATCGAGGCGCCGGCCGCGGGCCGGGCCTGGGAGATCGGCCCCGGCATCGGTTCGATGACCGAGCTCGCCCTCGATGCGGGCCTCAGGGTCTCGGCCTTCGAGATCGACCACGGCTTCGTCCGCCTTCTCTGCCGCCTCTTCGGCGAAAGGCCGGAGTTCCACCTCGTCGAGGGGGACTTCCTCAAGACCTGGAGGGGCGAGCTCGAGGCGAAGGGCGCTCCGGACTTCGTCTTCGGCAATCTGCCCTACAACGTGGCCGCCGCAATAGTAGCCGTCCTCATCGAGGGCTTTGCTGAAGCGGGCATCGCGCCCGTCCCCATGGCCTTCACCGTGCAGAAGGAGGCGGCCCTCCGCATGGCGGCCAAACCCGGCACCGAGGACTACTCGGCCTTTTCGGTCCTCTGCACCTCGGCCTGCAAGGTGAAGCTCGCCTTCGATGTGGGCGCCTCGTCCTTCTGGCCCGTGCCCCGCGTGACGAGCACCCTCGTCACCATGGCGCCGCGGAAGGAACCCATCGGCGCCGCCGACCGCAAGGCCTACTCCTTCTTCTGCCGCGCCTCCTTCTCCTCGAGGCGCAAGACCATCAAGAACAACCTCAGGGCCGCAGGCTGGGCCGATGCCGACGTGGCGGCGGCCCTGGAGAAGCTCGGTCTCTCGCCCTCGGTCCGCGCCGAGGTCCTTTCGCCCGAGAACTTCGAGGCCCTCATGCTGGCCCTGCCTCCACGCGCCGGCCTTGCCAACTCGGGCCGCGGAAGCCTATAGTGGGCTCAATATGACGGAAGTGCAGATCAACGCGGTGGACGAGGAGCTCCTCGACACGGTCCTCGCGGAGGATGTCGAGTTCTCCGGCAACATGACGTTCCGGAAGCCCCTGATGATCAAGGGCCGCATAAGCGGCAGGATCCGCTCCTCGAGCGAGCTCCATATCGACGAAAAAGCCGTGGTCGAGGCGGACATCCAGGCCATCGTCGTCTCGGTCAAGGGCAAGGTGAAGGGCAATATCTCGGCCCGCGACCGCGTCGAGCTCTTCGCGAGCTGTTCGGTCGACGGCGACGTGACCGCCCCCCAGGTGACCATGGAGACAGGCTGCAGGTTCAACGGCATCTGCACCATGGTCGCGCCCCAGCTCGATGCGCTCTAGGACGGCCCTCGCCGTCGCCTTCCTCCTCGTCATGGCGGCGGCCGGGATGGCCCAGACGCCCTACCAGGACGCCCAGAGGCTCTACGACCAGGGAAAATACGAGGAGTCGAGGCAGATGGCCCTCGCCCTCCTCAACTCCTCGCCCAACGACATCGACACCTACGTCCTCGTCTGTTCCGACCTCCTTGGCCTTGGCCGCTGGGCGGACGCGCGCAACTACGCCCTCAAGGCCTGGGCCCTCCGCAAGGATCCCCGCTTCCTCGAGATCCTGGGCGAGGCGGCCTACAACCTCGGCGACAACGACGAGGCCCTCCGCCACTTCCAGAACTACGTCTCGGCAGTCCCCGAGGGCGTGAGCGTCGGTACCGCCTATTATTACGTTGGCGAGATCTACCTCCGGCTCGCACGCTATGCCCATGCCGACATAGCCTTTGTCACGGCCCTCCAGTTCTCGCCCGGCAACGCGCGCTGGTGGACCCGCCTCGGCTGGGCCCGCGAGAAGGGCAACGACCTTTCGGGAGCCCTTGCCGCCTACAACGCGGCCCTCCGCCTCGAGCCCCGCCTCGAGGACGCCCTCCTCGGCAAGGAGAGGCTCGCGTCCTCCCGCTAGCGCCAGCATGTCCTACCGCGTCACCTTCCAGACCTTCGGCTGCAAGCTCAACCAGCTCGAGACCGAGGCCCTGGCCGATTCCTTCGCCAGGGCGGGCGCCGCCGTGCTCGCCCCCGGATCCGAGGCCGAGCTCCACATCCTCAACACCTGCACCGTCACGGGCAAGGCCGAACAGAAGGCGAGGCGCTCCATACGCGCCGCCCTGGCAGCCGGTCCGAGAAGCCCGGGACGCGAAGCCGTCGTCGTCGTCACGGGCTGCTACGCCCAGGTCGAGGCCGAGGCGATAGAAGCCCTTGGCGAGCGCGTCGTCGCGGTCCGCGGCGAGGACAAGGCCCTCCTCCACGGCCTCGCCGCCTTCCTTGCCGACGAGTGGCAGGGCCATGGCGACCTCCTCGAGGCGGTGCGCGACTGGCGCGGCGCCGCCGCGGCCCGCGCTGCCGCGGCCGGCGGCGCGGCCGCGCGTTCGGACAACGCGGCGCGCGATGGGCGATTCGCTTTCAGCCCGGCGGCCTTCGCCTTCCACTCGCGGCCCTCGCTCAAGATCCAGGACGGCTGCAACAACCGCTGCAGCTATTGCCGGGTCTGCATCGCCCGCGGGTCCTCGGTGAGCCTCGAGCCCGCCATCGTCCTCGAACGGCTGAAGGGCCTCGAGGCTTCCGGGGCCGCCGAAGTCGTCCTCACGGGCGTGAACCTCTCGCAGTACCGCTCGGGCGGCCTCGGCTTCGCCGGCCTTCTCGGCTACCTCCTTGCCGGGACCTCGCGCATAGCCATCCGCCTTTCCTCCTTCGAGCCCGACCGCGTCGATGCCGCCTTCCTCGAGGCCTTTGGCGAGCGCCGGGTGCGGCCCCACCTACACCTCCCCCTCCAGTCGGGGAGCGACGCGGTCCTCGCCCGCATGGGGAGGCGTTATACGGCATCCGAAGTCCTCGCGGCCTGCAGGGCCCTCCGCAAGGTGAAGGGAGACCCCTTCCTCGCGGCCGACATCATCGCGGGCTTCCCCGGCGAGACCGACGCCGACTTCGAGGCGACCATGTCCATCGCCGCCGCGGCCGGCCTTGCCTGGATCCATGCCTTCCCCTTCTCGGCCCGGCCCGGCACCGTGGCCTGGTCCATGAAGCCCCGCGTGCCCGAGCGGGTGGCCGGCGAGCGCGTGGCCGCCCTGACCGCCCTCGCGGAGCGGGGCCGGGAGGCCTACATAGCGCGCTGGACAGGCCGCGAGGTAGAGGCTGTCCTCGAGACCTCGCATGACGGCGCCTCGGCCGGCGAGGGCGGCAGCTTCCGCGCCACGAGCGACAACTACCTCCGCCTCGCCCTCGACGCCCTGCCTGCGGGGCAGGGAGGGGTCGGCAGGCGGGGAAATGCGTTTCTATGCCAAATAGCAGGGAGGGAGGGGCAAGGCCACGATGCGGGCGCTCCCGATTCCGGCGCCGATGTTCGGGCCCTGGCTCTGTCCTGGCTCGGCCAGGGCGCTTGAAAAAAACTCCATTCGCGATATTCTAGAGGGACGGAACACTGTGAACCGATCGCGGCGGAAGAAGCCGCCAAAGGATGATGCCATGAGATCACGATACCTGACGGCACTCGTATTCGCGGTCGCAATGTCTTTCGTCTTTGTCTCCTGCGACAGTTTTTTCAACACGAACCTCTTCAAATCCGCAGGCCTTGGGCAGGTTTCCCCAGAAAAGCTCAAGGGCGAGACGAGCGCCGAGCTCGTCGACGATGCTTATACCGACAGCGGCGATCCCTCGCCGTCCTTCTTTGACGCCCTCGCCGGTGACACGACGGTCAAGGGAGAGGTCCTCGCGACCCTCGAGGCGACCTATACGAGCCCATCGGCCAGTCCCGCCAATGTCCAGGAGGCCGCATCGCTGGCCGCCCAGATCGAGATAGTCACGACGGGCGGGGACGAGCTCGTGAACAACATCGTTGAAGCACTTAACAGCCTCCAGAACCTCTCGGGTTCCGATCCGCAGGGCGCGGTGGATCTCCTCAAGGGCCTCGTCCCCGCTGGGCTCGCCGGCAGCGAGGCCTCCTTCTCGGCGGCGATCGATGCCCTGATCTCCGCGAGCGATGCCTACATGGTCCTCGGCGCCAGCGTCGCCGTAAACGGTGTCCAGGGCGATATCAACCTCGGCACGGCAGCCCAGTCCGCCATGCTCGCGGCGGCCCTCGATGGCGTCTCCGCGACGGGCCTTACCGATCCTGACACCGGTATCGCCTATACGAGCACTGCGGCCTACCTCTGGGACAGCCTCCAGGGAAAGACCATCACGGGAACACCCACCTTCACGGCTCCCGATACCGCGGGCGGCTCTCCCCTTGGCTCTCTCCTTACGGCCTCCGGCTTGAAGCTATAGGCAAAGGCAGGTAACGACATGAAGCGCATAGCAAGCATCGCCTTCGCACTCTTCGTCCTCCTTGCCTTGGCCTCGGCCCAGGTGGCCATCCCTGCCCTCCAGCCGAGGGACGCCCGCAGCATGGGCCTGGGCGGCTTCTTCACCTCCCTTTCCTCGGGCTTCGACACGATCTGGGGCAATCCCGCCTCGGCCGCCCTCGGGAAGAGCCGCCTCACCCTGGCCGACCTCTCGGTCTGGGCTTACGTGAAGCCTACCAACGCCAACATCGCCGCCCTCACGGCCATGGCCGGGGGGTCGGTCTCCGATAGCGACAAGATGGGCTACCTCTCCGACATGATCGTGGAAAACGGCCTCGGCGGCGGTTTCTCCGCAGGCCTCGGCTACACCGGAAACGGCTTCTGCGTTGGCACTTACGTCATCGGCGACGCGGCCGCCCGCGGCTCGACTGCCTTGGGAGCCGTCGCGCGGGGAGCGGTGTCGTTCAACGCTGTCCTCGGCTTCGGAGCGCCCATCAGGCTCGGCGCCATGACCCTCAGCCTGGGCGCCGACGTGAGGCCCTTCTACCGGATCGACTCCGAGGACGGCGGCTGGCTCATGAGCGAGTTCCTCGGAGCCCTCGCCTCGGGCGGGGACATGGACACCGTCCTCAAGGACCAGCGCGTCGAGTCAGGCTTCGGCTTGGCCCTGGACGCCGGCGCCCAGCTCAAGCTGGGCAGCCTGACGGTGGGCGTCGCGGTCCGCGACATCACGCCCTCCTTCCTCACGGTGAACGAGAAGGTTTCAACCCTCCTCTCCCAGCTTGAGGCCGGCCAGATCCCCGACGTCTCCTCGGGCAGCAAGACCGAGGCCGTCTATCCCTACATCACGGCGGGCCTTTCCTGGAAGCCCGTCCTCATCAAGGGCTTCATCGAGCCGGGCCTCTACCTCGAGCTCGAGGACCCCGTGGCCCTCTTCCTCGACGACAACTACTCGCCCTGGAACCTCATCCACCTCGGCGCCGACCTCCGCTTCCTGTCCTTCATCGACCTCAGGGCAGGCATCAACAAGGGCTGGTTCAGCGCGGGCATCGGCCTCGACCTTTCGATCCTCAGGTTCGACCTGGCCGTCTTCACCGAGGAGCTCGGCGCTCACCCCGGCGACCAGGGCATGAGCGGCGTCAGCGCGAGGGTTTCCTTCGGTTTCTAGCCATTCCGATGCGGGCTGGCCATGCAGAAATGCGGCCGGCCCGCCGATAATCCAAGGAAGGAGGCCTGTCATGAGGCGCAAAATCGCCGCTATCCCCGTCCTGCTGCTCGCGATCGCGACCCTTTCGGGCTGTCAGGCCTTCTTCACGACCTCGCTCGCCTCGGGACTCAAGCGGACGAACGTCAGTGTGCCCGCTGACATCAGCAACGAGGACGCCGCGGCCATCCTTGCGGGCGACCCGAGCGATGAGATGCTCGAAAGCCTCCTTGCCACGCTGAACGACCAGGCTGCGGCCGGCGATACCGGAGCGGCCACGCTGGCCGCCGAGGCGGCGGTGCAAGCGAGCGACGTCTCAACGACCGTCATGGATGCCGTAGCCTCTGCCATGAACGGCGGTGACGTTGACATAACGTCCATCGTGACTGACCTCCAGGCCAATACAACGGCCGAAATCCTGCAGGGCCTGACTGGCCTTGGCGACGGCACCGGCGAAATCGATCCGGCGGTACTCATCGACCCGGAAACAGGGAAAGCCAAACTGGGGTCGACTGAACTTGTCGTAGCCTCCCTGATACTCGCATCCAGCGCTCTCCCCTCCGGCGTCGCTGATCCCGCGGACATGGACGCAGGTCAATTGGCTGCTTTCCAGGCAGATCCTTCGGTAATCCTCGCTTCCAAGCTGATTGCACAGGCAGCGAACGATGGAGGGGATGCTTCGATGCTCGACTTCTTCAGCGCATATCTCCCATAAGGATCGAGAGTTGAAAAAATACATGGGATATCCCCGGCTGCGATGCGTCCTGCCGGTCGCCATTATCCTCCTTTTCGGCACGGCCGGAGCATGGGCCGCCGACGTCGACCCCTTCAAGGGCTACCTCGACCTCGGGACCGACTCCCTCGGCGGCAAACATGTCGCCCTCTCAGGCGGCATCCAGAGCCTCTTCTCGAACCCGGCAGGCCTCGCCGTTGCCGAGCCCGTCGTTTCGGCGGCCCGTCTCGGCCTCGGCCTCTCAGGCCCCGTATTCGACATCGCCAACATCCTGCTCTCGAGCAGCAACTTCCAGACCGACCTCGTCAACCTCCTCTCGTCCTCCGGCTACAAGCTTTACGCCGCGGCCGACCTCTCGGGCCCCATCTCCTTCGCCTATGTAGGTCAGGGCCTCGGCTTCGGCATCTTCAACGATACCCGCGTGGTCATCGACGTGAAGAGCGTCGCCTCGGTGAAGGTGAGCCTGACCGAGGACGTCCTCATCGTGGGCGGCTACGGCTTCCGCATCCCGACGGGCGAGAAGAGCGCCCTCGACCTCGGCTTCGCGGCCAAGGGCTACGTCCGGGGCGCCTTCGTCCTGAACGGCGGACTCCTCGAGCTCGCGAGCCTCATGGACAAGCCGGAGAATATCCTGGGTCAGGATTTCGTCCTGACCACGGGCATAGGCCTCGACGCCGGCATTCGCTGGAACTGGGACGAGGTCTTTGCGGCGGGACTCTCCTGTATGGACGCCTACAGCCCCTCCAGCGTCTCGACTTACAAGAGCCTCTCGGACTTCGTCACCAACCCCGCTGCCGCCCTCAAGAAGCCTTCCGAGGCCGGCCTCGTCCATCCCGACCTGGGCTTCGGCCTCATGTGGAAGCCGCCCCTCGGAATCGTCGGCCGCGTCTTCGACGGCCTCACCCTCCTCCTCGACTACGACGACATACTGGACCTCTTCGCGCCCATACCCCGCAACGCCATCCTCAATGTCGATTTCGGCGTCGAGGCCCGCATCCTCGAGATCCTCTCCATCCGCCTCGGCCTCCGGGAAGCCCTGCCCCAGGCCGGCGTCTACTTCGACCTCGAAGCCTTCAAGATGGGCGTGAGCGCCTGGGGCGACGAGCTCGGCTACGAGCCCGGCGAGCGGCCTGTCTACAACCTGGCCCTGTCCTTCGATTTCGAGTACTAGCCCGCATTTCTCACGACATTGGCAAAGGTTGATACTTTTAATTGCCCTAGGGAAGCATCCCGGGAATGCGCAAAATCGGGCTGATCGCGTTGTCGCTAACGCTTCGCTAAACTTCGTTCAGTCGCTCCGGTGCTCACATGCACAAAAGCATGCTCCGCTCCTCGCTTCCTTCGCTCCTAGCGCTAAGCCCGATTTTGCTGTGAGAAATGCGGGCTAGCTCTCGGGGGGCCTCCACGTTGACAACGAGCCGCCGAAAAAGGTAGGCTAACGGCTGGTTCCGGGCCGCTAGCTCAGCTGGTAGAGCAACGCCCTTTTAAGGCGTGGGTCACGCGTTCGAACCGCGTGCGGCTCAAACGCATTTCCTTGCAAGGAAATGAAATAAGACACTGACCGGGAAAACCGGCGTCTTTATCTCAACTCACTGTAGACACGACTGTAGAAGGTCGTGGAGGGGGAGGAGATGGAGCGCCGGTTTTATATTTACAAGCGCGCCAGGGTCTACTACGCGAAGCTCATCGACCCCAAGACGGGCGTGATGCTCAATGCGCGGAGCACTGGGAAAACCAACAAGGACGAAGCCCTCGTCGTCATCGCCGGATGGCTCAACAGCGGCCTGCCCTGCGATCGGGAGGGGGGTAGGCGAGATGTCGCAGCCGTCTTCGCCCTGGAAGCCATCCTTGAAGCGATACGCGCGTCTCCGGGGCTCGACGAGGAGGATGCGCGGGCGATAATCGGCGCCCTCCATGAACGGGGCCTTTCCGAGGCCTACGCGATCAAGCCCGCGACCGAGTCCGAGCTCCTCATCGACTTCCTCAGGCGTTTCTGGAACTGGGATCATAGCCCCTATATCCGCGAGAAGCTGGCCCTCAAGCACAGCATGACCAAGCGGCGCGTCTACGACTGCATCATCCGCGTCAACGCGTACTGGGCTCCCGCCTTCCCGAGCCTGAGGCTCGACGAGGTGAAGCGAAAGGATCTCAAGGAGTTCGTCCTCTCGCTCTCGGAGCGGGGGCTGGCTTCGGGGACCATCAACAGCATCCTCGTGGCAGGGACCGTCGCGTTGAGGTGGGCCTTCCAGAACGAGCTTATCCCCGCCGACGTGACTTCCGGCCTCCTCAAGCTTTCGGGAAAGCCGAAGAAGCGCGGCATCCTGGACCTCAAGGAGGCGGGGGCGCTTTTCGAGCTAAGGTGGCCCGACGAGCGCGTCAGGCTCGCGAACCTCGTCGCCTCCACGACGGGGCTCCGCATCGGCGAGATCCTCGCCCTGAGGCGGAGCGACATCGGCTCCGACAGGCTCATGATCCGGCATTCCTGGAGCAACTATGACGGCCTCAAATGCCCCAAGAACGGCGAGGAGCGCATCGTGCCGCTCATCCCCGAGATCCGCGATGCGCTCCTGTCCCTCCTCGACAAGAACCCCCACCGGCGGGGCGCGGACGACTTCGTATTCTACTCGACCACGCCCAAGCGGCCGATGGATGGAGGCGGGGTGCTGGACGGCCTCAAGGAAGCGCTCGTCCAGCTACGCGTGGGAGAGAAGCCGAGCGATGAGCAGCGCAAGGAGGCGAAAGAGTACTGGAAGGAGCGGAACATCGTCTTCCATTCGTGGCGGCACTTCTATGCCACGAACATGGCGAACCGCATCGATTCGCGGAAGGTCATGGCGACGACGGGGCACAAGACGGGAGCGGTCTTTGAAGCCTATGCCGACCACCAAGCCGAGGAGGACTTCCTCGAGGTAGCCGGCATGACGTCGAAGGTCTTCGACTTCGCTACGGAAGCGGCGCGGATCCGCGACAACGCGGAAAGGAGGGCGATGTGAATGTCATCCGAGACAGGCTCTTCTTCATGGCATCCTTCGCCATCTCCGCGTTGCTGACCATCAGGCTCTTTGTCGGCCTCGCGGAAGATGCCTTGACCTGGGCGCTCATGGCCGGCCTCGCTCTCCTCCTCGAATGCGGGAAGGTCCGCGTCACCAACCTCTATCGCCAAAAACGTAAGAAGTTTCTCGCCGCCCTGGCGGGGCTGATCGTCGTACTTTCCCTCGTCGCGTCCGCCGGCAGCGCCATGCTCCTCATCGACGCCCGGCGCGCTACCGCCGAGGCCGGAAGGGCCCATGCGACCCAGACGGAAACGAGGTACGCCCTTGAAGTCGACAACATCCACGTCCTCGATACCCAGATCGCGAGCCTGGCCCATAAGCTCGATGAAACCCCAGGGCAATGGGCAGGTACCGTGAAAAGCCTCTCGAGCGAGCTTGCCCGGCTTCAAGGGATCCGCGCTCAAGCCTACAACGAGCTTGCGAGGTCAAGGGAAGAAGACACGCCGCTCCCCGGCCAGGCAGATATGTTCGGACTTTTCTCAAAGGCGATAGGCGCGGATGAAGGTTTCCTTCTGTTCGTCTTCCTCGTGGTCGTTTCCGGCGCGATCGAGTCGCTCATCCTCGTAAGCAGCGGTGAAGCTTTCCGCATGAAGAAGGATGGCGAGGAGAGCCAAAAACGTAAGAACTTTTCCCGGCGGGGGAGGCCGCCCAAGCCGCTCGATGTCGACTCGTTGCTCCCTGAGTTTTCGAGGCGGATGCTCGGCTCGATCAATCCCAGGGGATTTGCCACGTCCTCGCGCGACAGCGTGGCGAAAGCCATGGGTGTATCGGGCTGGGACGGGAAGAAGCTGTATAGCCTCGCAGTCGAACGCGGATACCTTGAAACGAGGGGGCACCGGACGGCACCGGGCCGTCGAAAAGATGTATGTTCAGTTCCCAAGCGCGGCGCGAGAATTGCGTAACCTGAATCGCGTTGTTTCTCCAAATTGATATGCCATATCGATTTCGTTTGTTTACGGTATCTTGCAAACGTGATAACATTAAACGATTTTGGGTAAATACGGCGTTCGCGCTTAGCATGCTCAAAGGTAGTAAAAATGCCAGAATTCAGTTCAATACTGCGATGCACGGCCGGTTATGCATATTCCAACAATAACTTCGTCATTCAGAATGCGCCGGAAGGCGATTGCTCCCCTGATCTGTTACCTGCGATTCTCGTTCTCCGTAATATCCTGCTTCGCGGGAATCCAACTCGCCTGTCGCGCTTCCTCCAGGCCCAAATCGGGGATACCTACCAACAAGGCTCCGGGAACTGCTATCCGCTGATCGGAAAAGCTACACCGGTATGGCATCATACTATCAGGGGCGATGACGAAGGCAACTACAATCCAGCGCGGCGATTCTTCGAAGAAACCCTAGGGAAATTCCTGGATGAGTTCAGTTTCGTAACGCAGCTAATCATTCCTGAGGCGCCGATCAACTGGATTACCCAGGTAGATGCCGATGATTTCCTTGATCAGCAGGTCGATTTCTACCTTCCGCAGGCATTCCTTGCAATCGAGATAGATGGGCGGCAGCATGACGCGCAAGCTGATTACACCCGCGATAAATACCTTCAGGATCATGGCATTCAGACCGTACGAATACGGACGACGGATCTTGAGGCGCAGAATGGTTCATTCCTTGACAGCATGGCGGCCATCAAGGCAAGAATTCGGAAAGGCATGATTAGCCAAGAGGAACGGAGGCAAAAAGAACCGAACAGCATTACCTTGTCGGATTACTATGATGCCTATAGGTTTGGCATTGATCTTAACGATCCAAACTACGTCGCAACTGCAGTTGTACGGTTTCAAGTCACAATTATCGAGTTATTAAGGCGCGGTGTCTTAAAACCGGATACGTTTTGGCGAATCGCAGTAAGGTGTGAAGAAGCGCGATATCCCCTTGAGCTTGCTATCGAAGATAATATGCTGTGGCTTAGTCATCTCTTGAAGCTGCATAAGGTCGAGTTCAAGGCGCCCAAAGTCGAGCTGATATACATCGATTCGTGGGAGAATGAAAAATGCGACGATGATTGGATAAAAATCGACTTTAGTCTATGCAGCCGCTATACGGACGACAACTCCTATGCTCCTGATGTGATATTCGTCAGGACCGATTATTACGAATCCTATCGGTATTTTCGGAAATCGAATTCAAGGGATCTTGAGTTCGTGGAGCTGAGGCCCTTCGATTATCGAACGATCAGTACTACGGCACCGATTCCATATTGCCTTCGTTTTGGTGGAGAGGATCGTGATGAAGAATCGCTGCTGTTCGTCGCGGCAAATATATTCCTGATCAACGTTGAGTCTCCAAGCTTCAATGAAGGCCAACTGCCGATCATCAGGAGCTGCTTGTCGTTACAGGATACTATAGGACTCTTGCCGACAGGTGGCGGCAAGTCGTTATGTTTCCAACTATCCGTAATGTTGCAGCCCTGTCTCTCGTTTGTGGTTGTTCCGATAAAAGCCCTTATGACGGATCAAGTTGCGGATCTAAATAATATCGGAATAGATTGTGTCGGAGCGATTTCCAGCGACGATCGCCCAGAAGTCAAGGGATCGGTTCTCAAGGATTTTTCGAAAGGTAAATTCCTGTTCTTCTATGTCTCACCTGAAAGATTCCAGTCGAAAGCTTTCAGGGAGAGCTTCTCGATTGCACTTAAGTCTTTCAAGACAGGGTACGCGGTAATTGATGAGATCCATTGTCTATCGGAATGGGGACATGACTTCAGGACCTCGTATCTCAATCTTTCAAAAACCATCCGCCGGATGAGCCCTGGGATTTCATTCATCGGGTTGACTGCGACGGCTTCTCTCAATGTCCTGAAAGATATACAGCTGGAGCTTGGTGTCGATGACGAAAATGTCGTAACATTACTTAATTATACTCGTGATGAGCTGGAATTCGAGATATGCAATAAAAACAAAAACGGACTGGCTGAGTTGAAAAAGCTGATCAAGGCGATCGATGAATCATATGGCATACTTAGTCCATGCAATGATGACCAAAACTGCCTCCTCGTCTTTACGCAAACCGTCAATGGGGCAAAGGGATGTCATTATATCGCAGGCGAGTTAGGCAAGCATTTTTCTACGGAGGTTGAGTATTTCTGTGGAAGCGCTCCGTCGAAAGCGATATTTAAGAACGACTCCTTTGAAGAATACAAGCGCATCGTACAAGAGAAATTCAAAGCCAATGCTATTAAAATGATCGTCGCAACCAAAGCTTTTGGGATGGGTATCAATAAGCCCAACATCGCCGCAACGATACACTTTGGCATGCCATCATCAATGGAGTCGTTCTATCAGGAGGGAGGGCGCGCA
>Ga0209098_1001916_pt1 | contig 18991 bp, 17 predicted proteins | sample AD_JPNHW1_MetaG_FD_184429 | JGI IMG/M metagenome (GOLD analysis project Ga0209098, IMG submission 184429) | Active sludge microbial communities of municipal wastewater-treating anaerobic digesters from Japan - AD_JPNHW1_MetaG (SPAdes) (version 2) | ecosystem: Engineered > Bioreactor > Anaerobic... | reverse complement strand
GGAAATACCCGGCGGTCAGCGGGAGAGCCGCAGCAATACAGAGCGGCCGGGGCCCGGTCCGGTTGAAGAGCAGGCCGGCAAGGATGCCGGCACCCATCATGGCAAAGGAGAGGGAGGTCAATACCAGCCCGGCATCCGACGTATCGTAATTGCGGACATACTTCAGGTAGAACGGCAGCAGGTAGTTGATCCCGGCAAAGCTGAAAAAGACCAGCGAGAGGAGGAGGTTTCCGAGCAGGAAATTTCTGTTCTTAAAGAGACGGAGATCGAGGAGCGGGTCTGCAGCGCCCAGTTCGTGCCGCACGAACCAGCCAAGCGTTACTGCCGCAACCAGGGCGAGGATAACGATGGACGGGGTGGTCCACCCGGCACTTTCGCCTTCCGATACCACGTACAGCAGGGATGCAAGCCCCACGAAGATCAGGCCGGCACCGGCCCGGTCAAAGCCGGTCATGCTCCCGTGCCCCGCCATTGCCGGTATGACTTTTGCCCCGAGAAGGACCGCCACGATCCCGACGGGAACGTTGATGAGGAAGATCCAGTGCCACGAGAGGTACTGGGTCAGGACGCCGCCGATGGTAGGCCCGAGCGCGGTCCCGAGCGCTGCAAACGTCATCACGATCCCCATCGCCTTTCCTTTCTGCTCCATCGGGATGTAGACCGTGATCATGGCCGGGGCAATGGCCGTTATCATCGCACCGCCGACCGCCTGGAGGATCCGCGAACCGATGAGCGCAAGAAAACTGCCGGTCAGGTCCGGCAGGACAGCACAGGCAAGGGAACCGAGCGTGAAGATGGCAAAGCCTGCAAGGAATACTCTCTTGAACCCGATGATATCGGAGATCTTCCCGAACACCAGCACGCATCCCGCCATCACCAGCAGGTAGGCGGTAGATACCCAGCTCACGGTGGTCGACGAGATATGGAACGATTCGGAGATGGTAGGGAGGGCGATATTGACGATCGTCCCGTCCAGGCTCCCCATGAACATGGCAAGCGATATGGAGAAGATCAGGAGGCCGAAACCTGCCTCCCTGGTACCGGTGCCGGAAGAATTCATCCATGGATATTGCGAACCGTGACTACATGAGAGTTACGGATTTTTTTCCCTGAGAGAAGGGAGGGCTCAAGGCAACGCGGGGGATACGGACATCCGCAACGAACGTTTGTCGTCCGCGGCCGAAAGAGGGTTTAGCCATGCAGGCGCGGGTGTATGAACAAATCCTTTTTCATGAGGCATAACAAAGATCCCGGTCATGCCAGTCAAGGTCCTCGCGTTTGCCGGCAGCCCGCGGCGGAACGGAAACTCCGAAACCCTGCTCGACTGGGTACTTGCAGCCATGGCAAAGGATCCTGATGTTATTATGGAAAAGATCCCCCTGACCGAGGCCAACATCAATCCCTGCAAAGGCTGCAATGCCTGCCAGAAACTCAACAGGTGCGTGCAGCGGGACGGCATGGACCGTGTCCACGACAAGATCATCGAAGCGGACATCATCGTCCTTGCCGCCCCGATCTTCTGTATGGGTATCGCGGCACAGGCAAAGATGCTGATCGACCGGGCGCAGGTCTTCACGTCCCGGAAGTACGTGCTGAAGCTCCCGGTCGTACCCGTGGAGCGGAAGGGCAAACGGCTGGGCGTTTTCCTCTCGACGGCCGGGCAGGACTGGAGTTATGTTTTTGATGCTGCGATCCCCTCGGTAAAGTGTTTCTATAACGTGATTGAGGTAAAGGACAAGGATATCAGGTACCTGATGGTCAACCACGTGGACGAGAAGGGTGCAATCCTGAACCACCCGACTGCGAAAGCCGATGCAGAGAGACTCGGGGCGTCCGTCATCGCCGAGATGAGAAAAAGGCTGGCAGCCTGAGGGAGCATGACGGTCAGCGTTCTTGGGATATCGGGAAGTCCGCACCGGCACGGCAACACGGAAACGCTGCTGGACAGTTTCCTTGACGGTGCGAAAGCGGCCGGATCATCGGTTGAGAAAGTTGTGCTCAAGGACCTGGACTATTCACCCTGCCGGGGATGCAATGCCTGCCATAAGACCGGGGAATGCGTGGTCAGAGATGATGCGATTGCCCTGTTCGGGAAGGTGCTGAAGGCTGACTGCCTTGCCATCGCATCCCCGATCTACACCATGGGGATCACGGCAGAACTCAAGGGGTTCATCGACCGCGGGCAGTACCTCTGGGCCCGGAAATTTATTTTCAAAACCCTCTATTTCACCGATGACCACATCAAACGCCACAAGGGGCTCTTTGTCTCGACTGCAGGGCAGAACTGGGACCATGTCTTTGACGGGGCCTTCCCTGCGATCACGGCCATCTTCAACGGCACCGGTTTCGAATATTATGACAATATCATTGCCAACAACATGGACGAATACAAGGGTATTAAAAACCACCCGTCTGCCTTGAAAGAGGCATACGAGAAGGGGCAGAAGGTTGTCAGGGTCATTGAAAAACTGAATATTACGGGATAAGAAGTATCCCGCGCAGTAAAAAAAATCAGATGATATAAAAGGACGCCACAAGGGTCCCGAATGCTGCCAGGATCAGGACGAGAAACACCGGGATATTCCAGGAGAAGACCTTGTTGCCGTCGAGAATACTGATGGGCAGCATGTTGAACGCGGCGATCATGGCATTGATCTGGATACCGGCAAGGCCGATCTGGGCCAGGATATTCCCGTTCAGGGAACTTAATCCACCGGAAATAACCAGCAGCGCGGCAAAGGGGAGGCACAACAGGAGGTTCACAACCGGGCCTGCTGCAGAGATCCTGCCGTTCTGCTCCCGGCTCAGACCGCGCCCGTCGGCGGTATTGCTGTAAATGACCGTTGCTCCCGGTGCCGCGAAGACGAAGCCGACGAGCGATGCAAGGACTACAGCCACAAGGAGCATGCTGTTGTCTTTCCGGAACTCCGCCCAGAAGCCATACCGGATCGCGGTAAACTTATGGGCCATTTCATGAAGAATGAAACCGATACCAACGGTAAGCAGGGCGATACCAAGATAGATCAGGGCACTGACCGGACTGACTTGTCCCACAGGACCCAGAATGCCGTAGGGTGCGATTTTTATGATCGCAAATGAGAGCGAGATTGCGATCCATGCGATAAAAAGATCTGCTTCTTCGCGTCGTGTAATCCGTTCGAACATACGTATACCGTACCAGATAGGGCGGTTCCCTGTTATCAGGTTTCGTGTCGGCCCCTATGGGTATGTTTATGAGAATTCCCGGGGATGTACATGATATGTCCCTCGACATGGTACGGGCGGAGATCTCAGAAGTGGATACCGAAATAATCCGGCTCATTGCACAGCGGCAGAAACTGGCGGGAAAGATCGCTCAGATCAAGGTTGCACACGGCCTTCCCATTCACGACAGGGAACGGGCCGCCGGTGTGCTGGATTCGGTTTTCGAACAGGCTGTTGAGAGCCGCATCGACCCCGTATCTGTCCAGAAAATATTCGAGATCCTCATTACCATGAGCGAAGAGCGGCAGCGCGAATGTTCGGGCGACGGGAATCTTCCCTGAAAAAGGTTTTTTTGTTTTATCCGAACCAGCCCAGGAGAATAACCAGCCCGAGGGCGACCAGGATAACCCCGATGATGATGCGGATCGTGCGCTTGTTCTCGGTCCTCCAGCGTTCTGCCCGGTCGGGGGAGATGCCGTATGCAACCAGGAGCGTAACCAGCACCAGCGGCAGGACAAAGATAAGGTTATAGAGCACGAGGTAGGGGAGCCCGGCCATGACGGTCATGTCCCGGCCCATCAGTCCGAGGATACTGATGTAGATTCCCCCGGTACAGGAGAAGCCGAGGATACCGGCCAGGATCCCGAGGATAAACGCTGCCGGCAACGTTGCTTTTCTGATATACGTCCCAAGCATCCCTTTGCCGGACTCCGGGATAGAGAGCAGATACGTCTCCTTGTTCCTGAGCACGTCGCCCAGCGTGATAATACCGAACGCAAGGGCGATGATGCCCCCGATAATAGAGAACGGTCTGGAGAGGCCGGAAAGGGAGAATGCCGAGAAGAGCCCGATACCGACAAGGAGGTGAAACAGGAACATGGCGGCGATGTAGACGCCCCCGACGAGCAGGATACGTTTCCGGTTAGCTGCTGCAACCATGGAGATCAGGAGGAATACCAGGACAGACAGGCCGCACGGGTTGGTACTGTCCACAAGTGCGGCAAAGACGACCATGTACGGGCTGAGCGCGGATGTTTCCGGCGGCTGGCCGCCCGGAGTCAGATTTGCCGGGGTTGTGTTGGTGCTGCCCGCGATACGCTGTTTTTCGGCAAGGATCTTCTCCTCAAGATGACCCTTGATCTCCTTTTCCCCGACTAATGCGTTCTCACCGATGGTGAGAGTGGGGACACCGCTCCCGGCATCGAGATTGTACCGGAGGAGCATGGCCTGGAATTTTTCACGGTTCGTCTGATTATCAATGATCTCAAGCATCTCGACATGAAGTTCCGGATACCGGGTCTGGAGATCGGCGATGAGGGGTTTTACATTTTCGCAATGGCTGCACCCGTTCGCATAATAAAAGGTGGCGGCCACAGGAGAATCCGCGGCAGCCGGGGATTCTGAAACCAGGAATGAAGCAGCCAGCTGTGACGACCCGGTCAGGTTTCTTGTCTGATTGAGGATAACGCCTTCCAGCTTTTCCGGTATTTCTTTACTTCCGGCCAGCACGACGTCGCCAACGATAGCCTCGGGAACACCCTCCTGAGTCTGGTTGAGGTTGGCGAACAGGACCTTGGCAAGAGCGCTGTTGTTCTTATTATGCCAGACTTCAAGAATCTGAAAATCGACAGCAGGGTATTTCTGAGCCAGAGACTGGACGTAAGGCGTCACGTTATGGCAGTGCGGGCACTCCGCCCCGTAAAAGTAATAGACGGTTACGGATTTGGATACCGTTCCCTGTGCGGGAGATGGCGCGGATATCTGCAGAAGGTTGGTTCCAAAAACTATGGCACAGACCAGAACCACGATGGCAAGCAGGACGACAGCGATGCGAATTTTTTTATCGGGCCGGTCGCCCGGGGGGGTATCCGTCCGTTTTTTTTGTTTTTTATCCTTTTTTCTTTCCATGGTAAAATGTTACTCCCGGTTACAAATTTCCTGTACCTCAGTGCCCGCATCGGTAATAAAACAGTTATTTGAGGGAGAGCATCGTCCCGACCCCGTCCCTCGTGAAGAGTTCAAGGATAAGGTTGTGCTCGACATTCCCGTTGATGATATGGGAAAACGAGACGCCGTTTTCCACCGCTCTCATGACCGAACCCACTTTCGGGATCATCCCCTCGCTGATTGCGCCGGACTTCAGCAGGTCGTTTGCTTCATGGATCGTCAGTTTCCGGAACACTTTCGTCCTTCCCTTGTCCATAACACCCTCAACATCGGTCATGTTGACCAGCTTGTAGGCTTTGAGGGCGATGGCGATATCACCCGCAGCGGTATCGGCATTGATGTTCAGGCTCCCACCGGACCGGTCGATGGCGATAGGTGATATTACCGGTATGTAGTTCTTGTCGAGGAGGGTGTTCAGGATCGAGGGATCGATCCATTCGATCTCGCCGACATGCCCCAGGTCGACTTCTTTCTGTACGCCGCCCACGTCTACTTTCTGGAGCTCCATCTTCTTTGCTATGATCAGGTTCCCGTCGCTGCCGGAGAGACCGACCCCCCGTGCACCGCATTTGGCAATCAGGGAGACGATCCCCTTGTTGATCTTCCCGACAAGCACCATCTGGGCGATCTCGAGGGTCTCCTGATCGGTGACCCGGAGCCCCCCGACAAAGACCGATTCCTTGCCCATCTGCTTCATCTTCTCGGAGATCTCGGGACCTCCGCCGTGGACCAGCACGACCCGGATCCCGACATAGTGGAGAAGCACCGCGTCCCGGATGGCATTTTCCAGAACAACGGGATCCACCATCGCGTGGCCGCCGAGCTTGATCACAATCGTCTTGCCATGGAACTGCTGGATGTACGGCAGTGCCTCCATCAGGACATCTTCGCGCTTCATTATGTGGTGTACCTCCCGTTGATCTCCACGTACCGCTCGGTAAGGTCGCAGCCCCACGCGGTTGCCCCGGCTTTGCCTGTGGCAAGGTCGAGGATGAAGATCACTTTTTTCCCGTGCATCGCCTTCTTGGCCGCATCGAGATCGGCGATGATCTCGCCGGATTTTACCAGCGGGTATCTGGTGCTCCCGTCGCTAATCCAGAGCGAAACGGCGTTCGGATCGAAGTTCACGCCGGCGCGCCCGGCTGCTGCCACAACGCGGCCCCAGTTCGGGTCCTCTCCGTACACGGCGGTCTTTACGAGCGGGGACTCAATGACGGTCCGGGCCACCTTCTCCGCATCGTCCTCCTTCCTTGCTCCCGTAACGGTGACCTGGAGCAGCTTCGTTGCCCCTTCACCGTCTTTTGCGATCTGCTCGGCAAGAGAACGGCAGCATTCCTCGAGCGCGGCGGAAAATTCCGTTATCTTCACTTTTCCGGCCCCGCCGGTTGCGGTACAGAGCGCGATATCGTTGGTACTGGTATCCCCGTCAACCACGACCCGGTTGAACGACCGCCGGGCAGCGGTCCGGAGGGCATCCGCCAGCGGTTTTGCACCGATCTCCGCATCGGTGTAGATGAACGCGAGCATCGTGCCCATATTCGGGGCAATCATGCCACTGCCCTTGGTGATTCCCCCGACGGAAAACCCTTCTCTGTGCACGATCGCATGCTTGGGGAAGGTGTCCGTGGTCATGATGGCCCTGGCTGCAAGCTCCTCTGCTTCCGGGGTGCTGGTGAGCTTTGGCGCAATGGCCTCGCACTGCCTTTTTATCAGGGGGAGATCGAGATACCGGCCGATGACGCCGGTGCTTGCAACGCCGATTTGTGAGGGGCTGATGTCAAGCGCCGACCCGGCATACTCCGTCATGGCCACGGCATCGTCAATACCCCGTTTCCCGGTATAGGCATTTGCACACCCGCTGTTGACGATGACGGCGCCCAGGTTTCCGCCTTTGATCTGTTTTCGCATCAGCTCGATGGGGGCCGCCTTCACGAGGTTCTCCGTGAAAACCCCTGCTGCCGTGCCATGGGCTTCGATGAGCGCAAGGCCGAACTTTCCCTCCTTCATCCCCCATGCCTTGACACCGGGGACCGCACAGATACTTTTGAATGACATTTATTCGCCAGCCCCTGCGTTGCCCGGATATGCCGAACCGATGGCACTGATGATATCCGCCCGCGTGATGATCCCCACGCACTTCTTCCCCCTCATCACCGGGAGGCGTGCAATGCCCTCCTTCAGCATAAGCGCCGCAGCCGCTTCAACATCCATATCTTCCGTTGCCGTGACCACCCGGCGGGTCATCACCTTTTTTGCCGGCATATCGCCAATGTTGGTCAGGGCGTGCTTGGTCTTCTCCCAGTTGATGTACTCCCGTATTGGCACTTCGATGATCTCGAAGGGCGAGGGGAGCCAGAGGTCGTCAGAGATCCGCTCGGTCTCGAGAAGGGAGATGAGATCGGATTCCGTGATGATGCCGACAAGCTCGTTTCCTTCCATGACCGGAAGTCCGCCGATGTGGTGCTTCCGGAACAGTGATACGACCTGCCGGAGGGGGGTTTCCGCAGTGCAGACCACCGGGTCTTTTGTCATTGCGTCCTGTACAAGCATGGTCTCCTCTCAGGGCAGCATACCTGCACCGGTAAGCCCGTCGTTCTCCTCAAAGCCGCACATCAGGTTCATGTTCTGGATTGCCTGGCCGCTCGCCCCTTTGACAAGGTTGTCGATGGCGGAGACGGCGACTACCCGGTAACCTTCGCTCTCCACCATAAGGTCGCAGAAGTTGCTCCCGCGGACCGCGGCAAGGATCGGCTTCTGGTACCGGACAAAGTACTCGCCCTTGTAGAAGTCGTGGTAGATCTTCTCTACCTCCTTCTGCTCCATGGGTTCGTTGAGCAGGATGTGGGCCGTGGTCAGGATGCCCCGGTTGACGGGGACAAGGTGGGGTGTGAAATAGACCCGGGCCTTCGACCCGAGAGTTGCAAGCTCCTGCTTCATCTCGGCGAGGTGCCGGTGAGTCGTCCATTTGTACGGCCCGACATTGTCCCCCACGTTCGGGTAATGGGTGGTTGCCGAGGGGTTGTCCCCCGCTCCGCTGACACCGGTCTTGGAGTCGAATATCACCGTATGGGCATATCCGGCAAGGGGTGCCGCCGCAAGGGTTGCCCCGGTCGGGAAACAGCCGGGGTTTGCAATGAACTTCGCGCCGATGCACTCCTTGCGGTGAAGTTCGGGAATCCCGTACGGGGCAGGGAAATAGTCCGAATGGGTAACGCCATAGGTTTTTTCATACACGTCCCTCGGAAGCCGGTAATCGGCACTGAGGTCAACAACCCTGATCCCGCGGGACAGCAGTTTGCCGGCATAGGTCATTGCCGCCGTGTGCGGGACCGCAAGAAATGCCACATCTGCATCTATGGCATCGGTTTCAGGATTCGAAAATGATAAATCTGTAAACCCTTTCAGGTGGGGATGGATCTGGTCAAGGGGGGTACCTGCAAGTTTCCGCGACGTGGCGCAGACAACATCTGCAGTTGAGTGGCAAGCAAGAAGGCGAATCAGCTCACCACCGGCATAGCCGGAGGCCCCGATAATCGCAATTTTCATGAGAAGAATATCCGGTTGTTGAAAATTTAATGCTTCTGTGAGAGAATTTTTTTTAAAAATTTTGGTTATTACAAAAAAATATTGGAAAACAACGTTATACCTGCCCGGTTTTGCGCGAATAAACGGAATAAAGGCGTTGCCCGAGCAGCTCAATCCGTTGCCGGTCTTCCAGGCCGCCAAGCAGGTCTTCCGGCAGTCCTCCGACACCATCCCGTGCGCCGACGTATGCCCCGCAGAGGAACGCGATGGTGTCGGTATTTCCCCCGGTATTTGCAGAAACGGTCAAAAGGTCGGGCGGGTGAGTATATCGGCTGATGAGGAAAAATGCGATCGGGACCGTCTGGAAGACCGAGACATCGTTGCCTATCTTGAGAAGGGCGGTTTCCGTATCCATCCCGTCCTTCTCCAGCACCAGCGCATTCCGTATCTTGCCGCCAAGCACCTCGTCCTCGACCTGTGCCTTTGCCAGCGCTTTTCCAACCGGATCGGGAGTCTCGTGAAGCGTGTGGTACAGGAGGGTGACAAAGGTTGATACCGCTGCATGTGCCGCCGGGTGGGTATGCGTAACATTGCATGCCCGCACTGCCCGTTCGCAGGCTTCGTTCATATCCGGGAAAGCGAGGGCAAAGGGGACGGCAAGGGGGAGGCAGCCGGCTGTGGTCGATTTCACTCCCTTCCGGGGAACATGCTCCCGGACGGTATGTTCACATACTGCGGAAACCGATCCGTCAGGAAAGCGCAGAGCTCCCCTGCTGTACAGTTCACGAAGTGCCGAGGTATACCGTTCCTCATTATATTTCCCATCGGCAAGGAGGGTCGAGACAAGGATCATCATCTGCGTATCATCGGTAAACTGGCCCGGGGTCAGGACTTCGTTGGGGTGGCCCTTATACGGGCGCCGGTACCCGTATTTCATCTTGTTGAGGTTGGGAGAAGTGCTTTCATTGGGCATACCGAGCGCGTCCCCAATGGCGGCTCCCAGCATACACCCCGTGAATTTCTTAAGCATCGATCCTCTATTGGAAAACCCGGACAGATAATTCTTGTTATATCCTTCATGAAGGGGCCGGATATTCGGAATTCCTGAAAAATTCACAGGATGGTCCCCAGCCCGCACGTTCATGCCGATTCCCAAAAGCTGCTGTTGTAGTCCCGTGTCGAACCGCATTTCGACAAATTATAAATACCATGTTCAACATGATTAATAATGTAAAATAGGTGGGACATGACGGAAGATTTTGATGTCAGACTTGTCGAGGACGTGAAATCGTACACGCCCGACCCACAGTACAGGAAAAACGCCTGGATGGCAGATTACCAGAAAACCTATGCAAAATTCCTTGCAGATCCGGAAGGTTTCTGGGAAAAGATGGCAAAAGAGCTGAATTGGATCAGGCCATGGGATAAGGTGCTTGAATGGAACTACCCGTACGCCAAATGGTTTACCAGCGCCAAGCTGAACATCACGGCAAACTGTCTTGACCGCCATGTCAGCGACAACCGGCGCAACAAGGTTGCCCTTATCTGGAGGGGCGAAGAGGGACGCGAACGGATTTTCACCTACCAGAAGCTGCTCTCTCAGGTGGCACGCTTTGCCAATGCCCTCAAGAAAATCGGGGTGAAGAAAGGGGACTGTGTCTGTATCTATATGCCGCTGGTTCCGGAGCAGCTCGTCGCCATGCTGGCCTGCGCCCGGATCGGCGCTGTCCACAGCGTGGTCTTCGGGGGTTTTGGGGCTGCTGCGCTGAATATGCGGATCCAGGATGCCGGAGCAAAGGTTGTCATCACTGCAGACATCTCGATCCGCCGCGGCAAGGCTATCCAGCTCAAAGCGATCGTCGACGAGGCGATCATCAATGCACCAACAGTAGAACATGTCGTGGTCCTGAGGCGGAGAGATCCTCCGGTTGACCTCAATGAACTCGAGCTTGACTTCAACGAGATGATGAAGGGAGTGTCCGATGTCTGCGAGCCGGAAGTCATGGATGCCGAAGACCCGTTCTTCATCCTGTATACCAGCGGTTCCACCGGAAAACCCAAAGGGATTGTCCACACCTGCGGGGGGTATATGGTGGGGACCTATTACACCAGCAAATACATCTTCGATATCAAGGACAACGATATCTACTGGTGTACTGCCGACCCGGGCTGGATCACCGGCCACAGCTATATCGTGTACGGGCCGCTGGCTGTCGGGGCAACCGTTTTCATCTCCGAGCTGACACCGGACTACCCGGATGCCGGCAGTTACTGGAGCCTGGTAGAGGAGCAGAAGATCACCATCTTCTACACAGCCCCGACAGCTATCCGCATGTTCATGAAGATGGGGGAGAGCTGGCCGAACATGTATAACCTGGACTCCCTGCGGATTATTGGATCGGTTGGAGAACCGCTGAACCCGGAGGCATTCGAGTGGTATTACCGGGTGATCGGAAAAATGAAAGTCCCGATCCTTGATACGTGGTGGCAGACCGAGACGGGCATGCACATGATCACCACCATGATCGGGGAGCCCATGCGGCCCGGCTTTGCCGGCAAACCCATCCCGGGGGTAGAAGCGGACGTTGTGGACAAGGACGGCAGGCCGGTCAAGCCCGGCACCGGCGGGCTGCTTGTTGTCAAATCACCGTGGCCGGCCATGCTGCGGACCGTGTACAATGACGATGAGCGTTACCGCAAGTACTGGTATACCATCAAGGGGGTCTACGCTGTCGGCGACCTCGCGGTCAAGGGCAAGGACGGCGATATCATGATCCTCGGGCGGGCGGATGACATCATCATCGTTGCGGGTCACAACATCGGGACAGCGGAGGTCGAGAGCGCACTCGTCTCCCACCATGCCGTTGCCGAGGCCGCAGTCATCGGAAAACCGGATGCCGTGAAAGGCAATTCCATCAAGGCGTTTGTCATCCTCCGCGTTGGCAATGAACCAAGCGAGAGACTTAAACAGGACCTGCTGCACCATGTCCGGACCACGCTCGGCCCGATTGCCATGCCCCATGAGATCGACTTCGTGGACAAACTGCCCAAGACCCGCAGCGGGAAGATCATGCGCCGGGTCCTGAAAGCAAAGGAGATGGGGATTGATCCGGGAGATATCTCGACGCTGGATGAATAAAACCCTCGCCTGTTTTTATAACGGGGAGGAGTACCTGCATACATCACGATAACCAGAGATTTTTGGAAGGAACATTATGACGGAAAGTTTACCTGAAACCATCCTTGGTATGGATGCCGGGAAAGGACGCTGGATCCTGATAGTTCTCGGTATGCTCATCAACCTGTGCCTTGGTACGATCTACTCGTGGAGCGTGTTTGTCGCACCGCTGACCAGTTACTTCACCAAAGACCTTGGCCTGGCTGTCACGGCAAGCGATATCCTGCTGCCGTTCTCGGTATTCCTTGCGTTCTTTGCAATAGCAATGCCGTTTGCCGGGAAATACATCGAGCAGTACGGGCCGAGAAATGTGACGATAGTCGGGGGAATACTCACCGGCCTTGGCTGGCTCCTGGCCTCATTTGCCACATCGGTACCCATGCTCTATGTCCTGTACGGTATTATCGGCGGGATCGGGGTTGGAATCGCTTACGGCGTACCGGTTGCGGTCGCAGCCCGCTGGTTCCCCGACCGGCGGGGTCTGGCCGTTGGCCTGACACTGCTCGGGTTCGGGTTCTCCGCATTCTTCACGGCAAATATCGCCGGATACCTGATCGGGGCCTATGGGGTAATGACAACATTCAGAATCTTCGGGATCGCGTTTGTCATCTTAACCATCCTGTTAGCCCTGCCGCTGAAATTCCCGCAGGCCGGATGGAAACCCGTCGGATGGACGCCCCCGGCACCGGTTGCCGGACAGGCAGTGAGCTGTGAATTCAGGCGCAACGAGATGCTGAAGACCACCTCGTTCTATGCACTGTGGGCGTGTTACTTTATCGGGTGCCTGGCCGGGCTCATGGCCGTGGGTATCGCAAAGCCGGTGGGTTCGGATATCGGGACAGAGGCGGGGCTGGCAACGGTCCTTGTCGGCGTCTTTGCGATCTTCAACGGCTTCGGGAGACCGGTCTTTGGTGCCCTCACCGACAAACTGACCCCCCGGAATACCGCCATGATATCCTTCGTTCTTATCGCGCTTGTATCCGCCCTCATGTGGCAGATGCCCACGGTTCCGGTCTACGTCCTTGCATTTGTCGTTCTCTGGGGCTGTCTCGGGGGATGGCTTGCGATCGCCCCGACGGCCACCGGCTGCTATTTCGGGACCGGGGATTACCCGCGCTGTTACGGCATCCTTTTCCTCGCCTATGGAGCGGGTGCCATTGCCGGGCCCCAGCTGGCCGGGTTCATCAAAACGTCAACCGGGTCATATCTCGGGGTATTTCCCTACGTAACGGTCCTCGCCGTGATCGGGTTTGTCATCGCGTTTGCGCTGCTAAACCCCCCGAAGGCGCCAGAAAAAGCCTGAACACTCCCCTTTTTTACCGGTTCCCGGGACAATTCCCGTTCCATTCCTGATGGATCTTCTTTCGTTGTGCGATCCGGTATCCCGATATGACCTGGATCGTGTCCCCGAATTCGCGGTCGAGAGCAGTGTCCCCTGAATCAACATAAAGGTACGGGATTTGTGCGAGCTTGTGTGGCGTTGCCACCGCGATGATTTTGTTTATACCGACCTTCCGGATAAGGCGGGCGCTGATCTGCTGGTTTCCTCTGCCCAGGATAAATCCCTGCGCCCCGATCGGGCTGAGGATGATCCGGGTATCCGGCGACTTCCCCGCAAGCGCAAGGAGGGTCTTTTCATCGCAGTCGGCTGCGACAAGCCGGCGGTCCCTTACCGCATCCACGCCGAGCAGGGTCTTTTTTATACCCAGCCTGCGGGCGATGGCTTCCGTTGTCGTGCCTGCCCCGATAATGTAAAGCGTTCCCGACAGCATTATCTCATCGATGAACTGTGCGATTGCGGCCTTTGCCCGCTCTTCATCGTGTTCTTCGTACACCTGTTTTGCGACCTGCATTTTCCCTGCGAGGACCGGGGTCCGGGCAATACCATAGAGCCGGGTCCTGAGGTGCCCGGCCCGGTATGCGTTCTCATCAACATCCAGCACCTCGGCATCCCTGAGCTGATGCCGGTCACATGCCAGCACAAGATCGGCTGCGCTTGCCGGGTCAACGGCAAAGACTGCAGAATACATTTTGACACCCGCGGGAATGCCAAGAACCGGAACCTCGCTTCCCGTTACATCCAGGACATCCCGTGCAGTCCCGTCGCCCCCGCAGAAAAGGACCAGGTCGATACCATTCTCAAGGAATGTGCGCACGGCATTCTTCGTATCTGCTGAACTGCTCTCTCCGGTATAGTGATAAAGGACCCGGTAACCGGTGATACCGGCTTCCTTCGCACTATCTTCACCCATTGCACCGGAACAGGTGACAAATGCCAGATCCGTATTCTCTTTAAGGATCCCCAGTGTTATCTTCGCCCTGTCCGGGGCATGGGGCTGTGCCCCGCGGCGCCGGGCCTCCGCAACAGAATTATCGGTACCTTTCAGCCCCACCGATCCTCCCATGCCGGCAACCGGGTTGACGATAAAGCCGATCCGTTTCATGAAAAAAGATAGTATGGGAGGTTTATTGTATCTTGGGTATCCGGCCGATTGCTTCCCTGATCAGCTCGTCCGGATACTCGTAGTCAACCAGTTGGCCGGCATAGTATGCATCATAGGCAGACATATCGAAATTACCATGGCCCGAGCAGTTGAAGAGGATCGTCTTGTCTTCCCCGCTCTTCCTGCACTTCAGCGCCTCATCGATTGCCGACCTGACGGCATGAGCGGTCTCGGGGGCAACAATGATCCCTTCCGTGCGGGCAAAGGTCTGGGCTGCATCGAAGACTTCACTCTGGTGATAGGCCACTGCCCGCATGACACCGTCATGAACCAGGCGGGACACAATGGGGGAATCGCCGTGATACCGGAGACCGCCGGCATGCATTGCAGGGGGAACAAAGTCATGGCCAAGGGTATACATCATGAGGAGGGGCGTTAAGCCGGCCACATCCCCGAAGTCATAGGTAAAGGATCCCTTGGTGAGCGACGGGCACGATGCGGGTTCGACACCGATGATGTCGATATCCTTGTGCTTTCCGGTCATTTTGTCCCCGGCAAACGGGAACGAGATCCCGGCAAAGTTTGACCCGCCACCGACACACCCGATGACAACGTCCGGGTAATCGTCGACCATGGCAAGCTGCTCCCGGCATTCCTGCCCGATGATTGTCTGGTGGAGGCAGACATGGTTCAGCACCGAACCGAGCGAGTAGTTGGTGTTGGCATGCGTTGCCGCATCCTCGACCGCCTCGGATATTGCAATCCCGAGCGCGCCCGGGGTATCCGGGTCCTTCTCCAGGACGGCTTTTCCCGAGTTCGTCCTGGTGCTGGGGCTCGGGATGCACTCCGCTCCCCAGACATGCATCATCGACTTGCGGTAGGGTTTCTGCGTGTAACTTGACCGGACCATGTAAATCGTGCACTTCAGGTCATAGAGCATTGTTGCAAAGGCAAGGGCCGAGCCCCACTGCCCTGCACCGGTCTCCGTTGCAATCCTCTCCATCCCGGCTTTCATGTTGTAGTATGCCTGGGGGATCGAAGTATTGGTCTTGTGGCTCCCGGCAGGGCTGACACCCTCCCACTTGTAGTAGATCTTCGCCGGGGTCTTGAGAAATTTCTCCAGCCGGTGGGCACGGTAGAGGGGACTCGGCCTCCAGAGATGCAGGACTTCCTGTACTTCCTGAGGGATGTCGATATACCGGTCCGTAGTTACTTCCTGTTTGATCAGTTCCATCGGGAAGATCGCTTTGAGGTCATCGGGTCCCACCGGTTTGTGGGTAGCGGGGTGGAGGGGTGGGTCCAGCGGCGATGGCAGGTCCGCCTGGACATTGTACCACTTCCTTGGCATCTGCTCCTCATCGAGCAGGATCTTGGTCTTCATACAAGGTACTTGTTTGTGTACAAATATATACATTATGGAACACTTTTGATTTGTGTTGTATTCTTTTGCACATTTTTGTCCGGCCCGGGAACAGAACCTGCCATGCATTTCTGAACAATCCCTGTCAAACCCCGTATCATTCACGCCAGGAAGAGGATCGTCATTCATCACAGCCGTTATGTGGCATCGCGGTACCGTGATTTTATCAAACGGCCGATGTCCGCTCCGGCCCTGAAAGGAACGGGTATAATGCAGCAGGTAGTGAGAAACCATTTATGGCGTCAACACTAAGATGTTGACGAGATCTCCAGCAGGACACTCATCCAGTTCCAACAGATACGGTGAAAAAACATGAACCCCTCCCTTATTGATATACTGCTCCGGCCGGATGCATTTTTCAGCAGATTAGCAACTGAGAACGAGAGCCTGAAAATTCCCGCTCTTATCATTCTTGCCGGTGGCATCGTAGCTGCGATACACGGATTCCTCATGGGAAGCCTGAATGCAAAGATGATGGCAGGAGTCATGCCCGGCATGGATATCATACTCTACCTTGTTACAGCGGCCGGCGCGCTGATAGGGGTCTTCATCTTCTGGATCCTTGCAGCCGGTGTATTTTATCTTCTTTCCCTCCTGTTCAAAGGACAGGGATCTTTCAACCGGGTACTGGCGATCGCGGGTTACGGATATCTCCCCCAGATCGCAGGTTCGATCCTCACCCTTGCCGCTGCAATCGTCTACATTCCGAAGATCACGGTGCCGGTACTGACAAAAGCGGCACTTACAGATCCGGCAATGACAGCGGAGGTTACCCAGGCACTGATGCACGACCCGGCAATGAGGGAGCTCACGCAGATTACCACCCTTGTTTCCATTGTCTTCATGCTCTGGAGTGCCCACATCTGGATCTATGGGATGACCCATTCCCGCGGGCTTTCCCCCCGCGATGCCGCCATCTGCGTAGGCGGGCCCGTTGTTCTTTACGTCCTGTACATGACCTACACGCTTGGAGTGATGTAAATGAAATCCCATCTGTTCCTGACCGGTATCTGCCTGCTGCTGCTGACCGGAATACTGCCCGGTACTGCCCTTGCGTATGCAACACCCGAATCAATTGTTGCCTATGGTCATGTATTCGTTTCCCGGGCGGTGTATGATCCGGCGGTATTCTTCTCAGGAGATCACGGTACCGTTACGGTCTATGTGACAAACGGGAACGGGAACGAGAGTGTTGTCGTGAACCATGCCATCATAGGGGATAAGAATATCCGGCTCACCAGCAATTCCTACGAGACCTCAGCGAATATCGGACCGCTCCAGACCCAGCCGTTTATCTTTTCCGTAACCGCTGATGCCGTCGAGGGGACGTATTACCCTATCTTTTCCCTGGGTTTCCGGGATGCGGAGAGCCTGTATTATCCGGCAATGGTCAAGATTGACGACACGCCGCTGGACATATCGGTTATTGACAAACCGGATACCTATACGCCGGGAAAGAAAAAGACCGTCGGGCTCCTCGTTGCCAACCCGCGGAATAATAACGTGACCAATGTTGCCCTGGAAGTAACCGGGGCGGGTATCACCGCCAATCCCGAACGGATCTTCATCGGGGAAGTCGGGGCGCGGGCAAAAGTCCCGGTGAACATCACGTTTACCCCCCGGCAGGAGACTGCGGTTCTGCTGACCCTGATCTATAATAACGGGGATAACCCCCACAGGACGACCATGGAAATCCCCCTGGTATTCAGGGTGGACAAGAAGCAGGCAAATCCGGTGATGAGCAATGTCCAGGTATCCTCTGAAACGGGCGTCTACCATGTAACCGGGGATGTCAATAACGCCGGTCTCGAGACTGCCAATACCGTTATGGTGACCGCCCTTGCACCTGCTGTACCGCTGGACCCCTACAAGACCTACGTTGTGGGTGCACTCAAACCGGACGATTTCGGCAGCTTTGAAGTTACCTTCACCGCAGAACCCGGTAATACGAGCATTCCCATCGAACTGTCCTACAAAGACGATGACGGGAATATCTACCGGTCGTTACAGGACGTGAAGATCTCCTCCGCCGGTATATCCGCAGCATCAGCGTCTGAGGGGGGTTCTTCGAACCTGCTGCCGGTTGCAGTCGCAGTGGTCCTCATCCTCCTCTTTGTCGGATTCTGGGCATACAACCTCAAAAGGAACAAGAAGTGACCTCATCCATGGACACCATCCCGGTGATGCAGTTCCAGGACGTAGTCAAGGTCTACCCGCTCCCGGCCGGCGATGTCGTGGCACTGGACGGGGTATCGTTCCGGGTGGACCGGGGGGAGTTCATCTCGGTGATGGGGCCGTCCGGTTCGGGGAAGTCCACGCTCCTCAACCTGATGGGCTGCCTTGATATCCCGACTTCCGGGGATATCTGGATCAGCGGCACCCGCATACGGGAGATGTCCGACTCAGCGCTGACCAGCCTGCGGAGGGACCGCATCGGCTTCATCTTCCAGTACTTCAACCTCTTCCCGCTCCTCAACATCATCGAGAACGTCACGTTCCCCCTGATGCTCAAGACCGGGAAGGGCGTGGACCCCGAGCGGGGGAAGGAGGTGCTCCGGGCAGTCCAGCTGGACGATAAGCTCTTCACGCACACGCCCACGGAGCTCTCCGGCGGCCAGCAGCAGCGGGTCGCCGTAGCAAGGGCCCTCATCAACAATCCCGACATCCTGCTCTGCGATGAGCCGACCGGCAACCTCGATTCAAAGACCGGGGCCGGTATCATGGACCTGATGACCGAGCTCAACCGGAAGGGGACGACCATCATCATGGTCACCCATGATTCCCATATCGCCAGCTACTCGAAACGGACGATCCGCATCGCCGACGGGAGGATCGTATCATGATCTTCTGGGAGATCGCGAAACGCAATATCAGGGTCCACTTCCTGCGCTCAGCCCTCGCCATGCTCGGCATCGTGATCGGGGTCGTTGCAATCGTATCGATGGGCATTCTCGGCAACGCCATGGTAGCCACGGTTTCCGAGACCATCTCATCTGTCGGGGACAGCGTCGTCGTATACCCGTATTTCGGGGGCGGGGGAATGGGCGGGGGAAGCACCGGGGACCTCAGGATCACGGACCAGCAGTTCCAGCAGATCAAACGTGTCGTTGCTCCCAACGTGGCAGTTCCGGTACAGTCGACATCGGAGCGCATGAAAATCGGCGTGAGTGGCGACGATATCATCGCCACCGTCTATGGTGTCGACCCGCAGTATTTGCCGGACCTCCGTTTCGACCTGGAATCCGGCAGCAACAACAATGCCAATTCCGGGTG
>Ga0209098_1001914_pt1 | contig 19000 bp, 13 predicted proteins | sample AD_JPNHW1_MetaG_FD_184429 | JGI IMG/M metagenome (GOLD analysis project Ga0209098, IMG submission 184429) | Active sludge microbial communities of municipal wastewater-treating anaerobic digesters from Japan - AD_JPNHW1_MetaG (SPAdes) (version 2) | ecosystem: Engineered > Bioreactor > Anaerobic... | reverse complement strand
TTCAGTCTTGGTGGTGTCCACCCAAAGGAAAACAAGCTATCCTGCGATCAAAAGATTAAGATAATAGGGTTGCCAAAAACAGCCACTATTTCATTAACCCAATGCCTAGGTGCAGCTCCAGAGCCTATAGTTAACAAGGGCGATAAGGTTAAAGTTGGACAGCTTATAGCAAAGGGTAGTGCTTATATCTCTGCGAACATTCATGCTTCAGTTTCTGGAACAGTTAGTAAGGTTGAAGATGCAATAGATGCAAGCGGTTTTCGGAGAAAGTCTGTTATTATTGATGTAGAAGGCGATGAATGGCTCGAAACTATTGACAGAACGATTACAATCAATAATGATGTAAATTTAAGTAGAGAAGAAATTATTGCTAAGATTAAGGACGCTGGGGTTGTTGGAATGGGTGGAGCAACGTTTCCTACTCATGTAAAGCTTTCAATTCCTGAAGGTAAAAAAGCAAAACACCTTATAATTAATGGCGTTGAATGTGAACCCTATCTTACATCCGATCACCGAATAATGCTTGAAAGGGGAGAGGAACTTTTAATTGGGATTAGGATTTTGATGAAGGCAATTGGTGTTGATACTGCTTTTATTGGAGTAGAAAGGAATAAGCAGGATGCAATTGATCATCTCTCAAAATTAGCCGAGAAATGTTTAGGTATTAAAATCATTCCTTTAAAAGTAAAATACCCACAAGGTGGTGAGAAACAGTTGATAAAAGCAGCTGTTGGAAGGGAAGTACCATCTGGTAAACTCCCCATTGAGGTTGGCTGTGTGGTTCAAAATGTTGGAACTGCAATTGCTGTTTACGAAGCCGTTCAGAAAAACAAACCTTTAATTGATAGAGTTGTAACTGTAACTGGGAAATCTGTTAAAATTCCATGTAACCTGCAAGCACGAATTGGCACGCCAATTTTTATGTTAATAGAAGAAGCAGGAGGCTTACCCGAAAATACTGGTAAAGTCATTAATGGTGGCCCTATGATGGGGAAAGCCCTAAATTCTTTAGATGTTACAGTAGTAAAAGGGATGTCAGGACTTGTAATTATGCCTGAGAATGAGAGTAAACGACCCACTACTGCAAACTGTATTCGTTGTGCAAAGTGCACTTTTGCTTGCCCAATGGGCTTAGCACCCTATCAAATTTCCCTTCTTGTTGAAAGCGGTAATGTTGAGCGAGCCGAAGAGGAAAGGGTTATGGATTGTATGGAATGTGGTTCATGTGCATATACTTGCCCATCAGCTAGACCTTTACTCGATAATTTAAGGGTGGCAAAAAATAAAGTAGGCCTATTAATCAGATCAAGAGCAAAATAATATATGGCAAATTTACTTACAATCTCAGGTTCTCCCCACGTTAATAGCGATCTATCAGTCAAAAAGATAATGTGGGGTGTTGTTATTGCATTAGTTCCAACAATGCTTGTTTCGTTTTGGTATTTTGGATTAGGCGCAATCATTATCACACTTTCATCAGTTTTGGCTTGCGTACTCTTCGAATATTTAATTCAAAAGTACATGCTTAAGCAATCACCTACTGTTAGCGATGGCTCTGCCGTAATTACGGGTATTTTACTTGCATTAAATGTTCCAAGCAATCTACCAATATGGATGATAATAATTGGTGCACTGGTTGCAATTGGAGTTGCAAAAATGACATATGGAGGCTTAGGGAAAAACCCATTTAATCCAGCGTTAATCGGTAGGGTATTCCTATTAATATCTTTCCCAGTAGATATGACTTCGTGGCCTTTACCCTCGGTAAATAGAACAGCAATATTTGATGCAATTACTGGCCCAACTGCACTTGGAACAATAAAAGAGGGTGTTGCAAAGGGTGAAAGTATTCAGCAATTGATGCATAACATCCCTTCATACACCGATATGTTATTAGGAAACATGGGTGGTTCGCTTGGTGAGGTTTCGGCAATCGCAATAATTCTAGGTGGTTTGTTTATGCTATTCCGAAAGATTATTACTTGGCATATCCCAGCCTCTTTCTTGCTAACTGTATTCGTATTTACTGGTATTCTTTTCGAGATAGATAACACTAAGTATGTTGATCCAGTTTTTCATTTACTCACAGGAGGTTTGATGCTAGGCGCAATCTTTATGGCAACAGATATGGTTACATCGCCTATGTCTAAATCAGGGATGCTTATTTTCGGATTTGGTTGTGGGTTGTTAACTGTGCTAATCAGAGTTTGGGGATCGTACCCCGAAGGAGTTTCTTTTGCAATTTTAATTATGAATGCCCTGGTACCCTTAATCAACAAGGGTTTCAAACCTAAAAAATTTGGGGAGGTTGTAAACAATGGCTAAACTAGAATCATCTCTAAAAAATATGGTATTATGCCTTTTACTGATATCGATGGTGATGTCAGCAGCGCTTGGAATTGTTTATGCTATAACGAAAGGCCCAATTGAAAAAACTAGCAAACAGGCTGAAATTGATGCTATTAAAAATGTACTTCCAAGTTTCGATAATGACCCAACAAAGGAAGCTAAAACTATAGATGGCTTAGTATACTATGTTGCCACCCAATCGGGCGAAATTGTTGGTTGTGCTGTAAAAACCTATACCAATAAGGGTTTTGCTGGCCATTTTGAGATAATGGTAGGTTTTAAACCCGATGGAACTATCTTTAAAACTGCTATACTTGATCAAAAAGAAACACCTGGCTTAGGTGATAAAATGAAGACCAAATGGAAGGATCAGTTCAATGAGAAGAATCCTACATCATATAAACTTGCAGTAAAAAAGGATGGAGGCGATGTAGATGCAATCACAGCGTCCACTATCACTTCAAGAGCTTTTTGCGATGCTGTTTCCCGTGCTTACAATGGGTATATGAATAATATTTTGAATACAACTAATAAATAGAGAGGGGTTGTTATGAGTAGCCTTAAATTTTTTACAAATGGGTTATTAAAAGAAAACCCAACATTTGTGCTTGTTCTTGGAACTTGCCCGACTCTAGCAGTCACAACTGCGGCCTTTAACGGTATCGGTATGGGACTTGCAACCACCTTTGTACTGGTATTCTCAAATATGTTTATTGCGTTGCTTAAAAACTATATTCCCGATAAGGTTCGTATTGCGGCTTTTATTGTGATTATAGCAACGTTTGTTACCATTGTTGACCTTTTAATGAAAGCGTTTGTACCTGATATATATAAAACGCTTGGTATTTTCATTCCTCTTATAGTTGTTAACTGTATTATTCTTGGAAGAGCCGAGGCTTTTGCACAGAAGAATGAGGTAAAAAGTTCAATTCTCGATGGTTTGGGAATGGGCATAGGATTCACACTAGCAATCACCCTTATGGGATCAATCCGAGAGATTCTAGGTAGCGGTTCAATATTTAATATTCCAATACTCGCTGAGAACACTAAAACAATTCTACTCTTCATATTACCTCCCGGTGCGTTTTTCACCTTTGGTTATATGATTGCAATTTTCAATAGGTTTAAAGCAAAGTATAAATTTTAATACTTTATTACCATGGACTTAATTAATATCATCATACTTGCACTAATCGTTAACAACGTTGTGCTTGCTCAGTTCCTCGGAATTTGTCCTTTTCTAGGTGTTTCAAACAAGGTGTCAACTTCAATAGGTATGGGTGCTGCAGTTGTCTTCGTGATGGCACTTGCCAATTTTGTTACCTATTTTATACAATTCTATATCCTTGTTCCGCTGCATATTGAGTTTATGCAAACAATCTCGTTCATTTTTGTTATTGCATTTCTAGTACAGGTGGTTGAGATTATTCTAAAAAAAGCGGCACCTGCTCTTTACCAAGCATTGGGTATATATCTTCCGTTGATTACAACAAACTGTGCAGTACTGGGTATTGCAATTCTTGCCGTTCAAAAGAACTATAACCTAATTCAAAGCGTGGTTTACGCATCGTCTATCGCAGTTGGATTTACCCTTGCTTTAATTCTAATGGCAGGTATTCGGGAACAGTTGGAATTAACCGGTTATCCGAAAGGGATGAAAGGTTTTCCTATTTCTTTAGTTACAGCGGGGCTTCTATCACTAGCTTTTATGGGTTTCTCCGGATTAGTAAAATAACCTAACAATAACTAAAACATCTATTATGGCATCTAAACTATTAAAGTGGCTGTTTACGATTACAGCATTAATTCTTGTGCCTTACTTTGCTTTTGCCGAAGGTGGTAGCGCCGGTCCTTCGATTGGTGGGATAAGAATTGAATTCTACCTATTTGGCCTGACCCTTATTGGTGTTGCTCTTTTTCATCACCAAACATTTTGGGTAGCGATTTCGGGTTTAACTGCAATTGTTCTTTATAAACTTTTCTTTATTTCTGGATACCCATTTGCTGAGCATTTTTTTGGTAGTAACTCAATGATTGATCAGCTGGTTCATAAGGATATGCGCCAAGGGGAATGGGGAATTTTACTTAATCTCTTAGGATTACTTCTTGGATTTGCCGTGCTAGCAAAGGTTTTTGAGGAATCAGGTGTTCCAGATATTCTTCCAAAATACTTACCCAACGACTGGAAAGGTCCATTTGTACTACTTATTTTCGTATTTGTTCTATCATCGTTCCTTGATAATATTGCTGCTGCAATGATTGGTGGTACAATTGCTCTTGTAGTTTTCAAAAATAAGGTTCACGTAGGTTTTGTTGCTGCAATTGTAGCCGCATCAAACGCAGGGGGCTCTGGTAGTGTGGTTGGTGATACTACAACAACAATGATGTGGATTGATGGGGTTTCTGCTTTTAATGTTCTTCATGCTTTTGTAGCGGCTGGTGTTGCACTTTTAATTATTGCTTGGTTTGCTGCACATCAACAGGATAAGCATCAAAGAATTACAGCAGATGCTAAGCCTGGAGTTAAGGTTGATTGGGTTCGCCTTGGTATTGTAGTATTAATGCTAATTGGTGCGATTCTTTCAAATGTTTACTATGATATGCCTGCACTCGGTGTGTGGATTGCTATTTTAATTGGTGCTATTGTAACAAAAATGCCTTGGGGTGAAATTAGTGGATCAATCAAGGGCTCAATATTCCTATTATGCTTGGTGACTTCGGCATCATTCATGCCCGTTGAGACTTTACCCGATGCATCATGGATGTCGGCATTTATCCTTGGATTCGTATCTGCAGTATTCGATAATATCCCATTAACCAAGCTTTGCCTCGATCAAGGGCACTTCGACTGGGGTATGCTTGCTTACTCAGTAGGTTTTGGTGGATCAATGATTTGGTTTGGTTCTTCAGCAGGTGTAGCTATTACCAACAAATTTTCTGAAGCTCGCAATGTAATGCTTTGGTTGCGCAAAGGATGGCATGTAACTTTAGCTTATATAGTTGGTTTCTTTGTTCTTCTTTTTGTTATGGGTTGGGAGCCTGCTAGTAATAAGCAACATAAAGAGCCTCCAATAGAATGTACTTCACCTGATTGTCCAGTGAAAGCTAAGGCTCAGTTTGATCTGGAGCATCAAAAGGCTGAAAATCCTAAGTAGTGTTTTAAAATTAAGTTTAATAAGAGGGTGTATCATATTCCGATACACCCTCTTGCTTTTCAGTAACCATAGCACTTATAATCCCTTACGCAACCTTTTAGCTTTTATTTTCATCTTTTTCTAAACTGTTGGTGCTATCTTTGTTGTGCTTTCTAGTACCAACTTTTTCTTAGCGTGAAGTATTCAAAGGATTTTATTAATAGGTTAAAACGAGGGGATCGAGCAGCACAACACATTCTTTACGATGCAATATCGGCAAAGATGTATGGTGTTTGTATGCGCTATGCCGGTAACCCCGATTTAGCGAAGGATATTCTTCACGATGGGTTTGTAAAGGTGTTTACATCGATAAAAGCATACAGAGGAGAGGGTTCTTTTGAGGGATGGGTAAGGAAGATAATCGTCAATACTGCTTTAGAGTTTTTAAGGCAACGACGAAATATTGAGGAGGTTGATCTTAGCCAAGCATCATTTAAAACGGTTGAGATATCAAGTGTAGAGCATGATATTAATTTTTTTTTAAAAATAGTATCGGATCTTCCTATACAGTATCGAACTGTTTTTAACCTATACGCCATTGATGAGTACTCACATAGTGAAATTGCTGAAATGCTGAATATCACTGAATCAACAAGTAAGTCGAACTACTCAAGAGCAAAGGCAATTTTAAGAGATAAACTTGAAAAACTGGTGGACTTTAAGTATGAAGAGTTTATACGATAACCAACACGAAGCCGATATGATTGAACGGCTTAAATCCTTGGAGGTCACTCCACCGGAAGGTTCGTGGGATGATATTCAGAATACGCTTAAACTAAAACGTAGAAGAAGCATCGCTATATTCTCTTCACTGGCATCGGCTGCTACAGTTGCACTATTTTTTACCATTACTGGCATTAACTTAATTTCTAACAACAATTCTACTAATCAGGATAAAATTGCAATATCAAAGAGTAAAATCGAAATACCCAAGATTGTTATAAATCAACCTAAAATTGTTGATAATCAGAATAGTATTGTTGCTTCTGAAAAAAAGTATGAATTAAATAGTGTGGTAGAGAGAGAAAAAATCCAAACGGTTAAAGAATCTAATGTAATTATTAATCAATTAGAAGTACCAGAGCCGATTCAAACTATTCAGGGCAAGCCATTAAAAAGTTACCCTCAATCCCAAGTCAATATTTCATACATTATAAAATCAAAACAAAGCTATTCAAAACTAGCTTCAGTAAGCAAGAATGATAATAAACGCAAGGGAAAGTGGTTCGTTTCAGCATCAGGATTTCCGGTTTACTCGTTTCACACTGCTGGAATCGCTAAAAAAGAGGGAACTCAGAATGAGAGCGGAATGATGTCGTGGGGAGGATCAATATCAGTTAGTTATAATTTTTCAAAAAGTTTTTCGATTGAAGGGGGTATTTCCTATAGCAAAGTTGGTGAGCTAGAGAAAAACCTATACATTGCTGGCACAAACCTCAGAGGCCCTGCAATATTTACAAATGGCGCTTCTAGTACCTACGGAAACTTAACTCTTAACGACGATGACTATAGGTTGCTTGATGCCGAGGACGTAAGTTCAGTTCAAACTTTAGTTGCTACAAATTACACTAAAGTAAGTGGGAGTCAGCAATTCAAATACATTGAGATACCTATTTTATTTGCTAAACGATTTTATTACAGAGGCTTTAAGTTTAGTTTGAAGGGAGGCTTTTCTGAAAGCATTTTAATAGGAAATAAACTCGAACTAAGGGGTGATAAAATAAATCTTAGCGGTAAAACAGCCGGTATGGATAAATATTCTAGTTCTGCTATTGCTGCAATCAGCTTATCCGTTCCATTACTTAATAAAGTCAATTTACTAATTGAGCCTAATATTAGAATTGGGTTGAAATCTCTATCAACTAGTTACGGGAAAAGTTATCCATTCGCTTCGTATATCAAATTTGGGGTTGAGGTTCCTTTGTGATTTGAATTTACCTTCTTCGGTTAATAGCCTAAAAAATTACTAACTTTGCCCGATTTTCACAAAACAAATGGTGGAACGGAGTTGTTGTTTTAAAAAATAGGCTATGAATTTTAAAGGGATTAACTGGAAGAGGCTTACCGTTATTGGGGTTGTACTTTCTTCTTTAGTAATTGTTATTCTATATATTACGCTTACTTCAGATGTTGCTGGGTGTAGTGAGTTGTCAAATACAAAACGCGATACGGGTTTGTTTAGAAATCCAGCATACCAAATTCCGTTACCCGATAAGATTTTCTTTGCCAATGAGGAAGTTCCTATAAATTATTTTGATGTTCGCGAAAGCCTCGATCGCGAGTTGCAACTGAATACCTATTGGCACTCTCAAACACTTTTAATACTTAAACGTGCAAATCGCTTTTTCCCCATTATCGAGCCAATTTTAAAGGAGAAAGGTGTTCCTGATGATTTTAAATTTTTAGCGGTAGCTGAAAGTGCACTTGCACAGGAAATATCACCCTCAAAAGCGGTAGGGTTTTGGCAAATACTTGAAAAAACCGGAAAGGAATTGGGGCTTGAAGTTAATAAAGAGGTTGATGAACGTTACAGCATCGAGAAATCAACCAGAGCAGCCTGCGATTTTTTACTTAAAAGTTACACTAAGTTTGGCAATTGGACAATGGCAGCAGCGTCTTACAATTTTGGGAGTAACGGTATTGACCGCCAAATAGATCGTCAGAATAATGAAAGCTACTACAATTTAGTCCTTGGAGAGGAAACCGGAAGGTATATTTACCGCATTCTTGCATTTAAAGTGATTTTTGAAAATCCTCAGAAGTATGGATTTAATCTCAGTAAAAAGGATTTGTACCCTCAACTTAAGTATAGCACTATTGAGATTGATACCTCAATTACAAGTATTGCCCGCTTTGCCGAGCATTTTGGTACAAATTATAAGATGATTAAAACCTTTAATCCTTGGATGAGAGAAAACTATTTGCCTAATAAATCAAGGAAAAGGTATCAAATTCAGATTCCTGACAAAGATTTTAGGGAGAATGCTTATAGTGATTAGAATTCAGAAGACAGAATTCAGGAGTCAGGAGTCAGATTTTTGATATCAGATGTCGAAACGATAAGAGAAATGAAAATACTAAAGGGAGAAGCAACGGAGGTTTCGGTTCAGGGCGCAAGGGTGCATAACCTGAAGAATATCGATGTAAATATCCCTAGAAATAAGCTTACTGTAATTACTGGATTAAGTGGCAGCGGTAAGTCATCGTTGGCATTTGATACGATATATGCTGAGGGGCAGCGTCGGTACATCGAAACGATGTCAGCCTATGCACGCCAATTTCTTGGCACAATGGAACGTCCCGATGTAGATAAAATTTCAGGATTGAGTCCTGTAATCTCAATTGAACAGAAAACAACAAACCGAAACCCGCGATCAACGGTTGGTACAATAACTGAGATTTACGACTTCCTTCGCTTGCTTTATGCACGTGCTTCAATTGCATACTCTTACAATACAGGCGAGGAGATGGTTCGATATACCGATGAAAAAATTGTCAATCTAATTCTCGAAAACTTTACCGATAAGAAAACAGCCATTTTAGCACCTGTTATTCGTGGTAGAAAGGGGCATTACAAGGAGCTGTTTGAGCAGCTTCGCCGCAAAGGCTATCTATATGCAAGGATTGATGGAGAAGTGGTTGAGATGAAATCTGGTTTAAAACTCGATAGGTATAAAATTCACCATATCGAGTTGGTTGTCGATAAAATGAAGGTTTCTGAGGAGGATAAAAAACGTTTATCGCAATCGGTTAACGTAGCAATGGGTCATGGCAAGGGAACAATCATGGTGCTTGATATGGATGCAAATAGTAGTAGGTACTTTAGCCGCCATTTGATGTGTCCAACCACCGGAATTTCCTATGATGAACCAGCACCGCATACTTTCTCGTTTAACTCTCCACAAGGTGCGTGCCCTCATTGTAATGGAATTGGAACGGTAAATGAAGCAGATTTATCAAAGATTATTCCTAATTCAAAGCTGAGCATTAATAAAGGTGGTATCGAACCACTTGGTCCATATAAAAGTTCATTGATATTTTGGCAACTTGAGGCTATTGCTGCAAAATACGAGTTCTCACTTTCCGATCCTATTGAGAGCATTCCAGAGGAAGCCTTGAAAGTAATCCTTTACGGTTCAGAGGAGCAGTTTAAGCTTAAGCACCCATCAATGGGTTTATCATCGTCTTATTTTTTGAGTTTTGAAGGAGTGGTAAACTTTGTTCAAAATCATCAGAATGAGGAGTTAAGCGGAAAAGGACCAAAATGGGCTGAGCAGTTTATCCGTCAGGTGAGTTGTCCTGTTTGCCATGGAACAAGGTTAAAAGATGAGTCCCTTTGCTTTAAAGTTGACGGAAAGAGTATTGCAGAAGTATCTGCTTTAGATATTGACGATCTTTGGAAATGGCTGCAAGGATTGGAAAATAGGTTGAATAGTAGACAAAAAGCGATTGCAACCGAAATACTAAAGGAGATTAGGGAACGAGTTAGTTTTCTTCTTGATGTTGGGTTGAACTACCTATCGCTAAATCGGAGTTCTGCATCACTTTCAGGAGGGGAGAGCCAACGTATTCGGTTGGCAACTCAAATTGGGTCAAAACTTGTAAACGTTTTATATATTTTGGATGAGCCAAGTATTGGTTTGCACCAAAGAGATAATATTCGATTAATTGACTCATTACGAAAGCTTAGGGATGCAGGCAATTCAGTAATAGTGGTTGAGCACGATGAGGAGATGATTCTTTCAGCCGATTATGTTGTTGATATTGGTCCACAAGCGGGAAGATTAGGTGGGAAGATTGTTGCCGAGGGTACACCCGATCAGATATCCAAAACGGACACTCTTACAGCAAAATATTTAAACGGAACATTAACCATTCCAATTCCTGAAAAATACCGCGAAGGTAACGGGAAATCAATTGTTATTAAAGGTGCAAAAGGGAATAACCTAAAAGGCATTGATGTTGAATTTCCATTAGGCAAATTTATATGTATTACAGGTGTCTCGGGTAGTGGAAAATCAACATTGGTTAACGAAACGCTGCATCCTGCAATTAGCAAGGTTTTATACCGATCATTTCAAGAGCCTTTGGAATACGACAAGTTGATTGGAATTGAGAATATCGATAAAGTAATTGAGGTTGATCAATCCCCAATTGGGCGTACTCCACGGTCAAATCCAGCAACATATACCGGTGTTATGACCGATATTCGTAAACTTTTCGAGTTAACTCCCGATGCAAAAATCAGAGGGTATAAGGCGGGTAGATTTTCCTTTAATGTAAAAGGTGGTCGGTGCGAAACCTGTAGAGGTGCTGGAGTTCAGGTAATTGAAATGAATTTTTTACCCGATGTTTACGTTAAGTGCAAGGAATGTAATGGTTTGCGTTATAATCGCGAGACATTAGAAGTAAAGTTCAAGGGCAAAAATATCAGTCAAATACTTGATATGACAATCTCCCAAGCCGTTGAGTTCTTCGAGAGCATTCCATCTATCTATCAAAAAATAAAAACTTTAAAAGAGGTAGGACTAGGTTACATTACCCTTGGGCAACCTTCTACAACACTATCAGGAGGGGAATCACAGCGTGTTAAATTAGCTGCTGAGCTTGCTAAGCGTGATACCGGAAAAACACTTTACATACTCGATGAACCAACAACTGGTTTACATTTCGAGGATGTACGAGTGCTTCTTGAGGTTCTAAATCGCTTGGTTGATAAGGGCAATACCGTTATGGTTATTGAGCATAACATGGACGTAATCAAAACTGCTGATTATATTATAGATCTTGGCCCCGAAGGTGGCTCCGGTGGTGGTAAGCTTGTTTGCTTTGGGACACCCGAGGAGGTTATGAAAAACAAGAAGAGCTATACAGCTGAGTACTTAAAACGAAATCTTAAAAGAGATTTTACTAAAAGTTCATAAGTTCAAAAGTTGATAAGTTTATGAGGAATTAACGACTAGCTACTGTCAACTGTCAACTAACAACCATCAACTATTCCTCCTTATACCAACCCGAATAAAATAGGTAATTCCGAGCAATTCTCTCATTCATTTCCTTGCTTTGTGCAGGATCAACGGTTTTAATGAATTTAGCGGGTACTCCTGCATAAATGCTATTCGGTTCAACAACTGTTTTTTCCATTACTAATGCGTTGGCGGCTACAATTGCTCCCTCTCCAATTTCAGCATTGTCCATAACGGTTGAGCCCATTCCTAGCAAAGCCCCATTGTTTACTTTTGCCCCGTGAACTATAACACCATGACCAATTGAAACATCGTCGCCAATATTAATTACAGTTTTTTGGTAGGTTGTATGCAGAACTGCGTTATCCTGAATATTTACACGATTTCCAATACGAATTGAGTTCACATCACCCCTTAGAACAGCACCGTACCAAATACTGCAATCATCACCTATTTCAACATCTCCTATAATTACAGCAGTTTCAGCGATATAACAATTTTTCCCAATTTTAGGGGTAATCCCTCGTAGCGGTTTAATTAGTGCCATTGATTCCTTTTTTCTTCAAAGGTATGGAAAATATAGAATTCAGAATTCAGTAGTAAGAATTCAGATTTTAATATGAAATGGAAAATAACTGTCTTCGATGGTGGTAATTTTTTTAAGTTTTGTTAGTTATCATTCCCGCGGAAGCGGGAATCTATTTTTCCCGAATGGATTCCGGGTCTTCGCCCGGAATGACACTAAGGTTAGTTTTATAAATTAGGTATAATAGCAGATATTTAAATTTTTTTATATGTAGTAGTTGCAAGCAAATTTACTGGGAGGGTTCACATTTTAAAAGCATAGAAAAATTTATAAACGAGAATCTTAATGGAAATGTAGAATGATTGGGTAATTGCTTACAATTTTCTTGAAAATCAGACAATAAACTTACAAATGATAAGATGCTTAAAAACAGAAATATTGCTAATTGTTTGATATTTATCATGTTAATGAGTGTTATAAAAAACATATTTTCTAGGACAATGTATAGTATAAAGGTTAATTTTGTATCGAAAAAAATTTCAATATCTAAGATGATTAAATAGTCTATTTTTCACTTAATAGGCATTTGCATTTTAGGTAAATTTGTTTTTATAATTTAATTTAATCTGACATGAGTGAACAAAAACAAGTCCTTGAGCTCGAAGAAGTTGTAGTTCGCTTCTCTGGTGACTCAGGTGACGGTATGCAGTTGACTGGTACATTGTTCTCAGATGCTTCGGCATTGTTTGGGAATAGTGTAAGCACATTTCCAGATTACCCTTCGGAGATCCGTGCTCCGCAGGGGACGATTGGCGGTGTCTCTGGCTTCCAAGTGAACATTGGAAGTGCAAAGGTTAATACACCTGGAGACTACTGTGATGTGCTTGTTGCAATGAACCCTGCAGCTCTTAGGGCAAATGCAAAGTGGGTAAAAGCTGGTGGCATGATTATCGTTGATAGCGATACTGTTAACGAGAAAGGCTTACAACGCGCTGGCTTTAAAACCGATAATCCTGTTGAAGAGCTTAAGCTACAGGATTACAAAGTAATTTTTGCTCCTATTACTACCCTTACAAAGGAGAGTTTAAAAGATTCTGGATTGGACAACAAGAGTATTGTTCGTAGTAAGAACATGTTTACTCTTGGAATGGTTTACTACATCTTCTCCAGACCATTAAACTTTACAGAAAAGTACTTTGAAATTAAATTCAAGAAGAAACCTGAGATTATTGAGGCCAATAAGAAGGTTCTTCGCGATGGTTTCAACTATGCTGGAAATATTCATGCAATTGCCAATACTTACCATATCCCAGCAGCAACGAGCATTCCAAAAGGGAAATACCGTAATATAAACGGTAACACTGCAACCGCTTGGGGTTTTATTGCTGCTTCAGAAAAATCGGGTCTTCCGCTATTCTGTGGTTCATACCCTATTACTCCTGCAACCGAGATTCTAATTGAGCTTGCAAAGCGCAAGGATTTAGGTGTGAAAACCCTTCAAGTTGAAGATGAAATTGCAGGTATTTGTACTGCAATTGGTGCTTCATACGCAGGTAACTTTGCCGTAACTTCAACATCTGGACCTGGCTTATCACTAAAGAGTGAGGCTATGGGTTTGGCAACTATAACAGAACTTCCATTAGTTATAGTTGATGTTCAACGCGGTGGCCCTTCAACAGGTTTGCCAACAAAGACTGAGCAATCTGATCTTTTCCAAGTGCTATTTGGCCGTAACGGCGAATGCCCTATGATAGTTGTTGCTGCTAGTACTCCAAGTAACTGTTTTGACTATGCTTTTTACTCTGGTAAATTAGCAATGGAACACATGACTCCAGTGGTTCTACTTACCGATGGTTATATCGCTAATGGTACAGAACCTTGGAAAATTCCTAGCATGAAGGATTATCCAGCAATAAATCCTCCAATTGTAGCTGAAGGTACTGAAGGGTACATGCCATACGCTCGTGATGAAAAACGTCTTGCTCGCCGCTGGGCTTTCCCTGGTAAAAAAGGGATTGAGCACCGTGTAGGTGGTCTTGAGAAAGACTTTATTAAAGGGTCTGTTTCTCACGATCCAATCAACCACCAGAAAATGACTGATATTCGCGCTGCTAAGGTGCAAAGAGTTCAGGAGTTTATTCCAGAACAAGAAGTTATTGGTGATAAAGAAGGTGATCTTCTTGTAGTTGGCTGGGGTGGAACCTATGGACACCTATTAACAGCTGTTCAAGAGATGCGTAAAAAAGGTAAAAAAGTTTCTCTTTGCCATTTCAACTACATCAACCCTCTACCTAAGAATGTTCATGAGATACTCGGTCGTTACAAGAAAATTATTGTATGCGAGTTGAACATGGGACAATTTGCAAACTACTTAAGAATGAACTTTCAGGAGTTCAACTACCTTCAGTTTAATAAGGTACAAGGACTTCCTTTTACAGTAGTTGAATTAGTTGATAAATTTAACAAAGTATTGGAGGGCAAATAATCATGGAAGAAAAATTCAAATATACTCCGCAAGATTTTAAGAGCGATCAGGAAGTTCGTTGGTGTCCCGGTTGTGGCGATCACTTCATCCTTAACGCTGTACAAAAAGCCCTTCCAGAGGTTTCGCATGTCCTCAATTACGACATGGAGCGTTATGTATTCGTATCAGGTATTGGTTGTTCAAGCCGTTTCCCATACTACGTAAACACTTTTGGTTTCCATGGTATACATGGCCGTGCTTCGGCAATTGCTACCGGTATTAAAGTAGCAAATCCAAAGCTTAGCGTATGGCAAATAACCGGTGATGGTGATGCACTTGCAATTGGTGGTAACCACTTTATTCATGCAGTTCGTCGTAACATCGATATCAATATTCTTCTTTTCAACAACGAGATTTACGGTTTAACAAAAGGTCAGTACTCACCAACCTCAAAGTTGGGAGCAATTACAAAAACTTCTCCTTTTGGAACCGTTGAGCATCCTTTCCGCCCAGGTGAATTGGTTATAGGCGCTCAGGGTAAGTTCTTTGCTCGTTCACTCGATGTTGAAGTTAAGCTTACCTCAGAAATAATGGTTGAAGCAGCTAAACACGATGGAACATCTGTTGTTGAGATTCTACAAAACTGTGTTATCTACAACGATAGAACCCATGCTGCTATTACAGATAAAGAAAATCGTGATGATCGAGTTATCACCTTACGTCATGGCGAAAAGATGATCTTTGGAAAGAACCGCGATAAAGGATTAATCCTTAGCGGTCTAAGCTTAAAGGTTGTTACCATTGGTCAAGGTGGATTTACAATGGATGATATCTTAACTCACGATGCTTACGAGCCAAACCCAGGCGTTCATATGATGCTTGCCAATATGGCTTACCCCGATTACCCTGTTGCAATTGGCGTTATACGTAACGTTAAGGATTCAACCTATGACGATAACGTTCGCGACCAGGTTCTTCAGGTTATGAAATCAGCCAAAATAAAAAACATGGACGAACTGCTTAACAGCGGTGAAACATGGGAAGTATAGAACTAGCATTACTATTTAGAAAGAGGCGTGTTTTTCATGCCTCTTTTTTTGTATAAAGCTTTTTTGAAGCGCACCTAAAATCATTTATCTTTATCAATTGTCAAATTGATTTAAGATGCCGTACTCTCAGTCGTATCTTAGTACTATAGGAATAGATTTCAGCGATACATCGTTCGATAAGCTGATGCAGAAACGTATTCATAAAGTACTGCTTATTTGCAGTAGTTATGATGCATTTATGCTCGAGGAGGATGGTCGTATCGATGAGCAAATTTTTAACGAGTACGTTTCGCTTAGTTTGAGGTATCCACCTGTATTCATTCAGGCTCACTCTGCACGGGAGGTTTTACGAATATTACAGGAAGAGCAGATAGATCTTATCATATCTATGCTGAACATTAGCGATATGGATGCGTTCCATCTTGCCCGACTTCTTAAATCAAGATATTCTGATATTCCAATTGTTGTTCTTACTCCCTATTCGCGCGATGTTACCCTCCGATTACAAAAAGAGGATTTAAGTGCCATTGACTATGTATTTTGCTGGTTGGGTAATACCGATATTCTTTTGGCAATCATTAAGCTAATTGAGGATAAGATGAATGCTGAATACGATATTCAGCAAATTGGTGTGCAGTCCATAATTCTTGTTGAAGACTCGGTAAGATATTATTCAGCTTTTTTGCCCAATATTTATAAGATTATCTTTAGGCAATCGCGCTCCTTTATGAAGGAGGCTTTAAACGAGCATCAAAGAATGCTTCGTTTACGTGGACGCCCTAAAATTTTGCTTGCAACAAATTATGAAGAAGCACTTAATCTTTACACAAAGTACAAAGCAAATATTTTGGGAATTATCTCAGATATTAGTTATAAAGTTGACAATAAGCGAGATAAAGAGACTAAGGCAGGTTTAAAACTTTGCCGATTAGTACGAGAAGAGGATCCGTTTATGCCATTTATTTTACAATCTTCAGATATCTCAAATAAGGCATTTGCCGATGAGTTGGGCGTAGGATTCATTTATAAGCATTCGAAAACGTTGAATATTGAGCTCCGTGATTACGTCATTAGTCAGTTTGGCTTTGGCGATTTTGTGTTTCGCGATCCCAAAACAATGAAGGAGATTTGTAGAGCAACCGATTTGCAGCATCTTCAACAGCAAATTGAGTTTGTCCCTGATGAATCTTTTAAATACCATACCAGCCAGAATCACTTGTCAAAATGGCTAAATGCACGTGCACTGTTTTCAATTGCTCAACTTTTCAGACCGTTATCAATTAATGATTTTCACTCTATATCAGAGCTTCGTAAATTTATATATCAATCAATTTCATCGTATAGACTTAGCGAGGGAAGGGGTGTAATCGCTAAGTTCGACAGAACTAGTTTTGATGAATATTCTATCTTTTCAAGAATTGGTGAAGAGTCAATTGGAGGAAAAGCCAGAGGATTAGCCTTTATTAATTCAATTATCAAAGAAAATAGGCTTTTCGAGAAATTCGATGATGTAATAATTAGTATTCCTCGAACGGTTGTGATTTGTACTGAATTCTTCGATGAGTTTATGGAGGAGAACAAACTGTACAAAGTTGCTCTTTCCGATCTGCCAGATGAGGAGATACTTAAACGATTTTTAGAGGCTAAACTATCCGATCGACTTACCATCGACCTAAAAACAATTGCAAGTTCGATGAAGAGCTCCCTTGCAATTCGTTCTTCAAGCAAACTAGAAGATTCACATTACCAACCCTTTGCCGGTATTTATTCAACATATATGATTCCAAGGGTCGAAAATGTTGAAACGATGTACCGAATGATTTGCCAAGCTATCAAGAGTGTATACGCCTCGGTGTATTATAAGAGTAGTAAGGCGTATATGACAGCTACCTCAAATGTTATTGACGAGGAGAAAATGGGAATTGTTATTCAAGAGGTGTGTGGTACTCAGCGTGACAACCTATTTTTCCCTACATTTTCAGGGGTTGCCCGTTCAATCAATTTCTATCCAATTGGCTCAGAGAAAGCCAATGATGGTATTGCAACGGTTGGCTATGGCTTAGGTAAACTAATAGTTGACGGTGGAGTTACAATTCGTTTTTCGCCTCGGTACCCTAAAAAAATTCTTCAGCTTTCATCTCCAGAAATGGCTATCAGACAGACGCAAAAGCAGTTTTATGCCTTAGATATGCGTCCCGAAGCTTTTGTTCCTTCAATTGATGATGGGGTAAACCTAGTTAAGCTTGATATTAAAGAGGCTTGTAATTACTCAGACTTTCGTCAAGTAGCATCAACCTTTGATTTTCATAACCAAAGCATGCGCGATGGTTACTATGACGAGGGGATGAAGCTTGTAACTTTCTCTAACATACTAAAACACGATACATTCCCGCTTGCGGAGATTTTAGAAATTCTTCTTGAGGTTGGACAAAAGGAAATGAACAACCCAATTGAGATTGAGTTTGCAGTAAATCTCGATACACCTAAAGGTTGGCCGAAGATTTTCAACTTTCTTCAAATTCGACCTATCGTTGAGAATGAGCAAACTGAGGAGTTTCCTTGGGAGGATGTTGATTGTGAAAAAGCTTTGCTTTTCTCACGATCAGCGCTTGGGCATGGTATCATTAAAAATATTTTCGATTTTGTGTACGTTAAGCCTGAGAAATTCAATCCAGCATTTACAAAGGAAATAGCACGGGAAGTAGATTTGGTCAACCAAAAATATCTCGATCTAAAACGAAACTATGTACTTGTGGGTCCTGGTCGATGGGGAAGTAGCGATCCATGGCTCGGAATCCCCATCAAATGGTCGCAAATTTCGGAGGCAAGAGTAATTGTTGAGTCTGGGCTCGATAATTTCAAAGTTGACCCTAGCCAGGGAACCCATTTCTTTCAGAATTTGACCTCATTCAGAGTGGGTTATTTAACCATTAATCCTTATATTAATGATGGCAAATACGATATTGCTTTTTTAAATTCTCAGAAATCTTTTTATGAAACCGAGTTCATTAGGTGCGTTAAGTTCGAAAAAGAGCTAATTATTCAAATTGATGGGAAGAGCAACAAAGGAGTGATTTTTAAACCCGGAGAGGGTATCGAAAATAAGTAATATACCCGAAAAGTGTTTAATATCATATTTTAATATGACCGATTTACTTTGAAATTAAAATTAAAAGGGCAAAATTTGCTTCCAATTTTAAAGAGAATCAACATTTATTATAACAAACAGAATTTCGTAATTCACTACTAAAACTAAAGCAATGAATGTTAATAAATTAATGACAGAGCTTGAGAAGAAACACCCAGGTGAAGTGGAGTATTTACAAGCTGTACGCGAAGTATTAGAGTCAATTGAGGAAGTTTACAACCAAAATCCTCAGTTTGAATCAGCAAAGATTATTGAAAGACTTGTTGAGCCAGACAGAATTTTCACTTTTAAGGTACCTTGGATG
>Ga0209098_1001913_pt1 | contig 19004 bp, 19 predicted proteins | sample AD_JPNHW1_MetaG_FD_184429 | JGI IMG/M metagenome (GOLD analysis project Ga0209098, IMG submission 184429) | Active sludge microbial communities of municipal wastewater-treating anaerobic digesters from Japan - AD_JPNHW1_MetaG (SPAdes) (version 2) | ecosystem: Engineered > Bioreactor > Anaerobic... | reverse complement strand
TATAGTTTCCGTGTTTGAAAAACGATGTATTCAAAGAACGTTAAAACGAGGCAAAGATACATCATTTATGAGCGGAATGCAAGAATTGTTAATAACTTTTTATTGCTGTTTGGCAAATAATAAAAATTGTAGATTAATTTATTAGTAATGAATAGATTACAATGATTGTTTTGGTATCGTTGATATTTTCAAGCAATAAATGAAAAATCTGTAGTATTTCAATGTTTATAGAAATCGCCATCACACTAACAATATACGGACTCTACGGGGTCGCAGATCATCCCGCATTCTATCATTATTGTTATGTATGAAATCTCGCCTCCATTACGTGCATAAGACATATAAGTCATCACGCTCATTGATACATAAAACCGGAATTTGCTCTTTATTCGCTATGATTTGTTTTTCTTTTGTGCCGACAATCAAATCTATCAGTGTATAATATTTAGTCATCATGATGACGGTCAAAGAAGCGTTTATTTGAGAGGCATATCGCAAAGAATAGGCATCCATGTCGTCTATTGTGGGTTTAATTTCGTGAAGTTGATACTTAATTTCAAGATTATTGTATAGTTTTTCCGTAAAAGCGATATTATCTGCTAATTTTAGTTTCAGAAATTCATCTTTAAAAACGGTATGCAGCACGTGAACCGTAGCTCCGCCGAAGCGATGGAAGTAGCCTGCCCACAACGCTTTTTCTTTTGATTGTCGGTCAATGTCAATCGGCATCATTACATTTTTCCAGATACTGGCATTCGGCAATTTCTTGCCCACAGTCATTACCGGCAGTCGTGAGGACTTAATAAAACGAATTGCGTGTTTTCGGTTAAAAAAAGAAGACTTCTTTTTTCGAGAGACGCCCAAGACAAACATAATAGAGTTCGCGGATTCTGATATTGCCATCAGTCTTCTTAAATCGTAATGAGCAGTGTCCCAAACTACGTCATCGGAGTTCATATACAATGCAATAGCATTTTTCAAATGCTCCGGCATGGGCACGTCGGCTGTCGGTTTGGAATGGTAAGAAAAAGAAAAATGAGAGATAACGGTTAAAGTCGATTGGAAGACCTTGGATAAAGAAGCGGCATATTGCACTGCCGAGTTCCCATATTCAGAAAAATCGGTAAGGGCGATGATGTTTGTCTTCTTTTTTTCTTCCATTACTGTAAACCTTTGACCTGTGACCGCGCGGCAACATACTCCTTCAAATAAAACGGCTCAAAATAAGCAACATCTTCAAATTGGCGATTTAAAAATTTTGAAAAAGCAATTTGTGCCATATTTCGTGCAGAAATTGGTTCAGAAATAAAATGAGCGTGTGAACTTTGAGCAAGTATTGGCGCACATTTTTTAACGCCGTTTCCACAAAAAACAACATGATTGTTTAATAAAATATCAGTAAAACACTCTTCATCAACAATACAGGCATGAACCGGACTTATTTCTGTCAAATCATTTTGATAAAAAGCGGTAAAGACTTCCATTCGTCTGGCGTCAAGTAACGGGCAAATCAACCCGTCCGGGTATTGTTTGGCTTCGTTCACGGCATCAACGGCAATAATTTGCAAAGTGGGAATGGCGATGAGAGGAAGTTCCACGGCATAGCAAATGCCTTTGGCAGTGGAAGTTCCAATGCGCAAACCGGTATATGAACCGGGACCTTTACTCAGCGCCACAGCATTTAATTGTCCGACAGAGACATGACCTTCATTCAAAACGTCCTGAATAAAAGGAAGTAAGGTTTGGGCGTGTGATTTTCCGTTCAAGTTTTCCCGATAGGCAATAATCTGCTCTCCTTGCGACAAGGCAACAGAACAAATATCGGTCGCTGTATCTATATTTAATATGTACGGAGTTGCCATTATTTCCCTATTTCTGGTTCTACTTTTTCCTGTGCCAACGTTGGTTCTTTATCTTCGTTTTTCTTCGTATTCAGTGCTAACCAGCAGATAGCGGCTAAGCCGGCTCCGACTAACGGTGACAAAATAAAAACCCAAAGGTCGTTCATTCCGGTGGTTCCGTTTAATACGGCAGGTGCCAGTGCGCGGGCAGGATTGACAGAGGTGTTGGTAATGGGTATTGAAACAAGATGAATCAGTGCCAATGTTAATCCGATGGCTATGCCTGCAAAGCCTTGTGCTGCTTTTTTAGAGGTGGTGGCAAAGACCACAAATGTTAGTAGAAAAGTCATAACGACCTCACAAACAACAGCTTGCTGAATTGTGAAGCCTAATTTGTAAGGGTCAACACTATTAACTGCTAACCCTTCATTGTGCCCAACTAAAAAGGCTAAAATTCCGATACCGATAAAAGCACCGGCAATTTGCGAAACAACGTAAAAGATGGCATCTTTTCCCGATATTTTTTTAGTTATCCACATGGCAAAAGTGATCGCGGGATTGACGTGACAACCCGAAATGGGACCAATCGCATATACCATAATCAGTAGCGAAAGTCCGAAAGAAATGGAAATTCCAACTAATCCGATTCCCATTCCGGCAATGGCGGCACTACCGCAACCCATTAATACCAAAACCATTGTTCCTATTAACTCAGCAAAATATTTTTTCATAGCATTTATTTTTAAAATTATCTGCAAAAGTACATGATTTTATTTTGTTTTCAAATGCGTTTCGTCATTTTATTTAAAAAAATAGTACCTTTGCAACTTGTTTAATCACAATAACTATTAACGATAAGTCACATGAGAAGCAAATCTTGGTACAAAATGATGGGTTTAATTTCCGCATTAGTATTGCTGTTTTTGTCGATTTCTTGTCACAAGGATGAAATCGAAGAAGAACCTCGCCCTGTTTCTGCCACGCCTTACGAATTGGTCATTCCGCGTTATTTCCCCTCAAATCTCAACATTCCTGCCGACAATCCGCTTACTGTGGAGGGCGTTGAGTTGGGACGTTACCTCTTTTATGATACTCGTTTGTGCGGTTATGTAGGTAATAATCCTGATTCCATGATGAGTTGTGCTACTTGCCACGTGCAATCGTGCGGTTTTGACGTGGGACTCAATAATCCCCGTTTTATTGAAGGTGCAACGGTTGGGTTGTCGGGAACTCCAACCCCGCATTTCACTATGTCGTTAGTGAATCTGGTGTTTAATAATGAAGGATATTTTTGGAACGGAATGATTTACGAAGGGAATGCCAATCCGCAAAGAAGAAGTTTGGAAAACGTTGTAACAATGGGAATTGTGGCACCGCACGAAATGAATTCTACTTCTTCAAAAGCAGTCGCTGCTATCAAAAGTGCCGGTTTTTATCAGGCGATGTTTAAAAAAGCTTTCGGTTCGGAGGATATAACGATCGACAGAATTGAGAAGGCTGTTGCGCAATTCTTGCGGACACTCATCTCCGCAGATTCCAAGTTTGACCGTTACCTGCGTGGAGAAGAGCAACTTACCAATCAAGAATTGCACGGTTATATCCTCTTTACTACTGAAGAAGGAGCGGATTGTTTCCATTGTCATGGTAGCGATGGGACCCCTTTATTTACTACTAATCTGTTTTATAATAATGGGTTAGATTCTGTCTTTACGGATTCCCGCGACCGTTTTTCAGTGACGGGAAATGTTCGTGACCACGGTGCCTATCGTGCGCCTACGTTAAGAAATATTGCCGTTACCGCTCCATATATGCATGATGGACGTTTTAAAACATTGGACGAAGTCCTGCAATTCTATAACTCCGGCTTAGTTAACTCCCCCTACATTCATCCCTTAATGCACAAAATTAATGAAGGCGGTGCCTTGCTTACTCCGGCAGAACTTGCTGATTTAAAAGCTTTTTTGCAAACCTTGACGGACGAAAATTTTTTAAACAATAAAAAATACACGAATCCGTTTGAAACGCGTTAAATCAATAGAAGATACAATATTTATTATTATGAAAATATATACAAAAACCGGTGACAGCGGAAAAACTTCTTTAGTCAATGGTCGCAAAGTTTTCAAAGCCGACCCGCTCATTGAGAGTTATGGGACAATTGATGAATTGAATGCAGTGCTTGGGGTTGCAATAGAGGAAATGAAGTGCCATTCAGACCAAAAGTCTTTTAATAATTTGATGGATCGTTTGCAAATAATTCAGAATCAATTATTCACGATTGGTGGAATGTTGGCTACTGATTTCGAAGATAGGGAAAAATATTGGGGAAATCCGCCGATAATGAGCTGGATGCAAGCCATAGAATCGGAAATCGATGTGTTACAAGTTGAACTGCCGCCATTTAAAAACTTTATTCTGCCTCGCGGTTCTAGAATAGCGGCTTACTTGCACCTTGCGCGCACTGTTTGTCGCCGCGCCGAACGCAATATATGCCGCCTCATTTGCCCCGATGCAAATAATTTTTTATCCTCAGAAACAAACCCAAATGGAACCCTGATTCAATACATAAATAGACTCTCAGACTTTCTTTTTATAATGACAAGAAAAGTGCTGCAACTTGAAAATATTGACGAAATATATTGGAAATCAACAAGATAATTTTTTTTCTAAGTAATTGCAACGTGATAAAATAATATTATATTTGCACCCTCAAAATTAAAAGGTTTTAAAAACACAAACGTATGTATTGGACATTAGAATTAGCTTCTAAATTGGAAGATGCTCCTTGGCCGGCTACCAAAGATGAATTGATTGATTATGCCACGCGCTCGGGTGCCCCGATGGAAATTGTTGAAAATTTACGCGAATTGGAAGACGAAGGTGAAATCTATGACACCATCGAAGATTTATGGCCCGATTATCCGACCAAAGATGATTTTTTCTTCCACGAAGACGAATACTAACGGTTGAATAGTTTGGAATTTAGGTTATTTTATTGATAATCAGTTTGAACGGACAAGTAGCAATACTTGTCCGTTCTTTATTTCTTTTATGCTTGAACATATCCCCGATGATAATGTTTTTTATATTTAAAAAACAAAAACAATTGATATTCAATTCATAAAATATTGTAATTTTGCGTTTGTTATAAAATTGGATTATTATAAACAAATATTTAATATACAATGAATTACAAAAGTATCTTTAAAACATTATTACTGATGTTATGCGTATGTTTCCTTTTTAACGGGTGCAAAAAAAACAAACAAGAAAAAGAAGAAACCAAAAAAGTTATTTCCGGTATTGCCTTTGCCAATTTGGACACTACGGTCAATCCGGCGGATGATTTTTACCAATATGCCTGTGGCGGCTGGGTTAAGAACCACCCACTTCCCGCCGAATATTCTCGCTACGGTTCTTTCGACCAACTGGGTGAATCAACGGAAAAACAACTTAACCAATTAATCGTGGAAGTTGCCAAGAAAAGCAATACTGAGGGTACAATTGCCCAAAAAATTGCTGATATCTACAACTGCGGAATGGACACTTTTGCCATTCAACAAGAAGGAAATGCTCCTATTCAACAAACCTTGCAAACAATTGCTAATATTAAGAATGTCAATGAATTAACTCAAGTTTTGATTGAAATGCACAAAGATGGTTATACCCCATTTTTTGAATTTTTTGGCTATGCCTCACCGGAAAACAGCTCGCTGACGATTGCTTGGATGCAACAAAGCGGTTTGGGATTGGGCGAAAGAGATTATTATTTGGATGCCACAAATCCTAAAATCAAAGATGGCTATATTACGATGGCTCAACATTTATTCGATATTTCCGGCTACGAAAAACTGACTTCCCAAGAAGGAAAAGGTGCCGCTTTAGCCCAGGATGTTTGGAAATTGGAAACCGCTTTAGCCAAAATATTCGTGGATAAAAACGACTTACGCGACCCGATTAAAACCAAGAATGTGATGCCTTTGGCAAATGTTAAAAGTCTGGTTCCCACAGTTGATTTGCAAAAATACACTACCGCCATGGTGCCTGCCGGTGTCTCCGAAATAAATGTCGTATTGCCCGTCTATTTTAAAAGTTTAAATCAACTTCTCAAAACTCAAAATCTTCAGACTATCAAAACTTATTTGGCATGGAACGTCATTCTCGAAGCTGCCCCCTATTTGAGCGATAATTTTGTAAATGAGCATTTTAATTTCTACGGTAAAATATTTTCAGGTAAAGAAGTTAATAAAGATAGATGGAAGAGAGTAATTGGAACCGTCAGCGAATTATTGGGAGAACCGGTTGGACAGTTGTATGTTCAACAATTTTTCCCGGCAGAAGCCAAACAAAAAATGTTACATTTGGTGGATAATCTTAAAGCCGCATTGGGGGACAGAATCATGCAAAACGATTGGATGACCGAAGCCACTAAAGAAAAAGCAAAAGATAAATTAAATGCCATCATTGTCAAAATCGGTTATCCCGACAAATGGCGCGATTATAGTAGATTGGTCATCAAAAAAGACGGTTATTATGCCAATATCATTCGGGCAAGTCGTTTTGAAAATGAATATAATTTCTCAAAAATCGGCAAACCTGTTGACCTTACACAATGGCAGATGACACCACAAACGGTGAATGCCTATTATGATCCATCGACTAATGAAATCTGCTTCCCCGCCGCTATTCTTCAACCTCCATTCTTTGATATGAATGCCGATGATGCCGTCAATTATGGTGCTATTGGCGTGGTTATTGGTCACGAAATGACACACGGCTTTGATGATCAAGGCAGACAATATGACAAAATGGGTAATGTAAATGATTGGTGGACAGAAGAAGATAGTAAGAATTTTGCAGCAAGAACACAAGTTTTGGTTGATTATTTCAATCAAATTGAAGTACTCCCCGGTTTGCATGCAGACGGTAAATTTACGTTAGGGGAAAATATTGCCGACAATGGTGGTGTAAATGTTTCATACTCAGCACTGCAACGTGCCAAAGCGGAAGGCAATATCGCCGAAGAATTGGACGGTTTTACCTCCGACCAACGATTCTTTCTCGCATACGCCGGCGTTTGGGCAAACAATATCCGTGACGCAGAAATTGAAAAAAGAACAAAATCAGATCCACACTCTTTAGGAAAATGGCGCGTCAACGGAACTCTTCCTCACATTGACACTTTTATTAAAGCATTTAACGTAAAAGAAGGTGACGGAATGTTCTTGGCGCCGGAAAAACGTGCTAAAATTTGGTAATACATTTTAAACCAATATATTATGAAAACACTAAAATTACGTTTAGGAATAATTATCGTCTTTTTATGTGGCGTTTTTACAACCATTTCTGCACAAAAAGCCGGAGAGAGTGCCAAAGATGTTGATGGCAATATTTATGAAAGTGTTGTTATCGGGACACAAACTTGGCTTACCGAGAATTTGAAATCAACCCGTTATGATGACGCTACGGAAATCAAAGAAATGAAGGACAACGGAGAATGGGCAAAAGCCACTGCACCTGGCTTTTGTTGGTATAACAACGATGCTGCTAACAAAGACGAATATGGTGCTTTGTACAATTGGCATGTTATCAAAAATGGGAATATTTGTCCCAAAGGGTGGCACGTTCCGACTGATGCAGAATGGACAACTTTGGAAACTTTTGTGGGTGGTTCCGACCAAGCGGCATTGATGTTGAAGGAAAAAGGAACTCAACATTGGAAATCGACTTCCGATGCGGTGGAAGATACCTACATTTTTTCTGCCATAGCCGCCGGCTTCCGCAACAGCGACGGAAATTTTACCTATCAACTATCCGACTGTTGCTTTTGGACAGCCACCCCAAGTACCCCAACATACGCGCGCAATCGCTCATTTTCATATTACGACAAAGGAATCAGCAGCCGCGACATCCAACGCACCAACGGCTATTCCATCAGATGTGTGAAAGATTAATCACGTTTCCGGCTGTCGGAAATATTCTGACACTTTAATTTGAAAATGATAGAGATATCTTTGTACTATGAAAAGAGAGAAACCGTTTATGAAGTGGGTCGGTGGAAAAACGCAGTTGTTACCGAAAATTGAGCAAATAATGCCGAAAGACTTCGCGCAATACTAAAATATCCTTTTCCCCTACCACAAGCTCCAAATATACACGCCCAATATTGCGAAGCAGAACATCAGTTTCATAAAGACACCGGTGAGGAAGCCCAGAAAAGAGCCAAAAGCAGCGTGTAAAGCTGGTTTAGCTCGTTTGATAACAATCAATTCTCCCAGAAAAGCTCCCAGAAAAGGAAAGGCAATGATGCCAACGGGAAACCAAAAGAACAACCCCAAAAAGATGCCTATCGCACTGCCCCATTTTCCACCTTTTGTGCCACCAAATTTTTTTGTTCCCCAGATCGGAACCAAATAATCAAAAACCGTTACAACAACAACAAGCAAACCAATTATGACCAAAAATAGAATACTATAGGGTTGCAATGAAGTGAATTGCAATAAGATAAGAGAAATGTAGGCTAACGGCGGTCCCGGAAGTGCCGGCACAATACTGCCGATAATCCCTACAATGATAAGTATCAATCCTATTATTATCAAAACAGTATCTACAGACATAAAAATACAGCCGTTTCTTGTTTATCGGTGATGCAAAAATACAAATTATTCGTAGATATTTATCCTTTAAATATAATCGGTTTATCATGTAAATAAAAAGATTTTTAAGTCACTATTTATTTAAAAATAAATTGTACCTTTGCACCTGCTATAAAAAGCGCGAAAATAATGTTTAATCATCTAAAAATAAATTAATTATGCAAAAAAAAGGAAGCAAATACGGCATTCACAGAGTGATTGACCCACAAGGTGTTTTACCACAACCGGCAAACAAGATTGACAATAATATGGACGAATTATTTGATAACGAAATCCTTATTGACGTTCAAACTTTAAATATTGATTCGGCAAGTTTTACCCAAATTGAAGAGCAAGCCGGCGGCGACAAAGCCAAAATCGCTGAAATTATGATGGGAATTGTTGCCAAACAAGGGAAACATCGTAATCCGGTGACCGGTTCAGGCGGTATGCTCCTTGGTACCGTTGAAAAAATTGGTGATGCTTTAAAAGGTAAAATCGATTTGAAAGAAGGAGACAAAATCGCGACTTTGGTTTCCCTCTCTTTAACTCCGCTCAGAATTGACAAAATCAAAGATATTCGTCCCGAAATCGACCAAGTGGATATTGACGGGAAAGCTATTTTATTTGAAAGTGGCATTTATGCAAAAATCCCTTCCGATATGCCCGAAGGTCTCGTATTGTCAGCATTGGACGTAGCCGGCGCACCTGCCCAAACCGCTAAATTGGTTAAACCGGGCGATACCGTTTTAATCATCGGTGCCGGTGGTAAATCAGGTATGCTTTGCTGCTACGAAGCCAAGAAAAGAGCCGGTGTCACCGGTAAAGTTATCGGTTTGTGTCACAGCGAAAAATCTACCAAAAGATTGCAAGACCTTGGTTTTTGCGACTATGTTTTCTCCGCAGACGCCACCAAACCGGTTGAAATTTTGAACAAAATTGAAGAACTTACCAACGGTGAAATGGTTGATGTTACCATCAATAACGTAAATATTACCGATACCGAAATGACCAGCATCCTTTGTACCAAAAATACCGGCGTTGTTTACTTCTTCTCCATGGCTACTTCTTTCACTAAAGCCGCTTTGGGCGCAGAAGGTGTAGGCAGCGACGTTACCATGATCGTTGGAAACGGCTATACCAAAGGTCACGCCGAAATTACCCTCGACTTATTGAGGGAAAGTGAAAAATTACGTAATATCTTTACCGAACTTTACGCTTAATCCTTATAATTAACCCAATCAAGCGGTTGTTGTCGCAAACAACCGCTTTTTTTATTCTTACCCCATTTATTAATGATGAAACCCCTTCGTATCTCCGGTTTTGAATGGCAGATTATCGCAAATCCAAACGTTTTGTCCAAACAGAGAGTTGCTTATAAAGATTATTTTTTACATCAATTTACACAGCATCATATTCCCTTTCAGTTTCACGTTGCGGACGGTGTTTACGCAGGAATTGAATTGGCAAAGTCGCTGTGCGAATCCGGTTGCCGACACTTTATGCTCATTGGTGGCGACGGCACCGTCAATGAAATTATCAATGGAATTTACCTTTCAAACGTTGATGCCTCAGAGGTTTATCTTGCCATCATTCCCTTGGGAACCGGCAACGACTTTTGCCGTACTCATCTCTATCCACAAGAAAAAGAAGAAATTCTGCAACTGATTCTAAAAGGAAATTTCGTCTCCAACGATGTCGGCTTGGTGGAAACACTGCACGAATCGCAAATAGTCGCAAGTCATTACTTCATTAATATTGCCGGGTTTGCTTTTGATGCTGCCATCATCGAAAAAACCGTCGGCAAAAAACCGCTGATACTTCCCGCAGCAGTCTATCTTCTTAATCTAATCAAAGTGCTGTTTTCGTATAAAGCGCAACAAACTCAAATCATCACACCCAAAAAAACGATTGACGATTTAACTTTTACCATTGCCGTAGGAATTGGACAATACAACGGTAACGGAATGAAGCAAGTGCCTACCGCAAAAGTGAATGACGGACTTTTTGATGTAGTTTATATCCGAAAAGTATCTCCGTTTAAAGTGGCACTAAATGTTGGCAAATTATTCGACGGCTCCCACGTTGAGCATGTTGAGGAGGCTTGTACGTTTAAAACCAATCAGTTAGAAATAATATCCTCCTCTCCTTATATTCCCGGAGAAGTTGAGGGTGAGTTGCTGAAACGCGGAAATTATCGTCTCACCATTGCCGCCAAACAAATTAACATTCTGAGCGCGCTTCCCTCTTCGTGTGCGCTTTAATCCATTCTAAATCATTACTGTTGCTGTAGTTCCGGATTTTATCGAACAACTCGTCGACCGAAGTAGCCACGTGCAACAAATCATAATGACAAGGTCTTAAAAAACCTTCATTTCGAAAAGTATGTAATTGTTGAAGTAAATGATCATAATAACCAAACACGTTTAATATAACGACAGGTTTGGCGTGTAACCCCAATTGTGCGTCCGTAATAATTTCAAACAATTCGTCCATTGTGCCAAAAGAGCCGGGAAAGATAACAAAAGCGTCCGCAATTTTTTCCAATAGTTGCTTTCTTTCGCTCATCGTTTTCACCAAAATTAATTTCGTAATATTTTGAGCTACGACAGTATCATGGGAGAAAAAATCGGGAGTCACGCCAATTACTGTTCCACCGGCTTGCATGGTAGCCTCGGCAGCTGCGTTCATTAATCCCAACTTGGCACCGCCATAATAAAGCGTAAGTTTTTGCTCCGCACATTTTTTACCAAAATCCTTTGCCAATTGAATAAAACGGGGGCTGTTTCCGCATGAAGAGCCGCAAAAAAGAGCTAATGAATGAATACTGTTCATAGATTATATATGATTTTTAAAAGGCAATCGAATCAAAGAGATGAGGATATAAGTTAAGATGATAATCGGGAAAGCCCCAAAACGGAAGATAATAAAGAGAACCACTGCGACGAGTATAAAGATATAACGTATCAGATTTTCTTTAAAATGAAGATTTTTGAATTTAAGGGAAAACATCGGAATGTCGCTCACTAAAAGGAAGGCAAAGATAAAAGTAAAAGCCAGAATCAGCCAAAAGTTGTTGAGCACGGGAATGGATTGAGCCGAAAAATGCAAAAATCCAATAAAAAGAGCATTGGCAGGGGTCGCCAATCCGCGAAATTCTATATGTTGCCGCTCATCATGGTTAAATTTTGCCAAACGATAAGCTGAAAAAGCAGGGATAATAAAAGCACAATAGGGGAGATACTGCACAAAACTATCGCGTACCGCCGGTGCGAGATTCCCGACCAGATTATTCATAAAAACAAAAAGAATGGTCGTTGGCGCAACTCCAAACGAAACGACGTCTGATAAAGAATCCATATCCACGCCTATCGGGGACTTCACGTGAAGCATTCGCGCCGCAAAACCATCAAAAAAATCAAAAAAGGCAGAGGCAATAATAAATATAGAAGCAACTTCTAAAAGTCCGCGGGTGGCACATAAAATTGCCAAACAACCGGAAACAAGATTACAACATGTGATGATGTTTGGAATATGCTTTTTCATCTTTCAAATTTGCGGCAAAAATAGTACTTTTTTCACAAATGATTGTGTATAACTAAAACATTAATTGATTTTTCTTCCAATAATAAATAGTAGATTTGCATGTTTATTACGTATTGCGTAAATTGGAAAAATAACATCAATGAAAAAGTCCCTTCTCTTTATATTCCTCTTGTTTTCAGTTTCTTACGTTGCCATCGTTGCCCAAACGAAAAGTGAGCAGCTTAAACAAAATAAGAAAAACCTTGAAAAAGAGATTAATAACACGCAAGCATTATTAGACCAAACCCGCAAAAACAAAAAAGCATCCTTGCAACAAATCGCTATTTTAAGGAGCCAAATCAACAACCGTGAAGAATTAATCGTTTCTTTAAATAATGAAGTTTTGGCTCTGGAAGAAGAAATTGAACTGAATATCAGGCAGTCCAAAAATCTGGATAGGAAATTGAGTTATATGAAATCGGATTATTCGCGTGCCGTCTATAATGCATACAAAAACCGCAAACATACCAGCCAAATGGTTTTTCTGCTCTCTTCGGAAGACTTTGGACAGATGTACCGAAGACTGAAATTCTATACCGCTTTTGCCAAAAATGTGCGTCATCAAGTTGAACAAATCCAAGCCACACAAGAAGAAATAGCTATTAAAAAAGCTGAAATTCAACAAATTAAAGAAGAAAAATTGGTTGTACTATCGGGCGAGGAGCAACAACTGAATCATTTAGAAAAAGAAAAACGCGAAAAAGACAAATTGGCAAGCGACTTAAAAACAAAAGAAAAGAAATTGGCAGCCGAAATCCGGCAAAAGCAAAAAGAACAAAAAGAAATTGACAAAAAAATACGACAAGCCATCGAACGCGAAATAGCCGCCGCCAACGCCAGAGAAAACAAAAATACTAACAAAACTAATGATCCGGCTACATCAGGGAAATCTTCCCTTACGGAACTTCGTATGACCACCGAAGAACAACAACTAAGTAATACATTTTCATCCAATAAAGGAAAATTACCGTGGCCCGTTACCAAGTGTTCTGTCACAACTGCTTTCGGCACCTATCATCACCCCGACGTGCCATCGGTAGAAATGCAAAATAACGGTATCAATCTGCTGACCGAACCCAACGCATCGGTCAGAGCCGTTTTTCAAGGCGTGGTAACCGCAATCATTGACTATTTCGGAACCAAAGTCTTGATTATCAAACACGGCGAATACTCCACCGTTTATCAGAATCTGTCCAGCGTAAATGTAACAAAAGGAGATAAAATAACAACCAAACAAATCATAGGAAAAGTTGCAAAAAACAACATTAATTCTACGTATGAACTCCATTTTGAACTATTGAAGAATACAACCCACCTCAATCCCGCCTTATGGCTCGCCAAGTAGTCTTTTTTTGAATAATGTACATTGATGAAGCCCATTTTAACGATTTTCTAAAAGCAAAAGAAATCCTTTGGCTCGGAATAGATTTTACCAAAGCTAAATTTACCCGCAATGGCTTCGACTATACCCAAGAAATCATGCGGTACTATTTCAACGAATGGAATATGCTCATTATCTCCGACCAAAAAAAATACGACATCCGCCTCAGCTTCCGCAAACCCATTATGTCATACGATTTGTCCATTATTATGCAAAATAACAAATCTGTCAAAATCGGAAATCTGATTTGCGATCATATCAATATCGCTCACGTCTATTCGGATGATGCCATTGGAAACTATGTGAAAAATTTGCCACTGCCTAAAACTCATCGCTACGCCCTCCTCTTTGTGGTGGAATCGTTTGATGCCAACAGTAAAACCGCCGCTATATGGGTAACCATTATCCATACCGAAAACAATACGCTCGTGTTATGCGAAAAATTCCTCAAAACTCCGGGCGGCTTCGGAACCAAAAACTATTGGGCAAGAACATTTTACAACCTTCTTTTCGACATTCAGAAATATTCCTATTATCGTTGGGAGAATTTGTTTAAAACAAATTTGTAATTTTTTCGTTCTATTATTTCATCAAAAATATAAAGATATGTCTGCATTTAAAGCTTACGATTTTAGAGGTGTATATGAAAAAGATTTCACCTTGGAAGATATTTACAGAATCGGATTCTTTCTTCCTAAACTCCTAAACGTTGATAAAGTATTGGTCGGACGGGATATGCGTGTTTCCACTCCCGCTATCTTCGAATCTCTGTCAAAGGGAATTAACGATGCCGGCGCTGATGTTTACGATATGGGATTAACCACCACCCCCATGGTATATTACTTTACCGCCAAACATCAGTTTGATGCTTCTGTTATGATTACTGCTTCTCACAATCCCAAAGCTCACAACGGCTTAAAAGTTTCAACTACCAACGCTCTGCCCGTTGGCTATGATACCGGATTGGGCGAATTGGAAAAAATGATTTTGGAAACCCCCAAACCGACAGACAAAAAAGGCAGAATCATCCAACATAACGTGAAGACGGAATATCTAGATTTTTTAAAACAATACTCCTTCGACATCAGCAACTTACGAATTGTCATGGACTGTTCTAACGGCATGGCTTCCATTTTGGTAAAATATATTTTTGGCGAGGCTCCGATTTATATCTATGACGAGTTAGATGGCACTTTCCCGCATCACGAAGCCAACCCACTGGAACAAGAAAACGTGGAAGATCTTAAAAAGTTGGTTCTCAAAGAAAAAGCTGACATCGGGGTTATCTACGACGGCGATGCCGACCGCGTGATGTTCGTTGACGAAAAAGGTTCCTTTATCTCCCCCGACTTGATGATTGCCGTCTTGGGACTCTATTTTATTAAAGAAAAAAATATACAAGGTAAAGTAATTCAGGATATTAGAACTTCAAAATCAGTAACGGAATATATCAACAAATTAGGACGCGAAGTCTATATTTGGCGTGTGGGTCGAGCTTACGCGGCCTTAAAGTTACGCGAAATTGACGGTGCCTTCGGTGGCGAGTTTGCCGGTCACTACTACTTCCGTGACTTCTATTATTCTGACTCTGCCATGGTCGCATCTCAAGTTATCTTGCACGTTATCAGTGAAATGAAGAAGAAAGGAATCACCGTTTCCCAACTCATTTCCGAAATAGCTGTTTATGCCAACTCCGGTGAGATTAATTTCAAAGTGGAAAAGAAAAAAGAGGCAATGGAAGCAATGAAAACTTACTTTATGGCACAAGAAACCGCAACCGCTTTTATGGATTTTGATGGCTACCGTATCGAATTTCCCGAATGGTGGTTTAATGTAAGGCCCTCCAACACCGAACCCTACCTCAGACTCCTGATGGAAGCACAAAGTAAAGAATTATTAGATAAAAAATTGGAAGAAGCCAAAAAGATATTGGCTCCTTACTTATAAAAGTGCAAAAAAAATATCTCGTTATCGACATTGGAAATACATTTCAAAAGGCAGCAGTATTTACTGCTGCCGGCGAAATGGTATGCTTCGAACAGCATAAATTGCTGAATGTTGCTCATTTGAATGATATTTTGGATAAACATGAAATCTCGTACACCCTCACTTCTTCGGTTGGAGCTGCGAATCCGGAAATAGAGACTTTATTATCTACCCGAACTCAATTAATTCCGTTTCATCATGAGACGCCGCTACCCATAGAAATTGCGTACCAAGAACCTGAAACACTCGGACACGATCGAATTGCCGCAAGTGTGGCAGCGCACGCACTTTTCCCCGATGAAGACGTATTGGTGATTCAAGCCGGATCTTGTTTGGTAATGGATTTTGTTACCCATGACGGCATTTATCGCGGGGGCTCCATCTCCCCCGGAATTGACATGCGTTTTGCAGCTTTAAACCATTTTACTGAAAAACTTCCCCTTTTTTATAAAAGAAAAATAGACTTTTTAATAGGCGATTCTACTCAACATTCTATCGAAAGCGGTATTATGAATGGAATTGTTCATGAAATAAATGGCGGAATTGAGCGTTATATGAATGAATTTGGCAATATCAAAATTATTTTAACGGGAGGAAACGAAAAAGATTTGCAAGATTCAATAAAAAATCCGATATTTGCAGCCGCAAATTTAGTGCTGTTCGGATTGTATAAAATATTGAAATTTAATGTGGTTGAATAAACATAAAGTATATATCGCGTGCATTTTACTCTCATTGGTGTTCGTTTCGGGATTTGCTCAGAACGAAATCAGTAACCCATACTCAAAATATGGTATCGGATTGCTCACCAATATTTCTCCCGGTCCGATGGATGCAATGGGAAAAGTGGGATATGCTATGCAAGATCCGTATCAGATTAATTTCAAAAATCCGGCTTCTTACGTCGCTTTCGATTCGTTGTCCTTTATCGCAGATGTCGCCTTCGGCATATATTCCAGTACTTTAAAAACATCTGAGCTGAGTCAAAAATATACATTCGGACGCCCTGAATACATTACGATTGGCTTGCCCGTAACCAAACATTGGCGAACCAGTGCCGGCGTGTTGCCTTTCAGTAACTTAGGTTACAGTATTGCGGATAGTTACACTTCTTCCCAATTGGGGACCGTGAATTATGCTTACGAAGGAAAAGGCGGACTTATTCAACTCTATTGGGGAAACGCTTTTAAAATTTGGAAAGGTCTTTCCATTGGATTAAATGCATCGTATCTGTTTGGGAAACTTGCCAATAGTAGGTCGGCAGAATTTAGTACTACCGAGAACTATTTTCATTCTATGATTAATAGCAATACTGATGTTGATGGGATTTATTTATCTGCAGGATTACAATACTTCACAAATATTCGCAATAATCACACCTTGGGAATCGGATTAGTATATGAAAACAGCGCGTACATCTGGGCGCGTCAAACCGACTTAGTTTATAATTATTCCGGACTTGGAGCCAACAAGACTTTAAACGATACGGTTGAATATATGTTGAACCGAACCAATATGCAACTGCCACAAACGATTGGCGGCGGGCTTTCTTATCAATACAAAAAACAATGGTGGTTTACGGCAGATGTTATGTGGCAGAATTGGACTAAATACCGCCTTGACGGAAATAAAGATAATAGTTTGCAAGATGCGCTCAGCACCTCATTCGGAGTTCAGGTTATTCCCAATATTGATGCGTCTTCTTATCTTAAAAAAATAAGGATTCGTGCCGGAGTTAGATATTCTACGGGGTATCTTGTTGTAAACGACAAAACGATAGATAGTTATGGTGTTTCTTTTGGATTGGATTTCCCGCTGAAATTATTCAACAGCAACTCAACTATAGGAGTTATGGCAGAATATGGACAGATGGGAACCATTAAGAATGAGTTGCTCAAAGAGAATTATTTTCGTTTTTCATTCCATTTTACTTTACAAGAACGCTGGTATCAGCGCGCTAAATTAGAATAACAAAATTTATTATAACAAAATTTATTTCAATATGAAAAAAACAATTTTAATTGCAGCGTTATTATTTGGAGTATTTTATGCCAATGCTCAAACGGAGTGCGGCTTCAAATACGGTGCAAATGAAGATGATTCAGTTAAATGTAGATTGGAGATCACTCAGTTTAATTTACAATTTAAAGCCCAAAATTATGCTGAAGCTTATAACTCTTGGCAATATCTTGTCAATCATTGTCCTTGCTCTTGGAGCGGATTGTTCGCGAATGCTCCCAAAATGCTTGAAAGTTTTATCACGACGGAAAAAGATTCCGTTCATCGCGAAGTATTCATTGATAGCTTATTGTGGGTTTACGACAACTATGCCAAGTATCACCCCAACTATTACACCCAAGGTCGTGGAATTGGGTTTAAAGCATATTATACAATGAAATATCGTGCCAACACCGATTACGAGAAAGCTTTTGATTGGTTCATTACCTCCGTGGAAATGGAAAAAGAAGAAACCCAACCCATCATTTGGAATTACTATTTCCTGACGGCAACACAAATGGCTATTGTAAAACAAGATACAAACTTAGTAATTGAAGCTTATGAACGTGCCAACGAGTACATTGATGATGCCATCGTTAATGCGTATGAAAGATTTGAGTATGATGTTGCACAATTTGATACCCTTGAAAAAACCTTAAAAGAGGTGAATAGAATGGATTATGATAAAGAGGTTGCCAAATTAGCGCAAGATACTACCCGACAAAAAGCACTCATCAAAGATTATAACAAAACTTTAGTATGGATTGAAAATAAGTTCATTCCTTATGCTCCGTGTGAAGTATTGGAAAGAGTTTATACGAAAAAAGTAGCCGATAACCACGACAATATCCCCGTTTTACAGAAGATTATTCTGACCATGAATAAAGGTAATTGTCAAGATTCTCCCATTTTCCGCGAAGCCCTATCCATTGTTCATCAAAGTCAGCCTTCGTCAAAAACTGCCGAAATGATGGGGAACTTATGTCTAAAAAATAAAGAATACGATCAAGCCATAGTGTATTTAAATGAATCTATTGCGCTTTCTACCACCAACGAGAGAAAAGCTAAACCCTATTTCTTGATTGCCTCTATCCATTTAATTAAAGGAAATCTCTCCGAAGCGCGTGCCAATGCTTATAATGTTTTAAAAATTAATCCGAATGACGGACAAGCCTATATCTTAATTGGCGACTGCTATATGTCTTCAGCCGGGCGATGCAATTCCGATGATCCGAAAGTAATTAACGGTGCCGTTTATTGGGCAGCTGCCGACAAATACAACAAAGCTGCAGCAGTTGACCCCAGTGTCGCTTCAGTGGCTGCCTCTCGCAGAGCTTCTTTGCCCGGAGTTCCTTTTGAAGAAGTATTCAAAAAAGGTTATGATAAAGGACAAACCTACCACGTAGGTTGCTGGATTAATGAAAATACAACGATTCGATAAATCATTTTGAGGAAATTATCTAATTGGAAAATTATTAAAAGCACCCTGTCGCTATTTTGCTTCGGGGTGCTTTTTATTGCTTGTAACAAACAAGAATTTTCAGAAGATAACTTGCTATCCGTCAACGGAAAATACCC
>Ga0209098_1001908_pt1 | contig 19020 bp, 18 predicted proteins | sample AD_JPNHW1_MetaG_FD_184429 | JGI IMG/M metagenome (GOLD analysis project Ga0209098, IMG submission 184429) | Active sludge microbial communities of municipal wastewater-treating anaerobic digesters from Japan - AD_JPNHW1_MetaG (SPAdes) (version 2) | ecosystem: Engineered > Bioreactor > Anaerobic... | reverse complement strand
GTTCATCATTTTTGATGTGCTGCGCCGCTATTTTGAATCCCGCGGGTACGAGGTTACGTTCGTGCAGAACTTCACCGACATCGATGATAAGATGATCCGCCGTGCCAACGAGGAAGGCATTACCGTATCCCAGCTGGCCGAGCGTTTTATCGCCGAATACTTCACCGACGCGAAGGCGCTTGGCATCCGCCCCGCCACGGTGCATCCGCGCGCGACCGAACACATCCCGCAGATTATCGCGCTGATCCAGAGGCTGGTGGACAACGGGCTGGCTTACGCCGCTGATGGCGACGTGTACTACCGTGTGCGCGCTTTCGACCATTACGGGTGCCTCTGCGGCCAGAATCTGGACGATCTGGAAAGCGGCGCGCGCGTGGATGTGGACGAGCATAAGGAAGACCCGCTGGACTTTGCCCTGTGGAAGGCGCAAAAGCCCGGCGAACCCGCGTGGGACAGCCCTTGGGGCAAAGGCAGGCCGGGCTGGCATATCGAATGCTCCGCCATGAGCATGACCTATCTGGGCGACACGTTTGATATCCACGGCGGCGGCAAGGACCTGCTGTTTCCGCACCATGAAAACGAGATTGCCCAAAGCGAGGGCGCAACCGGAAAACCCTACGTGCATTACTGGATGCACAACGGTTTTATCAACATCGACAACGAAAAGATGAGCAAGTCCAAAAACAACTTCTTCACCGTGCGCGACATCGCCAAAGAGTTTGATCTGGAGGCCGTGCGCATGTTCATGCTTTCGGCCCAGTACCGCAGCCCCGTCAACTTCAGCCGGGAGCTGATCCAGCAGGCGCAAAGCAGTCTGGAGCGGCTGTACGGCGCGCGCGACCAGCTGGACTTTCTGGAGAGCAGCGCGGTCGACCGGGAACCCAACGCGGAAGAACGCGCCGTGATGGACGCGGCGGGTCAGGCGCTGGCGAAGTTTAACGACGCTATGGACGACGACCTGAACACGGCCGACGCGCTGGGCGCGCTGTTTGAGCTGGTTCGCGAAATTTTCCGTCTGCCGCAGGGTGGCGTCAGCCGCGAAGCGGTGGCCCATGTGCGGGCGCAGATGCTGCGGATGACCGACATCCTCGGTCTGCTGGCAAAGCAGACCGACGAACTGACTCCCGAGGTGCGCGCCATGGCGGCCGAGCGGGAAGCCGCCCGCAAGGCAAAAAACTGGAAACGCAGCGACGAACTGCGCGACGCCATCAAGGCCGCCGGGTATATCCTGGAAGATACGTCCGCCGGACAGAAGATACGGAAGAACGTATAAAGCGAAAGGAAGTCCGCCGGATGGATCGTCTGGGAAGGACATTCGCGCGTAAGGCAGCAGGAGGGCTCTGCACTCTGCTCGTTCTGTTTGTCGTCGCCGTACTTTTCGCCGCGCACTGGCAGCCCGGCAACGCTCAAACGGCGTACGCCGTCGCGGCACGGGGAACGAATCACGGTCTGCAAACCATACCGGCATGGCCCACGGGCAGCGTGAACGTAAATACGGCGGATGAAAACACGCTGGAAACGCTTGCGAATGTAGGCCCGAAGCTCGCACAGGCGATCGTGGACGAGCGTACGGCAAACGGTCCTTTCGATTATCCTGAGGATCTGCTGGCCGTGAAAGGCATCGGGGCCAAAAAGCTGGCCGGATTTTATTCGCAGCTTCTTTTCCCCGCGCGGGTCGGCGCGCCGTAACGCATCGCGCGTCGCTGGTTCACGCGCGGTACGTTCGCCGACAAAGGCTGAACACGGTTCAACCGCATCCGCCCCACGGCAGTAGGAGGCACTGGCGCATGTACCAACGGGTTATCAAACGCGCGCTGGATCTGGTTTTTTCGGTGCTGAGCATTCTGCTACTCAGCCCGCTTTTTCTCCTGATCGCGCTTTGGATCAAACTGGATTCCCCGGGGCCGGTGTTTTTCCGGCAAAAACGGGTCGGCAAGGACAAGGTGCTGTTTGAAATCCTCAAGTTCCGCACCATGCGCACCGACGCGCCGCACGATGTGCCCACCCATCAGTTGAGCCACGCGGGCAGCTACATCACCCGCAGCGGGCGGTTTCTGCGCAAGACCAGTCTGGATGAGCTTCCCCAGTTGTTCAATATTCTGATGGGGCAAATGTCGCTGATCGGCCCGCGCCCCGCCCTGTGGAATCAGGACGATCTGATCGCCAGGCGCGACGAGTATCAGGCCAACAGCGTACTCCCGGGCTTGAGCGGCTGGGCGCAGGTGAACGGCCGCGACGAACTGGCTATCGACCAGAAAGCCCTGCGCGACGGGGAATACGCCCAGAACGTAAGCTTTCCGCTGGATGTGAAATGCGTATACCTCAGCGTGATCAATGTTTTCAAGGGCGAAGGGATCGCCGAAGGCCGGGAAGGCAGGCATTACGCCGCCAGACACACGGAGGACAAACCATGAAACGGGTGCTGATCGCGGGTTCCGGCAGTTATATCGGCGTACAGCTGGCCGAATGGCTGGGCCGGACGCCGGAACAATACGAAATCGTAACCCTCAGCCTCCGCGGCAGCGGATGGCGAGGGTTTGACCTGTCCGGCTTTGATACGGTCGTGATGGTCGCGGGGCTGGCGCACCGCAGAGAAACGCAGGAAGCTGCGCCGGAATACGACGCGGTCAACCATGTGTTGCCCGTGCAGGTCGCTAAGGCCGCGAAAGCCGCGGGTGTGAAGCAGTTGATCTTTTTCAGCTCCATGAGCGTTTACGGGCTGACCACAGGCCGTATCCACGCGCATACCGACCCCGCGCCCAACACCGCTTACGGAACCAGCAAGCTCGCCGCCGAACGCGATCTGACGTTGCTTGCGGATGAAGGGTTTCACGTCGCGGTGCTTCGCCCCCCTATGATTTACGGCCCGGGATGCCGGGGAAATTATCCGCGCCTGTCCGCGCTGATCCGGAAAACACCCGTTTTCCCGGCCGTGCGCAACGAGCGCAGCATGCTGTATATCCGCACGCTGTGCGCTTTTCTCGCGGCGTTAATCGACAGTGGCAATGGTGGGCTGTATTTTCCGCAAAACCGCGTATATGTGGCAACCAGCGAGCTGGCCCGGCAGATTGCGAAAGCGCACGGTAAACGGCTGTGGCTGTTCCATGGCGCGGGTTGGCTGTTTCGGCTGTTCGCGGCGCGCAGCGGTACCGCGGGCAGGCTTTTCGGCACCCTCACCTACGACCAGTCCATGAGCGACGCGTTCCGGCCCGCGCAGGAGCTTTCCTTCGCGGACAGTATTCGCGCCACGGAGGTTCAGGCATGAAGAAAAAGGTTCTGTTCGTTGCCACCGTTCTTCGGGGGCATATCCTGGTCTTCCACCTGCCCTACATGCAGTGGTTTCAGCAGCAGGGGTACGAAGTGCACTGCTGCGCGGGCAACGACACCGACGAACCGAACCCCGTGATCCCCTTTTGCGACCGCTATATTGAAATCCCCTTTGCGCGCTCGCCGCTGGGCCGCGCCAACCGCACAGCCTACCGGCAGCTGAAAGCGCTGATCGACGCGGAGGACTACGCGCTGATCCACTGCCACACACCCGTGGGCGGCGCGCTGACACGGCTGGCGGCACGCGACGCCCGCAAGCGCGGCACCCGCGTGCTGTATACGGCACACGGTTTCCACTTTTATTCAGGTGCGCCGATCAAGAACTGGCTGTTCTTCTACCCGGCGGAGCGTTTTCTGGCCCGTTATACCGATCTGCTCATCACCATCAACGCCGAGGATTATGCCCGTGCGAAGCGTTTCCCCGCGAAACAGGTGGAGCTTGTGGAAGGCGTGGGAGTGGACATCGCCCGTTTTGCCGAACCGGTGGACCGCGCCGCGGTGCGCGCAACGCTGGGCCTCAGCCTGCGGGATTCCGTTGTGATTACCGTTGGCGAACACATCCCGCGCAAGAACCACGAGGCTTGCCTGCGCGCGGTAGCCGCCCTGCCCGGCACCACGTTATTATTATGCGGTGTGGGCGAGCAGACGGAAATGCTGCAGGCGCTTGCAAAAGAGTTGGACATCGCGGATCATGTGCTTTTTCTGGGTTTTCGCGCTGATGTATCAACGCTGCTGGGTGCGGCGGATGTGTTTTTATTTCCCTCTCTTCAGGAAGGGCTGCCCGTTTCTCTGATGGAAGCGATGGCCTCGGGACTTCCCTGCGTGGTTTCCCGTGTGCGTGGCAGCGAGGACCTGATCCTTCCCGGCGAGGGTGGGTATCTGTACGCGCCGGGCGACGTAGCCGGGCTGGCGGACGGGCTGCGCATCCTGCTTTCCGATCCGCCGCTGCGCGAGGCGATGGGCCGCCACAACCGGGAGACCGTAAAGGCATACGCCCTGCCACAGTTGCAGGAGCATATGGCGGCGCTGTATCGCGGGCAGCTTGCCCGGGAGGAGGCGCGCTGATGCCGACGATTCTGTTTGTGATGAAGTACCCTCTGCATCGAAAGGAAAATTTAAAAGCGAAATTCGACGGCCAGCTGGCCGCTGCCCGTGCCTTGGGCTGGGATGCTTACTGCATCGGCTGGGACGCGCACGGCATGGCCCTGCTGGGGCAGAACGGTGCGATTCCCCTGCGCCGAAACGCGATGGCACGATGGAAAGGATACGACCACACCAAAATTTTCCCCGATCTGATGGCCTCCATCCGGAAAGCCATGCGTCACATTCACGTGGACGTACTCTACCTGCGTTACATGCCTTCGTTTCCGGGGGCGTTGCGCACCATGCGGCAGTTAAAGGCGCAGGGTGGCAAGCTGGTGCTGGAGTATCCCACCTACCCGCCGGAAGCCGAGAACAACCGCTTTTTCCTGCGGCGGCAGGTGTTTCGTCTGTCCGACAGGGTGCTTGCGAAGATTCATCCGATGGTGGATCTGTATACGCTGATTGGCGAACCCTGCGGCGGTTCGCTCCGGGGCCGTCCGGCGATGAACATCGTCAACGGCGTGAACGTGAACGCCTTTCCCCAGCACGCACCCAACGCGGGCGATCCCACCGTGCGCCTGCTGGCGCTGGCCAGCATGAGCGGCTGGCACGGGTATGACCGTATTCTACGGTCGCTGGCGGCTTACGACGGCGAAACTCCGGTCGCCATCGAGTTTGCGGGCGGCGACGGCGACGGTTCGCTGGCGACGTGGAAGGCGCTGGCCCAGTTGCTGGGCCTTGCCGACAGGGTCACTTTCCACGGCCCGCTGTACGGCGACGCGCTGAACACGCTGGTCGCCCGCTGCGACGCAGGCATTGGCAGCCTGGGCATGTACCGGTACGGCATCGCGCAGGGTATGACGCTGAAACTGCGGGAATATCTGGCGCGCGGCCTGCCCTTCGTTTCGGCGGTAGACGATCCCGCCCTGCCCGCCGACGCGGATTTTGCCCTGCGCGTACCCAACGACGATACCCCGATCGACATGAACGCCATTGTCGCTTTCGCCCAAAAAGCGAAGTCGGACGCGGAGCTGTCCGCGCGGATGCGCGCCTACGCGCAAGCCAATCTCTCCTGGGAGGGTGTGCTTCGCGGGGTGCTGGAAAGGGTCAGCCCATGAAAAAAACAGTCGTCTATTTCAGCTCCTGCTCGCTTAACGGCAAAGGTGAACCCGACCCGTTCCTGCTGCAGGAGTTGCCCTGGCTGCTGGCCCATTTTGACCGGGTGGTGCTGTGCAGTTATTACGGCGTGAAAGAGCTAACGGAGCCGCGCCCGCGAACCGTAACGCCGGAAACGCCTGCCTGCGCCGTGATACGCGCGCGTCTGCGCGCCCCATTCTGCCGGGAGTTCTGGCACGAGCTGGGCTGTCTGCGCCGCGACGGACAGTTGACCCCGGTGAACGCGATGAAGCTGTTGTTATTCACCATTCGCGGTTTCAAGCTGCATTACTGGGCGGAAGCGATGATCCGCCCGGAGGAACAGACCACCCTGTATGCCTTCTGGATGAGCTACGACGGTTTCGCGGCCGCGCTTTGCAAACACCGGCATCCCGAAATGCACGCCGTAGCGCGGGGACATGCCTTCGATATCGACCGGGAACGCAACCCCCTGAACCCCTATTTGATGAAGCGTTACCTTGTCCGCACCCTCGACGGCCTGTACCCCATCAGCGAGGACGCGGCGCGCCACCTGACCGCCTGTACGGAGGTGCCGCCCAATAAACTCGCCGTGATCGGAATGGGTTCGGCGGGCACAAAGGCCGATGCTCGCTTCGCGCCTCCGCTGTATGAAGACGGCGTTTTCCATCTCGTCAGCTGCGCTTCGCTGATTGCCATCAAGAACGTTACGCTGCTGATCGAGGCGCTTTCCCTGTGGACAGGCGGCCGGGTGCGCTGGCTGCACATCGGCGGCGGCGCGGACGAGGCTGATGTACGCGCCATTGCCGCAAAAAAACTGGGCGGCAAGCCGGAAATCGAATATGAAATAACGGGAACCGTTCCACGCGAACAGGTGGAGCGGATCTATGCCACACGCCCTTTCGACGTGTTCGTCAACACCAGCCGCAACGAGGGCGTTCCCGTTTCCATCATGGAAGCGATGCGCGCCGGGATCCCGGTAGTCGCGCCGGATGTGGGCGGAATCCCCGAACTGGTGGATGACAGCGTGGGTCGGCTGTACCCTCCGGAGGGAGGTGCGGAAGCTGTGTTGGCCGCGCTGACGGTAATCGCAAAACAGTCCCGCGACGAGGCGGAGGCGTTGCGCGCTGCCGCGCAGTCGCGCTGGAACGAACGCTGCCGGAGCGATCTGTTGCTGACCCGGCTATTCCCCGAAGCCGCCAAAGGAGGCGACGAAGCGTGAGCCGTCGCGTGCTGATCATCAGTTACTATTTTGCGCCGCAAAACGCCATCGGCGCGGTACGGCCCACGAAGCTGGCTAAATATCTGGCCCGGCAGGGAGTCGAGGTTACGGTGCTCTGCGGCGCGCCGCTTTCCGCCGCGCGCGATCCCCTGCTGGCACGCGACGCGGCAGGCCTGCCCGACGTGCGCGTGATCACGGAGCACAGCCTGCTCCACCGCTGGAAAACCCGAAGCAAACCATCACCGGTAAGCGCGGCATCCGCTGTTATGCCCACCGCTGTCCAGAGCAGGAAAAATCCGGCGCTGGACGCTGTGTACCTGTGGCTGAGCGACCGGGCCGACCGGGCGTTTGCCCGCACCTGTATCCGCGCCCTCCGAACCCTGCCCGGCCCCTACGACGCGGTCTTTTCCTGTTACGGCCCCGCCGGCGTGCATATCGCGGCGCGGTACGCCAGAACCCATGGGCTGGCTAAAAAGTGGATCGCTGATTTCCGCGACGAACCGACCCTGCCCTTTCGCTGGCAGCAGGGGCGGCTGAAACGGTTTGTCAGGCAGGTTCATACCGACGCGGACGTACTGACCACGGTTTCACAGGGTACGATGGAATTGATGGCGCTGGGCGCAAAAGGTCGCGTGCTCCCCAACGGGTTTGATCCGGAGGACGCGCAAAACTTACCCGCTCTGACTTTGGACCCAGTGAAGCTGCATTTTGCCTACTGCGGGCAGCTCTATGTCGGGCACAGCGATCTGTCCCCCCTATTCCGCGCCGTGCGGGCGCTTTGCGACGAGGGCGCGTGCGACGCGTCGCGGTTTTGTTTCCATTATGCGGGGCGGCAGGGCGAAGCGTTTACACAGCAGGCAGCAAAGTATGATCTGGGCAACACGGTAGTTGACCATGGCTTTGTGCTGAGAACGGAATCGCTGGCGTTGCAAAAAGCGGCGGACGCGCTGCTGGCGGCCACCTGGAACACAGTGGAACGCCACGGCGTTGTGACCGGCAAAGTACTGGAATACATGCTGGCGGATCGCCCGATCCTTTGCTGCGTCAGCGGTACTGTGCCGGGCAGCGACGCGCGCGCGCTGGTGGAACGCTTGCGGTTGGGCGCGGCCTATGAAGAAGCATCCGACGCCGCCGATCTGCCTGCGCTGAAAGCATACCTGCGCGCGCTGTACGACGCGAAGTTTACCGGGGCGCTAAACCCCTTTCAACCTGACCGGGAGGCAGTCTCGGCTTACGACTACGCACAGATTGCCCAGCGGCTTACGGCGCTGCTGTAACCCGAAACAAGTGATACGCAAGCAGTCCGGGCCATTTTCTTTATTCGGAACCGTCCGTGTTTCTTTCGGTCCAAAACAAAGGGGGCATCGCATGAAAATCGTAACCGTAGTCGGAGCCAGACCGCAGTTTATCAAAGCGGCGGCGCTGTCGCGGGTGCTTCGCCGGGAGCATACCGAGGTACTGGTGCATACCGGGCAGCATTATGACCCGCTGATGAGCGACGTGTTTTTCCGTGAACTGCACATCCCCAAGCCGGATTACGATCTGGGCATCTCCGGCGGCACGCACGCGCAGATGACCGCGCGGATGCTGACCGCGCTGGAAGAAGTGCTGATCCAGGAAGCGCCGGACGCGGTACTGGTGTACGGCGATACCAACTCCACCCTCGCCGCGGCGCTGGCGGCGGTGAAGCTGCGTTTGCCCGTGCTGCACGTGGAGGCTGGCAACCGATTGGGCAGTCTGGCCAACCCAGAAGAAGTCAACCGCATCCTGACCGACCATGTATCCAGCCTGCTGTTTGCCTGTGTGCCCAGCGCGATGGAAGCGCTACGGAAAGAAAATCTGGCGGAACGTACCCGGCTGGTCGGCGACCCCATGCTGGATGCTTTTCTGTTTTACCGGGAGCAGGGCGCATACCGCCTGCCGGAATCCCTGTCCGCGCCGGACGGCACAATCGTGCCGATACCGGAACACTTTCATTACCTTACCTGTCACCGGGAAGAGAATACCCGCACCGACGAAACGCTTGCGGAAATCCTGACGGCAATGGAAAGTTTGCCTTTACCCACGCTGTATCCCGTGCATCCCCGCAACCGCGCCGCGGCGGAGCGTCTGCGCGATCGCCTGCACCTGCGAAATGTACGCCTGCTTGCGCCTGTAGGGTATCTGGAGTCCATCGCGCTGGTTACGCATGCAAAAGCAGTCGTCACCGATTCCGGCGGCGTGCAGCGGGAAGCGTTTTTTGCGCGTATACCCTGCATAACCGTATTTCCCTTTGCTGTCTGGCCGGAAACGATGGTGAACGGCTGCAACACGCTCGCCGCACCCAAAGCGAAGGAGATATTGCAAAAACTGAGCCTTTCCCCCCGCTTTCCCGATGGCGACAGCCCCTTTGGCGACGGCCATGCCTGCGAGAAGATCGTGCAGGCGCTTGGTCAGCCGCTTCCGGAAGTGTAACATTTTTGCAATTTTTGTTTCTTCGGCCCAAAAACACCTTCACAGGGCTTTTCGCAGGAAACATTCTTATGGTATAATAAGGATATAGACAGACTGTTTCACTCTTCGGACCCCAATGGGAGGTAGGAAAATATGAAAAAGTGGCTGGCGTTGATTCTGTGCCTTGTTCTGTTATCCGGCAGTATCGCCTTTGCGGCGGAAACCCCCGTCACCGTAACCTATGCTTACGGTGACATCGTTCTGGCGGCTGGCACTGCTACCAGCGTGCGGGTGAACGTGACTCCTTACGTTGCGAAAAAGAAAGGGGTTACCTACGCTACCAGCGATGAAAGCATCGCGACTGTCACCAGCAAAGGCCGTTTGACCGGCGTTGCGGAGGGCGACTGCCAGTTGATTGTCACCAGCGTTTACGATACCACGGTATCCGCGACCATCCCCGTGCATATTGTGATCCCGGTTGATACCCTCACCCTGTCCGCACCGGAAAATACCGTATCCGTCGGGGAAACGCTGCAACTAAGCGTTGCGTACAGCCCGGAGAACGCCACGCAGAAATCGGCGGCCTTCTCATCTGCCAATTCCTCCGTCGCATCCGTATCGCCCACGGGGCTGGTTACCGGGCTGAAACGCGGTACCGCCGTTATCACCGCCGTATCATCCGACGGGGAAGCCAAAGCCACGTTGAAGGTGACCGTTTCACAGCCAGTACAGAGCGTTACCGTTACGCCTGCGGACGGCAAGGCCGCCGTAGGCCGGAAAATCCAGCTGAAAGCGAGCGTTTCGCCCTCTAACGCCAATAATCAGGCGGTCGAATGGGCCTCGGATAACGAAAGCGTTGCCGTTGTAAGCAGCAAGGGTGCCGTCACGGTTAAAGGGGTCGGCAGCGCTACCATTACCGCTACCAGCAGCGATAACGCAGCGATATCCGGCAGCGTAACCGTACAGGGCGTACAGTTGGCCCAAAGCGTCGCGTTTGACACCAGTCTGTATGCCGTAATCATCAATCAGACCGGTCAGGTGCATGTAAACGTTCTGCCAGAAAGCACCAGCGACAAATCGGTCACCTACAAGGTTGGCAATTCCCGAATCGCAACCGTGGACAAGGATGGCGTAATTACCGCCTTGAAAGGCGGTAAAACAACCGTGACCGCCACCTCCGCCGACGGCAGTAAAAAGAAAGCGTCCGCCACCATTCAGGTGCTGGTTCCCGTAACCGGCGTAAACTATAAATACAAGGATGTGCGCGTAGGCGTAAAGAGCCGCAACACCTATACGGTAAGCATCCAGCCTTCCAACGCGACCAACAAGAACATGACCTGGGTCAGCAGTGACGAAAGCATCGCCACCGTCAGCGGCACCACCAACCGCTTCAGCGTTCGTGGACTTCGCTGGGGTCGCTGCAAGGTAACCGGCACCACGGAGGACGGCGGTTTCACCATCGAAGTCAATGTGGATGTCGGCACACTTGCCAAAGCCATCACCGTTCTGGATGTGACCATCAAGAACGGCAAGCCGTACCTGTCCCTGCGCAACGCTTCCGATATGAGTATCAGCCAGATCCGCTACCGCCTGATGGGCTACGACGCCACCTTCCAGCCGGTGAAGATGAGCACCAAAGGCAACCTGTACATTCTGGACGGCACCTATGATTTCCCGCTGGCGCAAGGAGAAGTGACTGAGCACGGTCAGTTCAACTTCTACAATCACAGCAACTATGCCAACCTCGCAATCCTGCAGATGTGTATTACCGGCTGGTCCAGCGACACCGGCTACTATGATTCCAACGGGGAGCTCCGTACCAGTTATAACCTCAGCGAAGATAAGTGGGTATGGATCACCTACCCGACCGACACGAACCTCGATTTGCTCAAGTAAGTTCTGTCCTCCACAGCGGCCGCGAAGTGCAGCCGCTGTTTTGATTTTGATTGCTTTACTGTAGTACTTGACTAAAGTGTTAAGGTGTGATATGCTCTCCGCATGGCATCGGGGGCTGGCTTGCCCGCGGAGCCGATCCCCCGGCGCCGAGCCGGGGAAAGGCGGTGGAACTATGGAACAGCACGGAGAAGCACGACGGGAACAGCTGATGGCCGATTTGCGCACCCTGTACGAAAGCCTTGGCTACAAGCGCTTTTCCATGCGCAGGTTTGAAGAATATGCGCTCTATCTGGAAAACAAAAACTTTCTGAAAAGCGACAGCGTCCTTGCTTTTACCAACCCGGATGGCAAACTGATGGCCCTCAAGCCGGACGTGACGCTTTCCATCGTTAAGCACGCGCGGCCGGAACGCCAGGGGGTGGAAAAAGTGTATTATAAAGAAAGTGTATTCCGCCTCGCCCCCACAGCCAGAGAATTTGTGGAGATCGACCAGATGGGTGCGGAAGCGATGGGTGCGGTAGACCGTTACACCGCCAGCGAAGTCGTTCGCCTCGCGATCGAAAGCCTGCGCGCCATCGGCGAACCCTATGTGCTGGAGGTAAGCCATATGGGTTTCGCATCCGGCCTGATGGAAGCCGCGGGGCTTACGCCGGAGCAGAAAGAGCGGTTTTTTTCGCTGATTCGCCGCAAGAGCCTGCACGAACTACGGCAGGCGGTTAACGAAGAGGGGGTTGCGGAACCCTATGCCGGGCGGATCGCGGCGCTGGCGGACCTTTCCGGTCCCTTTCCGGAAACGCTTGCCCGCGCAAGAGCCATCGCCCCAGCCGGACCAGCCGCAGACGCGCTGGAAGAGCTGGAAAGTCTGTACTCCCTCCTTGCGGCGCTGGGGTTAGACGATCATCTTCTGCTGGATTTTTCAATGTTAAACGATCTGGATTATTACAGCGGGGTCGTCTTTCAGGGGTACGTGCAGGGAGTGCCGCGCGTAGTGCTTTCCGGCGGCCGTTACGACCCCCTGATGCGCCGTTTTGACAAGGAAGGGGACGGTATCGGTTTCGCTCTCTATCTGGATGAGTTAACCCGTCTGCTGGCCGATCGCCCCACCTGGGACGCGGATGTGCTGGCGCTTTATCAGGAAACCGACAACCCGATTCAGGTGAACGCCGCCGTATTCGCGCTGGTCGCCGCAGGGCTTCGCGTGTTCGCTGCCACCGAGCCGCCTGCCGGGTTCCGCGCCGAAAAAACCCTGCGCTTGAACGGCGCGGACTTTACGGAGGTGCCCTGAGATGCTCAATATCGCATTGCCAAAGGGGCGCCTCGGCGATCGAGCCTACCGGCTTTTCGCCGCATGCGGTTTTCCCTGCGCCGCCATGGAGCAGGAGGATCGCCGCCTGGTGCTTACAGCCGACAACGGACAGGTTCAGTATCTGCTGGTGAAGCCCAGCGATGTGCCGATTTATGTGGAGCATGGCGCGGCGGACGCGGGCGTGGTCGGGCGGGATGTGCTGCTGGAAGGCGGCAACGATGTGTACGAATTGCTGGATCTTGGTTTCGGAGCCTGTCGCATGTGCGTGGCCGCACCCCTGAATTTTCGCGAAGATTTGAGTGCGCCGCTTCGAGTCGCCACGAAATACCCGGCCATCGCAAAACGCTTTTACGCGGGCAAAGGCCGGGAGATCGAAGTCATCAAGCTGAACGGCTCCATTGAGCTCGCCCCGATCCTGGGATTAAGCGACGTGATTGTGGACATTGTGGAAACCGGCTCCACGCTTAAGCAAAACCATCTGGAAGTGATCGAAACCGTGCTTTCCATCAGCGCGCGATTCATCGCCAACCGGGCCGCGGCCAAATTTAAACCGGGCGAACTGCAGCCACTTATCGCGGCGCTGCAGGCCGCCAAAGGAGAAATCATATGATCCGCATCATCCGTTACGAAGGTCAGCCCGTAAGCGAACTGCTCAACCGCGCGTCCGCCCCCGGCCGTGACGTGACCGCCGCGGTGGAAGAAATCCTGTCGCAGGTAGCCGCCCGTGGCGACGAAGCCGTGCTGGACTATTGCGAGAAGTTTGACGGCGTTCGCCCGCAAAACCTGCTGGTTACCCCGGAAGAGCTGGCCGCCGCCGAAGAAGCGGTAGACCCGGAACTGCTTGCCACCCTACGCCTTGCCGCCGCGAACATAGAACGTTTCCACACCCAGCAGAAACGCGCGGGTTTTATCGACACGCCGGCGGACGGCGTGGTGGTCGGCCAGCGGGTGCTGCCGCTGGAAACCGTGGGGTTGTACGCTCCCGGCGGCACGGCGCGCTATCCCAGCTCCGTGCTGATGGCGGCGATTCCCGCTAAAATCGCGGGCGTATCCAACATCGTGCTTTGCACCCCTCCGGACGCGACCGGCGGCATCCCCGCGGTGATCCTTGCCGCCGCGAAGATCGCGGGTATCTCCCAAATCGTCAAGCTCGGCGGCGCGCAGGCAATCGCCGCCATGGCGTACGGCACGCAAAGCGTGCCGCGTGTGGATAAAATCGTAGGCCCCGGCAACGTGTACGTCGCCACCGCCAAGCAGCTGTGCTTCGCGCGCGGGCTGGCGGATATCGACATGGTGGCCGGGCCCAGTGAAATTCTGGTGATCGCCGACGAAAAAAGCAACCCCGCTTTCGTCGCCGCCGACCTGTTGAGCCAGGCGGAGCATGATCGGCTCGCCGCCGCATGGCTGCTTACCCCCAGCCCGACGCTGGCCGCGCAGGTGCAAACCGAGCTGGAAGCGCAGCTCGCGCGGCTTCCCCGCGAGGCGATCGCCCGCGAAGCCATCCAAAACAACAGCCGCATCCTGATCGTTCCCGATCTGGAAACCGCTGCACGCCTGTGCAACGCCGTTGCACCGGAGCATCTGGAAATCTGCACAGACGATCCATTCGCCCTGCTGCCGCTGATCCACAACGCGGGCAGTGTTTTCCTGGGCCGTTACTGCCCGGAGCCGCTCGGCGATTATCTGGCAGGCCCCAACCACACGCTGCCCACGTCCGGCACGGCCCGGTTCTCCTCTCCGCTGGGGGTGGACGACTTCTGCAAACGTTCCAGTTACCTGTATTACACAAAGGATGCGCTGAACCGCGTCGGGGCAGATGTGCGGCGTTTTGCGCTGTCCGAGGGACTGAGCGCGCACGCCAACGCCGTGGCGGTCCGCATGGAGGACGCGCAATGAGCCGCTATTTACTGCCCCGGCTGCAATCGCTGGCTCCCTACGTGCCCGGAGAACAGCCGCAGGACCGGCGATACGTCAAGCTGAACACCAACGAAAGCCCTTTCCCGCCTTCTCCCCGGGTACTGGCCGCGCTGAACCGGGAAAACATCTCGCGTCTGAACCTCTACCCGGATCCGCTGTATCAGTCGCTTCGGCAGGCTATCGCGGACGAGTACGGCCTTGCGCCGAACAATGTGTTCGTCGGCAACGGTTCGGACGAGGTGCTGGGCTTCGCGTTCATGGCCTATGCCGATGAAACCCGGGGCGCGACCATCCCGGATGTGAGCTACGGGTTTTACCGGGTCTATGCACAACTGTTCCGCATTCAGCCGGAGATTGTGCCGCTGAACGAGGATTTTACCCTACCTGTGGAGAAATTTGTGGGACGTGGACAACTGGTGGCCATTGCCAATCCCAACGCGCCCACGTCGATCGCCCTGCCGCTTTCGGAGGTGGAACGCATCATTGCCGGCAACCCGGACAGCGTGGTGCTGGTTGACGAAGCCTATGTGGATTTCGGTGGAGAAACCTGTGTGCCGCTGCTTTCGAAATACCCCAACCTGCTGATTGTGCGAACCTACAGCAAATCCCGGTCGCTGGCGGGCGGCAGGCTCGGTTATGCCCTCGCCTCCCCGGAGATTGTGGACGACCTGAACCGCGTAAAGAGCTCCTTCCACCCTTATTCCGTCAACAACCTTACGATGCTTGCCGGGATTGAGGCCATGCGGGATCGGGAATACTTCGCTTCCTGCGTGTCCGTCCTCTGCGCCCAGCGGGAGGAAAGTATAAAAGACCTTCGTGCGCTCGGTTTTACGGTACTTCCCAGCGCGACCAACTTTCTGTTCGCCGCCGCGCCCGGTCTGGGCGGGCACGCCTACTACCAGAAGCTGAAAGCACGGGGCATTCTGGTCCGTTACCTCAACCAGCCCACGCTTACGCGCTTCGTGCGCATTACCGTAGGCAGCGCCGAACAGATGCGGGCGCTGCTAAACGCCACGGAAGAAATTCTGAAGGAGGCAAAGGAATGAGAAACGCCGCTGTCACCCGGAAGACCGCGGAAACGGACATCACCCTGCGGCTGGAGCTGGATGGGTCCGGCGAGGCCGACGTGCAGACCGGCTGCGGGTTTTTAAACCACATGCTCACCCTGTTCGCGCGCCACGGCCGGTTTGATCTCACGGTGCGCTGCGCGGGCGACACCGGCGTGGACGACCATCACACGGTAGAGGATGTGGGCATCGCGCTGGGTCAGGCGCTGCGAACGGCGCTGGGCGACCTGCGCGGCGTAACCCGTTACGGCGACGTGACCCTGCCCATGGATGAGGCGCTAGTGCTGGCCGCCGTGGATTTAAGCGGGCGCGGGGCGCTGGGCTGGGCGGCGGAACTGCCCACGCAGAAGGTGGGCACGTTCGATACGGAACTGGGTAAAGAGTTTTTTCTGGCGGTCACGCGGGAGGCGCGCATCACCCTGCACCTGAGGCAGCTTGCAGGCGAGAACAGCCACCACATTCTGGAGGCGATGTTCAAAGCCTTCGCGCGTGCGCTTCGGCGGGCCGTCGCCCTCGACCCCGCCTGCGCGGACGAAATCCCCTCCACGAAAGGAACGCTCGTATGATCGCGGTGGTGGATTACGGCGTGGGCAACCTGTACTCCCTCGTGTGCTCCCTACGCCATATCGGCGCGGAGGCGGAGGTGACGCGGGACGAAGCCGCGCTTCGTTCGGCGGAGAAAATCATTCTGCCGGGGGTGGGCGCGTTCGGCGACGCGGCGGAGAAGTTGCGGGCGCTGAAGCTGGACGCATTGCTGAAGCAACTGACGGCGCAGGGCAAACCGCTGCTTGGTATCTGCCTTGGGATGCAGCTGCTGTTTACCCAAAGTGAGGAATACGGCCTGCACGAAGGCCTGGGCCTGATTCCCGGGCGCGTGGTACCGCTCGCTCCGGAAGCCGCGGGGCTGAAGGTGCCGCATATGGGCTGGAACAGCCTGGACATCCGAAACCCTGACGATCCGCTGATGGCAGGCATCCGGCAGGGCGATTACGTTTATTTTGTGCACAGCTTTTACGCAGCTCACTGCGACCCTGCGCTGGTCGCCACCGCGCAGTACGGCACAACCGTCGCGGCGGTGGTGCGCAACGGCAATGTCTGCGGCACGCAGTTCCACCCGGAAAAAAGCGGCGAGACAGGTCTGCGCATCCTGACCTCGTTCGCGAAGGGGGCGGCAGTATGTTGATTTTCCCCGCCATCGACCTGCGCGGAGGCCGCGTGGTGCGCCTGACGCAGGGAGATTACGACCGCATGACCGTGTACGCCGACGACCCGGTCGAGGTCGCGGAAGGCTTTGTTCATCTGGGAGCAGCTTGCCTTCACGCCGTGGATCTGGACGGTGCCAGAGACGGTGCGCCCCAGAACCGGGAGGTCATCGCGGCGTTATGCAAACTGCCGCTTTTTGTGGAGCTGGGGGGCGGTATCCGCACGCAGGCGGATATCGAGCAAGCCTTAGCGCTGGGGGTGGGACGCGTCATCCTCGGCACCGTCGCCGCGGAAGACTTCGCCTTTACCCAGCGGATGGGCCGTCTGTACGGCGACCGGCTCGCCGTGGGGGTGGACGTGCGGGACGGATACGTGGCTGTGCGTGGCTGGAAAGAAGTCACAGGCCTGTCGGGGTTTGATTTCTGCCGCAGTCTCGCCGACGCGGGCGTTTCCACCGTAATTTATACTGACATCAGCCGCGACGGGCTGCTGGAGGGCGCGAATTTATCCGCTTACGAACAGCTTAACACCATCCCGGGGCTGAACGTGATCGCCAGCGGCGGCATCTCGTGGGAACGGGAGATTGCGGCCCTGCGGGAACTGGGCGTGTACGGGGCCATCATCGGCAAGGCGTTGTACGCCGGTAAACTGTCGCTTGCAAGGCTGCTCAAAATCGCGCGGGGGGAGGCGGTGGAATGCTGACCAGGCGCATTATCCCCTGTCTGGACGTGCGAAACGGTCGCGTGGTCAAAGGCGTAAACTTCGCAGGGTTGCGCGATGTGGACGACCCCGTAACCCTTGCGCGGTTTTACAACGATTCCGGCGCGGATGAGCTGGTGTTTTACGACATCACCGCCAGCTACGAGGGGCGGCCGCTTTTCGCCGACGCGCTCCGGCGCGTAGCCGCGGAAGTGTTTATCCCGCTCACGGTGGGCGGCAGCGTGAACGCCCTGTCCGACTTCGACCGGGTGCTCAAGTGCGGCGCGGACAAGGTGAGCGTAAACACCGGCGCGATCCGCAACCCCGCCCTGATCGGCGAAGCCGCCAAACACTACGGCGACCAGTGCGTGGTGCTCTCCATGGACGTAAAGCGCGTAAACGGCGCGTTCCACGTTTTCGCCAAAGGCGGGCGCGAAGATACCGGGCTTAACGCCGTGGAGTGGGCGAAATACGGCGAAGATCACGGCGCGGGCGAGCTGGTGGTCAACTCCATCGACACCGATGGCGTGCGCGGCGGTTTCGATCTGGAGATGCTTTCTGCCATCGGGGATGCCGTGCGCCTCCCGCTGATCGCCTCCGGCGGTGCGGGCAAACAGGAGGATTTTCTGTCGCTGTTCGCCCTGCCGCGCGTGGACGCGGGGCTGGCGGCAAGCATTTTCCATACCCATGAGGTGGACATCCGGGAACTAAAGCGTTATCTGCTGATAAACGGCGTGCCCATGCGCCTGTAACGGAGGGAAACCATGACGTTTGAGGAAATCGAAAGCAAGCTGAAGTTTGACGACCGGGGCCTGATCCCCGTGATCGTGCAGGATTACGTGACCCACGAGGTGCTTACGCTGGCCTATATGAACCGGGAAAGCCTGCGCATCACGCTTGCGGAGGGGCGCACCTGCTTTTGGAGCCGCAGCCGCAACTGCCTGTGGCGCAAGGGCGAAACCAGCGGCAACACGCAAACGGTGGTCGCCCTGCGCGCGGACTGCGATGGCGACGCGCTGGTAGCGGAGGTAAAGAAGGCCGGGCCGGCCTGCCATACCGGCGCGGAGAGCTGCTTTTTTAACGAGCTGTATGAGAACGACGCGATCAAACCCTTCTCCCTCGCGGCGCTGCAAAAGCTGATCGAAAGCCGCCGAAACGAGCCGGTCGAGGGCAGTTACACCACCTACCTGTTCCAAAAAGGGAGAGAAAAAATCCTCAAAAAAGTGGGCGAGGAATGCACCGAGGTTCTCATCGCCGGGGCGAAGGGCGACCGCGAGGAAACGGTATACGAGCTGGGCGATTTGGCGTACCACGCGCTGGTGCTGATGACCGAAATGGGCATCACGCAGGAGGACGTGCTGCGGGAGTTGGCCCGCCGTCACGTGATTGACCATAAAGTGAAGCAGGAGCGCATGCAATGAGCTTTTTATCCAACGCGCATACGCACACCACTTACTGCGACGGGCGCAGCACGATCGCGGAGCAGCTGGCCGCGGCGCAAGCCCTGGGTTTCGTCAGCCTTGGTTTCTCCGGCCACGCCATGCAGGGTTTCGACTGGAAGTATTGCATGAGTATGGAAAAGCAATGCGCCTACGCAGCCGAACTGCGCGCCCTGCAGCGGGAAAGCGCGGAAAAATCACTGATGCCAAAACTGTATGTGGGGCTGGAGGAAGATTCGCTGGTACCCGCGGCGGAAAAGGTAAAAAACCGTGCGGAGTTTGATTACCGGATCG
>Ga0209098_1001907_pt1 | contig 19021 bp, 20 predicted proteins | sample AD_JPNHW1_MetaG_FD_184429 | JGI IMG/M metagenome (GOLD analysis project Ga0209098, IMG submission 184429) | Active sludge microbial communities of municipal wastewater-treating anaerobic digesters from Japan - AD_JPNHW1_MetaG (SPAdes) (version 2) | ecosystem: Engineered > Bioreactor > Anaerobic... | reverse complement strand
TCCGGGATGGACTGCAGCTTCTGCGCGACTTCCTCGGCCACGCGGTAGAGCTCGTGCGTGTCCGTGCCCGCGCCGTGCAGCGTCACGTTGACGATGGGCACGTCGTCGATCTCGATCGGCTTGACGACCCAGCCGGCGATGCCGGGAGTGGCCTTGTCGACGTTCTGGAAGATCTTGTTGTAGACCTTGATCAGGCTGTCCTCGCGGTCCTCGCCGACGAAGAAGCGGACGGTGACCACAGCCATGCCGGGGCGGGACATGGAATACACGTATTCCACGCCGTCGATCTGGCAGAGCAGCTTCTCCAGGCGGGAGGAAACGAGCTGTTCGACCTCTTCGGCGGAGCTGCCGGGCATCATGACCATGACGTCGGCGAGCGGCACCACGATCTGGGGTTCCTCCTCGCGGGGAGTGATCAGCAGGGCGGCGGCGCCGGCCAGCAGGCTGATGATGATCAGCAGGATCGAGAGGTTCCCCTTCAGGAACGCCTGCAGGATTCCCGCGGCCAACGAGTGTTTGCGTTCTTCCACCATGGATCAGCCCTCCCGGATCGGATTCGCAAGGACGGTCTCGCCGGCGCGGAGGCCGGACAGGATTTCGACGCGGCCGTCGCGCACGGGGCCGGTCTTGACCAGGCGCCGCAGGACGCGGCCGTCCCGGGCCACCTGCACGAAGGACAGCTGGCCGAGCTGCACGACGGCGGCGACCGGAACGGAGATCGTTTCGCGCGGTTCCGCGGCGACCCACAGGCGGCCGAAGGTGCCGGGCAGCACGTCGCCGGCCACGTCGTCGAGATGCACCTTCACGAGCTGCGTGCGGCTGGAGCTGTCCACTTCGCCGACGATTTCGGCCACGTGGCCCTTGACCGTGCGGGCGGGGCGTTCCAGCGACACTTCGACTTCCTGGCCGAGGGCGAGGCGGTCGATCAGGCGGACGGGCACGGGCGCCTCGAGGCGCATGCGCAGCGGATCGTAGACCGCCAGCAGGAGCATGCCGGGATTGGCCAGGTCGCCCGCTTCGACGCGGCGGTCGGTGACGATGCCGTCGATGGGGGATTCCACCTGCGCGTAGGTCAGCATGACCTTGACCTCTTCGACCTGGGCCTTGGCGGCGTTGTACATCGATTCGGCCGCGGTCAGCGCCTGGTCGGTGGTGGCCTGCTTTTCGAAGAGCTGCTTGGCGCGTTCGTATTCGGTCTTGGCCTGGTTGAGCTGGGCTTCGGCCGCGGCTAGTTTCTGGCGGATGTCGCGGTCGTCGAGGGCGATCAGCTTTTGGCCCTTCTGCACGCGGTCGCCCGCGGAGGCGAAGATTTCTCCGATGTAGGCCGGGATGCGGGCGCTGAGGTTGATTTTTTCCTCGGAGGCGGTGGTGCCGACGACTTCGACCCGGACCGGGGCGGTTTCGGCCTGCACTTCGATGGTTTCGGCGCCGGCGGGCAGCGCCAAGCCGGGCGGGTTGTCCAGCTTGCCGGGCGCGACCTTCTTGGCCAGGAAACCGCCGGACCAGGCGATGACAACGGCGAGGCCGACGAGGCCGGCGACCAGCTTGGCGTTCTTCTTCAGGATGTTCGCGATTTTGCTCATGTTCATTCCTCCGGTTGCGGGTTTGAAATCAGTCCACCAATTCGCCCTTGGCGCGCTGGAGATTCGAGAGGGCGGTCAGGTAGTCGTATTGGGCGGCGGCGTTGCGCGTCTGCATGGCGGTCACGCCGACCTCGGTCTGGAGCAGGAGGGAAACGTCGGCCGCGCCCTGCTGGTATTGTTCCTGCACGATGCGCCGGGCTTCCTCGGCGGTCTCCAGGCTTTTGCGGGTGACTTCGAGGCGCTCCCAAGCCTCGCGCACGCCGAGAAACGCTTGCTGCAGGTCCAGGCGGAGATTGAGCCGCGCCTGGTCTTCCTCCGCCTGGGCGGCCTTCCATTCGGATTGGGCGGCTTGAACGGCCGCGCGGGTGCGCGCGCCGTCGAAGACGTTGATTTCGGCTTGGACGCCGGCCATGTAGCTGTCTTCGAAATCGCGGCCGTTGCCGCTGTCCTGGTCGTAGGAAGCGAAGGCGCTGAAGGTCGGGGCATAGCCGCCCTTGGCCTTCTTGAGATCCTGCTCCTTGACTTGGCGCATGAGGGTGGCCGCGCGCATCTCGGGGCGGTTTTCAAAGGCGTCGGGATCCTTGCATTCCGGCGGCGGGGCGGCGAGCGCGGCCGCGGCCGGCGCTTCGACGTTTTCGACCGTGGCCAGATCGGCGCCGATGCCGGCATTGAGGGCGGCGACGGCAAGCTGCGCGCCGTTGCGGGCCTTGATGAGGTCCTCGTTGGCCTGCGCGAGCTGGGTTTCCAAGTTCAGGACGTCGGTCTTGACGGTCCCGCCGGCCGCGAAGCGCTCCTGCGCGACGCGCAGGCTTTCCTCGATGCTGGCGACGGATTTTTCCTGCACGGCGGCGAAAGCCCGGGCCTGCAAGACGCCGTAGAATCCGCGGGTGATTTCATGAACCAGCTGGTTGCGGGCGGCGGCGAAGGCCTCCCTGCTGGCTTCGGCGCCGAAGCGGGCCATGTTCTTGCCGGCGTCGCGCTGGAGGTCGAAGATCCGCCACTGGGCGACCACCGAGCCGCGCAGGTTGTCGACGTCGCCGGGTTCGTTCGGGTTGAACGCCGGGTCCATCATGTTCAGGCTGCGCTGGTTGAGCGTCATCATGAACGCCTGGGGCGGATTGTCGCTCCGGGCGTAATTCGCCGAAGCGCCGATGGAGGGATAATAATAGGATTTCGCCTGCCGCAGCAGGGCCTGGGCGGAATCGATGCGGCGGGCGGCCGCCTCCAGCGTGGGCGAATGGTCGCGGGCGGCCTGGATGGCTTCGTCCAGCGTGATGGCTTGCGCGGTTGTGCCGACCAGCAAGGCGGCGAGAATGGATAGATGAACGGATTTCATGGATGATTTCCTTTCTTGGCGCGCATGCAGTTCAAAATGGTGAGCGAACGACGGTCGCCGACGGAGTACCAGACCTCCTTGCCGCGGCGCTGGCGGGCGACGAGGCCGGCGCGGTGCATCTTCAGGAGGTGGTTGGAAACGACCGCCTGGGGCAGGTCGAGGCGTTCCATCAGGACGTGGACGGGAACGGCGTCCTCGATTTCGAGGATGTCCACGATCTTGAGGCGGTAGGGATGCGCCAGCAGCTTCAGGATCTTGGCCATGCGGGCCAAATCCGCGATCGTGAGATTCTGGGGACAGGGCTGGACGTTCGTTTTCATGCCCCTGAACATATATCATTAATGATATATGTCAATACTGTGATATGTTATTTTTCCGGAGCGGCGGCGGGCAGTTTCCGGAAGGAATACAACGGCTGGGCGTCGAAGAAGTCCGGGTCGGCCACCTGGGCGCGGGCGAAAGCTTCGACTTCTTCGGTGTCGCCGGCGAGGGTGTAGCCTTCCGTCTGCGAACCGCCGGCGGCGAGCGCGACCTGCGCCTGTTCGGCGCGCGCGCGGAACGCATCCAGGTCGATGCCGTGCAGTTTCAACTCATCGCCGGCCATTTCGGCCTTCAGCAGCAGATGGCCCGGCAGCAGCACGATCCCGTTGAGGTTGTCCGGATCGCCCGGGCCGACCGTCAGCACGTGCAGTTCGTCCAGCTTGTGGAGGCTGGCGGTGAAGCGGCTGACGTCCTGGTTGTCCGTCACCAGCAGGACGTCGTAGTCGCAGTCGGAATCGTCGGATTCGCTGAAAAACGCCGTGCAATTTGCCTTGGCGTCGTGCCACGCGCCGACGAGGGAAGGTTCTTTCACCCGGCTTTCGTCGGACAACCACGGCTGGATGGAGCGAACGACGCAGCCGGCGGCGAACCAGCCGGCGACCAGAAGCGGCAGGATGCGGAAGGCGGACGTTTTCATGTCATTCTCCTGTGGTCGGTTCGGGTTCGGCCCAGCGCGCGGCGCGGGCGACGGCCTTGCGCCAGCCGGCCAGCAAGGCCGCGCGGCGGACGGCGGGCATGGCGGGCGCGAAGGTTCGTTCCGCGGCGTGCGCGGCCAGGGATTGCGGCGTCTGCCAACCCAGGGCCAGCGCGGCCAAGGCCGCGGCGCCGCGCGCGGTGGTTTCCATGCAGGCCGGCCGTTCGATGCGGCAATCGAGCAGATCGGCTTGGAATTGCATCAGGAAGTCGTTGGCGGCGGCTCCGCCGTCCGCGCGCAGGACCGCGAGCGGCTGGCCACCGTCGGCCTGCATGGCCGCGACGACGTCGACGCATTGATAGGCGATGGCTTCCAGCGCGGCGCGCACGATCTGGGCCCGGCCGGTGCCGCGGGTGAGGCCCACGAGCGCACCGCGCGCGTACATGTCCCAGTGCGGCGCGCCGAGGCCGGCGAACGCGGGCACGAAATACACGCCGCCGGCGTCGGGAATCGAACGGGCGATGGGCTCGGAATCCGCGGCGTGGGTCAGGATTTTCAGTTCGTCGCGCAGCCATTGCAGCACGGCGCCGCCGATGAACACGCTGCCTTCGAGCGCGTAGGCGGGCGCCCCCGGCCGCGTCTGGGCCGTGAGGGTCGTCAGCAGGCCGTGGCGCGAAACGACCGGCTGGGAGCCGACGTTCATGAGCAGGAAGCACCCGGTGCCGTAGGTGTTCTTGGCCTGGCCCGGTTCGAAACAGCCTTGGCCGAAGAGCGCCGCCTGCTGGTCGCCGGCGATTCCGGCGACGGACGTTGGGCGCAGGTTCCAGCCGGGCAGCGCGCAAACGGCCGCGGCGCCGGACGACGGCACGACTTCCGGCAACATGGACGCGGGCACGCTGAAGAGATCCAGCAGTTCCGCGTCCCAGCACAGGTCATGGACGTTGAACAGCAGCGTGCGCGCGGCGTTGGTGTAGTCGGTGACGTGGCGCCGGCCGCCGGAGAGCTTCCAGATCAGCCACGAATCGACGGTGCCGCAAAGCAGGTCGCCGCGGCGGGCGGCCGCGCGCGCGCCGGCGACGTGGTCGAGGATCCATTCGATCTTGGTGGCGGAAAAGTAGGCGTCGAGGACGAGGCCGGTTTTTTCGCGGATGCGGTCGGCGAGGCCCCGTTGACGGAGTTCGTCGCAGCGCGCGGCGGTGCGGCGGCACTGCCAGACGATGGCGTTGTGGATGGGTTTTCCGGTGCGGCGATCCCAGACCACGACGGTTTCGCGCTGGTTGGCCACGGCGAGGACCGCGATGGCGGCGGGCCCGCAGCCGGCGCGTTCGACGACCTCGAGCAGCACGGCGAGCTGCGATTGCCAGAGAACCTCGGGATCGTGCTCGACCCAGCCCGGCTGCGGATAGATCTGGGGAAATTCGCGCTGGGCGGCGGCGACGGGTTGCAGGTCGCGGTCGAACAGCAGCGCGCGCGAACTGGTCGTGCCTTGGTCGAGGGCGAGGATGAACTCCTGCATGGCGGCTCTCTCCGGCGGGGCGCGGATGCGTCCCGCACGGCTTCACTGTCGCTCCGCCTCGCGCCCAAGGCGAGGAAAAACCGAGGCGCGATCACGGGGATGATCCGGTGGACGCTCATGGATCGTTTTGCTTCGGAGCGATCTTCCAAACATGGTTGCCCAAAATGTATGATCATTAATTAACCATCATACGAAATAATATCGTTAAGTATATGTATCAACATACTGATCAACTTGATACATTTATTTATGTGCATATATAAATCGTATGATCATTAATTAATGATCATATGAATCGGCTGTTCGTTTGAAGGTGTTGCGAGAAAAGAGAACAGAACGCAGGGATACCGTTCAGGTTTTGCGGACGGGGATCAGCGCGACGCCGATGAGGAGCGCGCCGACGAGCAGCGTCCAGAGGTTGGTCGGCTCGCGGAACACGAACAGCGACACGGCGACGCCGAGGGGGATCTTGAGGTTGTTCATCACGGCGAGCTGGCCGGCGGAGACGAGGCGCGCGCCGCGGTTCCACAGGAAGAAGCAGAGGCCCGACGCGACGACGCCGAGATAGACGAGGATGGCCCATTGGCCGGGCGTCGGCGCGGGCGTCGCATCCGCCAAGACGAAGGGCAGGGCCATGGGGGTGAGGACGGCGAAGCCGCCGAGATGCATCCAGAAGAACACGCGATGGTCGGGCAAGGGCTTGTCGAGGCGCGCCATGAGCGCGCGGTAGGCGAGCTGGCCGGCGGCAAAGCAGAGGTTGGACGCCTGCACGAGCAAGAAGCCGACGAGCGGCGCGGCGGATTCGAGTTCGGCCCACTTGACGACGGCGGCGCCGCCGACGGCCAGCGAGGCCGCTACGAAGTTGAACGGGCGGAACCGCCGCGACCCGAGATCGCTCAGCAGCGCGACCAGGATCGGCGTCATCACGGTGAAGAGCGCGACTTCGTGGGACTTGAGGTAGCGAAAACTCGTCAGGTAGGCGAAGTACATGAGGCCGAATTGCACCGCGCCGGCGACGAACAGCCCGAGGCCCGTCTTCCATGGCACGCGCCGGACGAACGGCAAGAAGACCAACGCCGAAAGCGCCAGGCGAATCCAGCCCAGCCACGCGGGCGGCAGTCCGGCGAGCCGGTTGCCGATCAGTCCGAACGAAAACGCCCAGACGAGCGAGACGACGACGAGATAGATCATGGACGGCAAGTATGGCGTAGGAAAAACGGCGGAAAAGCCAAATTCCGCAAAAAGAAAGCCCCGCCGTTTCCGGCGGGGCTTTGCGCGCGCCCAAGGCGGACGCTATTCGGCGGGCGGAGCCGGCGCGTCGCCGGGGAGTTCCTCGCCTTCCGGCGGGGGGGGCGGCGCCAACTCGTCGTCGGCGGGCTGCGGCAGGCCGCCGTGCATGCTGCCCTTGGCGTTGGGAAACTTGTCGAAGGCGGCGGGCCGGTCGGGGCGTTTGCCGGCGAGGATGCGCTGGACCTGTTCTTCTATGAGTTCGGCGCGATGGGTCTTGCCGTATTCGATCTTCTCCTTGAGGCCGGCAAGCCGTTCTTCGGCCTGGGCGAGGCGTTGCTCCTGTTTCGCCTGCATGCGGTCGGCGATGACGCCGAGCTTCTCGCGGAGTTGTTCGGTCAACGCGGCCTTCTTGGCCGGATCGGTTTCGAGGCGGACGGCGCCGGCGAGATCGCGAATGGCTTCGTGGTCGGCGCGCATCTGTTCTCTTTCCTCGGCATCCACCGGGCCATGGGGGCGATCGTTGCCGCGCTTGTCCATCTGTCCCCATGCCGGTTGGCCACCGTAGTGGCTCCAGACCTTGCCTTGCGGGCAACCTTCGTTGCCGGGGGCGTCGTCTTGGGCGCAGGCCACGCCGGCCGCGAGGGCGACGGCGATCAGCAATGCGGTTCGTTTCATGTTCATCTCCTGTGTTTGTTGCTTTTCAAAGTTTCGTGACGTTCAGGGAATCGTCCGTCGAAATGGCGAGGAGCAGGTTTTCCAACTCGGTGAATTCGGCATCGAGGGGATCGGTCCAGACTTCGTCGGCGCTCGCGGTCGCGTTGACGGCGGTTTCGATCGGCGCGGCGATCGGCGCCGGGCGGAAGGAACGGACGCCGAGGAACAGCGCCAAGGCTGCGGCGGCAGCGAGCGCGGGTTTCCAGACGGGTCGGAAAATCCACGCGGCCGGCCGGGGGGGTGGACGCAGGCGCGCGGCGATGCGCGCGGCGGCGTCGGGGGCGGGTGCGGCGGCCGGCGGCGGCACGGCGGCCGTCCAGGCGCGCAGCCGGTCCCGGAGGCGGCGGGCGGTTTCCGATGCGGCGAGTTCGGCATCGAGCGCGCGGCGCTGGCGGGGCGCGAGTTCGCCGGATTGTTCGAGAAGCAGAAGCCGTTCGAGTTCGTGCGGATTCATGGCGCGTTTCCTTGGAGTTCGCGGTAGGCGGGGGCGAGATCGGCGCGCAGTTTCGCCAGCGCGTATTGCATGCGGCCGAGGGCGGTGTTGACGGAGGTGCGCTGGATGCGGGCGATTTCCTTGAAGGGCAGGCCGGCGTCCATGCGCAGCCAGAACACTTCGCGCTGCTCGACGGGCAGGCGCGCCGCGGCGGCGGCGATGTGCTGGCCGAGGTCGCGCCCGGCGACTTCGGCGTCCGGAGCGAGCATGGCGGCGGGAATCCGCTCGACCAGCGGTTCGCCGCTGGCGGGTTGCGGCGCGTCGAGCGAGCAATCGGGTTTGCGGCGCCGAACCGCATCGACGGCCAGATTGTGCGCGATGCGGAACAACCAGCCGATCAGATGGCGTTGCCGAAAGAAGTTCATGTTTTCGATGGCCCGCACCCACGTTTCCTGAAACCACTCGTCGGCCTCGCCGGGGTTCGCGGCGAAGCGGGAAAGGAACGCGAAGAGCGGGCGCTTGTACTTTTCCACGAGGCGCCCGAGGGCTTCGGCGTCGCCGTCGCGATAGGCTGCCAAGAGTCGTGCATCGTCGCATTCCATTGCCGAGTTCGTTTCCACGGGGGCTTTCACGACGAATGACGGATGAGGGGGGGCGTTTATTGTGCGGCGACCATTTTTTCCCGAGGCGATGATACTTTGCGCTATTTTTTCGGGGGGCGGAACTGTTTTTCACGACGCCGATTGCGTCGGCGTCCACCCGCGCGCGGCCGGACAAAATGTCGCAGGTTGGTGCGCGATTTTGTCGCAAGCGGGCCATTTGGGATGGGGGTTGGATGGGAATTTCAGCCCGTGGCGGCGGGAATCGGGATTCGGCGGGAATTTTGGCATGCCGACTGCTCCAACGAAAAACGCATGGTCATTTTCAACGGCCGGAAGGCCGAAACACGAAGGGAAGCGGCATGATCAAAGTGGAGCATCTGGTCAAGAAGTTCGGATTGCGAACGGCGGTGGACGACGTGTCGTTCGAAGTGGAACAAGGGACGGTGCTGGGAGTTTTGGGGCCGAACGGCGCCGGCAAGACGACGACCATCCGGATGATCGCCGGGTATTTGCCGCCGACGGCGGGCACGGTGTCGGTGAACGGGATCGACGTAGTGGCCGATCCGGTGACGGCGCAGAAGCAGATCGGCTACATGCCGGAGAACACGCCGCTCTACGATGAGATGACGGTGGCCGGATTCCTGGGCTTCCTGGCGGAACTGCGCGGATTCGCCGGCAAGGAGCGCGACCGCCGGGTGGACGCGATCCTCGAGAAGTGCATGCTCGCGAAGGTGCGCCACCAGACGATCGACACGCTGTCGAAGGGCTACCGCCGGCGGACGTCGCTGGCGCAGGCGCTGCTGCACGATCCGGCCGTGCTGCTGCTGGACGAGCCGACGGAAGGGCTGGACCCGAACCAGAAGCAGGTGGTCCGCGAGATGATCCACGCGATGGCGCAGGAGAAGATCATCCTGCTCTCGACCCACGTGTTGGAAGAAGTCGAGGCGCTGTGTTCGCGGGCGGTCATCATCAGCGAAGGCCGGCTGAAGGCAGACAGCGCCCCGGCGGACCTGAAGAAGCGCAGCGCGAGCTACAACGCGCTGACGGTGGAGCTGCTGGCGCCGCGCGCGGAGGCGCTGCAGGCGTTCGGCCGGATCCCCGACGTGGAACGGGTGGAATTTATCGCGGGCGACGACCGCAAGCAGGTGCTGCGGCTCGTGCCGCGCGACCGCCAGTCGCTGGCGGTGGGCGCGGTGGAGACCGCCGCGCAGCACAAGTGGCTGGTGACGGAAATGCGGTCCGATCCGGGCCGCCTCGACGAGGTATTCCGCCAGATCACGACGACGGCGGACGTGGCGAAGCAATCCGCCTAGGACAAAAGGAGACGATTCCATGGAATTCTGTGCACATGCCCGGGCCATTGCGAAGCGCGAATGGAACGCCTATTTCCATTCGCCGGTGGCGTACGTGTTCATCGTGATTTTCCTGGCGCTGGCCGGGTTCTTCACGTTTTCGGTGGGGGGCTTCTACGAAGCGGGGCAGGCGGACCTGCGCGGCTTCTTCTTCTGGCATCCCTGGCTGTACCTGATTTTGGTGCCGGCGGTGGCGATGCGCCTGTGGGCGGAAGAGCGGCGGCAGGGCACGCTGGAAATGCTGTTCACCTCGGCCATCACGCCCGCGCAGGCGATCGCTGGAAAGATGGCGGCGGCGTGGGGCTTCCTGGCCCTGGCGCTGGCGCTGACGTTCCCGGTGCCGCTGACGGCGGCATGGTTGGGCCAGCCGGACTGGGGCGTGGTGGTTTCGGGCTATCTCGCGAGCCTGCTGCTGGCGGGGGCCTACCTGGCGCTGGGGATGTTCACGTCCGCGCTCACGCGCAACCAGGTCGTGAGCTTCGTGCTCGCGGTGGTGGGCGGGCTCTTCTTGATCCTGGCGGGCTTCCAGCCGGTGACGGAACTGCTGGCGCGCTGGGCGCCGGCGTGGGTGGTGGACGGCGTGGCCGCGTTCGGGTTCATGCCGCACTACGAGGCCATGCAGCGCGGCGTGCTCGACCTGCGCGACTTCCTTTATTTCGGCAGCGCGACGGGCTTCATGCTGTTCCTGACGCAACTGGTGCTGGCGAACCGGACGGGGCGCTAGGCGCGGGTCCATTTCCAACGAGGTGAGCGAATGAAAAAGACGACGTCGAAACTCTTCGCCGGCGCGGCCGGCGGCTTGGTGGTGCTGGGAATCCTGATCGCGGCGAACGCGCTGGTGGCGCAGGTGCGCCTGCGCAAGGACCTGACGGCGGAGCGGCTCTACACGCTGGCGCCGGGCACGGTCCAGATGCTGCGGGAGCTGGAACGGCCGGTGACGCTGAAATTCTACTACAGCAAGGGCAATCCGAATCTGCCGCCCGCGCTGAAAAGCTACGTGCAGCGCACGCAGGACTTCCTGCGCGACCTCGCCGCGCGCAGCGGCGGCAAGGTGACGCTGGAAACCTACGATCCGCAGCCGGATTCGGACGCCGAGGAATGGGCGCAGCGCTACGGGCTGGTTCCGCAGGCGACCGGCGGACTCGGCATGCCTCCCGACTTCTATCTGGGCCTGGTGGCGGTGGCGGGCACGAAGGAAGCCGCGATTCCGTTCCTCGATCCGTCGGCCGAGCCTCAGATGGAATACCTGGTGGCGCGGCTGGTGCAGGAAACGACCCAGGCGCGGCGTCCGCGCATCGGCATCCTGAGCACCTTGCCGGTGCTGGCGGAGCCGGCGTCGCCGTTTGCGCCGGCGCGCAAGGAAGACTGGCTGTTTGCGACCGAACTGAAGAAATCCTACGAGGTGGTGCCGGTGGAACCGGAGGCGGAAGAGATTCCGGACGACGTCGATGCGCTCGTAGTGGTGCATCCGAAAAACCTGTCCGAACGCACGCTGTTCGCGCTGGACCAGTTCGTGCTGAAGGGCGGCCGGCTGTTGGCATTCGAAGATCCGATGGCGCTCGTCGGCGAACGGGAAATGGGCGAAGAACCGGGCCGGCCGGAGTTGTCGTCCGATCTCAACCGCCTGACGAAAGCGTGGGGCGTCGAGATGTCGCCGGCGCAGGTCGTGGTGGATTTGGCGGCGGCGACGCCGATCAACATCGGCGAAGGCCGCGCGGAACGGCTGCCGGCGTGGCTGTCGCTGCGGGGCGCGGGAAACCTCGACCGCGACGAGATCGCGACGGGCTCGCTGGAAAACCTGATGTTGCCCTTCGCGGGCGCGCTCGTCGGGACGCCGGCGGAAGGGCTCGAAATGAAGACGCTGGTCAAGGCTTCGGGCGACGCGGCGACGCTGAACGCGTTCATGGCGCGCAATCCGACGGGCGCGAATTCGCGCGACGGCCAGCCGGCGCCGAACGCGGCGCTGGCGGTGCGCCTGACCGGAAAATTCAAAACCGCATTCCCCGACGGGCAGCCCAAGCTGGAAGGCGTCACCAACGAGACCGCCGCCGCGACGAACGCATGGCTCAAGGAAAGCGCGAAGGACGGCGCAGTGGTGCTGGTGGCCGACGCGGATCTGCTCGCGAACGACTACTCGGCGCGCGCGATCAATTTCCTCGGCCGGACGCTCTACCAGCCGTTCAACGACAACCTGAATTTCGTGTTCAACCTCGTCGAGCAGCTCTCCGGCAACCCGGCGCTGATCGGACTGCGCGGGCGCGGGACGTTCAACCGACCTTTCGACCGCGTGCTGGCCATGGAGAAGGCCGCGCAGGAGCGCTGGCAGGTGGAAGAAGAGAAGCTCCAGCAAAAGCTGGAAGAAGCCCAGCGGCGGCTCAACGAGCTGCAGGCGGCCAAGAGCGAAGACCAGCAGCTGGTGCTCAACGCCGCGCAGAAAGCCGAACTGGAGAAGTTCCGCCAGGAGCGGTTCGAGACCCAGCGACAGCTCAAGGAAGTCCGCAAGAACCTGCGCAGCAGCATCGAAAACCTGGGCTTGGCGCTGAAGGTGTTCAACATGGCAGCGGTGCCGCTCTTGGTGGCGGCGTTCGGCATCGGCTTGGGCTGGCGTCGGCGTCGGCAATCCGCGGCTTGATCGGGAAAGGAGAACGACCATGTCCAAGAAAACGATGTGGATTTTGGTGATCGTGCTGGCGGCGCTGTCCGTCGCGGTCTGGTGGAGCGGGCGGCGCGCGGCGCCGGTGGCGGCATCCGCCGCGGGCGGGCGGCTGCTGCCCGGCGTGGATTGGGCGACGGTGCGCGCCGTCGCGCTGGAAACGGCGGCGGCCACGACGCGCCTCGCGCAGGTGGATGGCGTCTGGTGCGTGGCCGAGAAGGAAAACGCTCCCGCCGACGTCCGCCGGCTGCGCAATTTGATCCAGGCGCTGGACGAAACGGACGACGCACAGGTCGCGGACGAAAGCGCAGATCGCCTGGCCGAATACGGTTTGGCGGCGGAAGGCGCGGAAGCGCCGCTGCGGATCGCGCTGGAACACGCCGCGGGCACGACAACGGTGAGCCTGGGCAAAACGCGCGCGCCGCGGCGGGGCGAGGAGTACTGGGGGCCGCCGGCCGGCCGCTACGTGCGGGTGGACGAAGGTCCGGTCCTGCTGCTCAAGGACGACGTGCCCGGCGCCGACGCCGATCCCGCGCAGTGGTGGGACCGCGCGCTGCTGGAAATCGAACCCGAAACCGTCCGCAAGGTGGACGTCGCGGGCGGCGGCGAAACCTTTGCGCTCGAGCGCGGCACGAACGGCACGTTCGCGCTGGTGGGCGCGGCCGAAGGCGAGGAAGTGGATGCGGCTGCGGCCGAGCGGCTGTTCGGCGCGCTGCGCAATTTGCGCGCGGACGAGATCCTGAAGCCGGAGGAAACCGAAGGGATGTTTGCCGAGGCCGCGACCTACGCGGCGGAAACGGAGGGCGCGACCTACCGCGTCGAAATCGGCGCGGCGCAGACCGAGCGCGGCAACGGTCGCCCCGTGCGCATCGAAGCGACGGGCGACGTGTCCGCCGCGACGGCGAAGAAGCTGGCCGGTCGGGCGTTTCTGATTCCGTCCTATCTGGGCGATGCGCTGGTCGCGAAACGCGCCGCGCTGGTGCGCAAGCCGGAACCCGCGCCGGAAGCGCCGCCCGCGCCCGCGGCGGAACCGACTTTGGAACCACCGCCGGCGGAAGCCGCGGCTTCCTAGAAATCGATCGCAGCCCAACCATGAGCGGTGCCTTCCCATGCGGTTAGGCGCCGCTTGTTGGTTGGGGGAGCCCGTCAGCGCGTGCCTTCGAAAAAGCGCCGGATTTCGCTGGTGGCCTGGTGGTATTGGGATTTGTAGGTTTCGATCTTGTCGTACAGCTCGGCCAGCTTGCGGGAGAGGCCGACGTCGCGCAAAACGACCAGCGCGAACAAAACGACCAACAGCAGCGTGCAGATCCGGGCTTCCCAGACGGGGGCATGTTTGCGCCGCCAGACGAGCAACCCGGCGCCGACCGCGGCGAGCGGCAACATGAGCTGCCAGCGGATGACCGTGTTGTCGTATCGGCAGAGAATCAGGAAGGCGAGGGTGGCCCCCGCGCCGAGGAGGGTGCGCCAGGGAATCGCCTTGAGGATGATCCAAACGGTTTTGGGCGGAACCGGGGCGGGCGCGGGTTCCATGACTAGTCCTCCATCCAGAGGCCGCCGGTGGCCTCGAGCCAATCGGCGACGCGCTCCGCGGCGGCGGGCACGTCGTTGTCGGATAGGTCGAGCCGGAGCACGGGCAGGCGGGATTCGGCGACCAAGCGATCGAGCAATTCCTGTTCGCGGACAAAGAGCGAGAGGTCGTCGTACTGGTCGGGCTTGCCGGAGACCTTCAGCCGCAAGGCGCGCGCGGCGGCGAAGGATTCGGGCGTGCGCGTGCAGTAGACGAGCCGGAAGTTGAGGGGCCGCAGACGGTCTTCCAGCCAGCGGAAGTCGAGGTCCTTGCCGCGGGCCATGAGCTGGAACATGCGGGTGGAGAGGTGGAAGCGGTCCACGATCCAGGAGTAGTAGCGCTGGAGTTCGAAAAGCCGGGTCCAGGTCGCGTAGGTTTCCAGGGCCAGCGCTTCTTCCTGCGGCTCGAAATTGATGAGGCCGCGGCCCCAGGGAAAGTTGGTGAAGGCGCACCACTCGCCGGAAACGAGCGGCGAATGGTAGCGGTAGCGGCGCGGGCCGACGATGCGCGGATGCTCGTTGAGCGCGAAGGCGAGATCGGTTTTGAAGGTCAGCCGCGTGCCTTCCAGGATGACTTTCGGCGTGAGCTTGCGTCCCATTTGCCGGACATCCTAGCGCGGAACGACGGGTTGCGGAAGCGGAAAGGGGCGTGTTATATTGACCCTTCACTATCGAGGAACACGAGCATGCAAGAAACGCGAAATCGGCGGACGACGGACGGCGGCGGGGATTGGATCCATCTGCGGCGGGTGAAGGCCACCTGCATTCTGGGCATTCATCCGGCCGAACGCACGAAGCGTCGCCCCGTGTTTTTCGACGTTTCGCTGCGCTGCGACACGCATCGCGCCGGGCAGTCGGACAAGATCGGCGACACCTTGAACTACGAACTGGTGGAAGCCGAAGTGATCGCGGTCGCGGAACGCGGCAGTTATTTCCTGGTCGAATCGCTGGCGGAACGGGTGGCGGAAATCTGCCTGCGGCACACGCAGGTGGACGAAGTGCGGATCGTGCTGGACAAGCCCGGCGCGCTGCCGCATTCCGACAGCATCGCGGTCGAAATCCTCCGGCGGCGCTAGGCCGCCGTCAGTTCTTCCGTTCCGCCACGTGGCGGGCAAGGGCGGCGAGGGGGGCGACGTCGTCGGGGAAATCGGCCAGGGCGGCGAGGGCCTCGGCAACCAGATCGTTCAGGCGTTTTTTCGCGCCGGCCAGCCCATGCACGGAAACCGCGGTCGTTTTCTCGCGCGCGGCGTCGGTGCCGACGGCCTTGCCGAGTTGCGCGGCGGTGGCCGTGGCGTTGAGCAGGTCGTCGGCGACTTGGAAGGCCTCGCCGGCGGCGGCGGCATAGCGTGTGGCGGCGCCGAGCGCGGCGGCGGAGCCCCCGGCGGCGCGCACGCCCATGCGGCAGGCGCAAACGATCAAATCGCCGGTTTTGTGCTGCTGGATGAAGCGCAGGCGCTCCGCGTCGGGCGGTTGGTGCTCGCCGAGCATGTCCTCGACCTGGCCGCCGACGACGCCGCGGGAACCGGCGGCGGTTGCGAGTTCGCGAACAATTTCCAGCGCGGCGACGGGGGTTTGGGCGGCGAGTTCGAAAGCAAGCGCCTGCAGGGCGTCGCCGGCGAGCAGAGCCGTGGCTTCGCCGTAGACCTTGTGGCAGGTGGGCACGCCGCGGCGGAGGTCGTCGTCGTCCATGCACGGCAAATCGTCGTGGATGAGCGTGTAGGTGTGGAGGCACTCGATGGCGGCGGCGGGAAAGAGCGCGGCGGCGCGCGGCGCGCCGCACGCTTCGGCGCAGGCGGCGCACAAGATCGGGCGCAGGCGCTTGCCGCCGGCGAACAAGCTGTGGCGCATCGCGGCGTGAAGGTCGGCGGGACGGGTGGCCGCCGCCGGCACGAGACGGTCGAGTTCGCTTTCGATCCAGCGCGCGCCGTCGGCGAGGTAGGTCTGCAAATCGAACATGGCGGCGGCCTCAGATGCCGAGATCGACGAACCGGGCCAGGCCTTCGTAGACCTGGCCGGAGGAAGAGGTGAAGCGCACGTGCGCCTTGTCGGGGGTGGCGCCTTTCACCACGTGGACGGTGAGGCCGGCGCGCAACTGGCCCAGCGGAGCGCCGTTGGGAGCGGCGAGCGGATACAGGTAGATCGGCCGGGCGAGGACGACGTCCTGTTCGGCGACTTCGCGCGGCGTCGTCAGCGCGGCGAGGGGATTGACCGGACCGCCGGCGACCGCCCAGGCGCCGCGTTTTTCCTTCTTGGCTTCGAGCTCGACCTGGCGCAAGCGACGGAACCAGGCGTCTTCATCCCGCTTGTACGGTTCCAGGTCGCTCAAGTCGCTGCCTTGGCCATAGACGCGGGCGAGGCCGTTGCGGACGAGTTCGGTGCCGAGATCCTCGCCGGCGGCGTTCATCACCATGGCGTAGTCGCGATCCATGTCGGAACGGCCCAGCGCGTCGGACAGGCGCGAATAGACGGTGAAATTGCCGTCCGCCAAGAAGGCTTCCGTGAACTTGACGGCGGTCTTGCCGATCTTGACGACGTCCTTGGGGTCGGCGATGCCGAAATATTCGGCCTGCACCTGCAGTCGTTCGGGCAAGGAGGTCTCGGATTCGGGCGTGTCCACGAAATAGAGGCGGAACAGATAGCTCTTCGTTTTGATGTTGGTGGGTTTGACGTGGAAGCTGTCGCCGTCGTTGGAGGCGTTGGGGATGACGCGGCAACCGGTGTATTCGCGCCACTTCTTGGCCGCGTCGGCCTCGGTCGGCGCGGCGAGCGCCAGCGCGGCGGCGATCAGGCCCGCGACCCGGAAAACGGATGGTTTCGCATGCACGGAGGCAGTGTAGGGGAAGGCGCCGGAAGGGGAAAAGCAAAAAAGGAGGCGTTGACAAGCCGGGGGCGCGCGCTTTCAATGCGCGGCATGAATCGGGCGTGGAAATGGGCGTTGGTGTTGGTCGCGGCGGCGGCGCCGTGGCTGCACGGTTTGTCGTTCCCGTTCCTGTACGACGACGTGGGGATGATCGCGGGCAACGGCTTCCTGGAAGATCCGGCCAATCTGGGCGCCGTGCTGTCGGGCCGGACGCTGGCCGATCCGCAGGTGGTGAACGGGCGCCGGCCCGTCGTGCTGGCGTCCTATTTCCTCGACCGCGCGCTCCACGGGCTGGAGCCCGCGGGCTGGCGGATCACGAGCTTGCTGCTGCATCTGGGCTGCGCCGCGCTGCTGATGGCTTTGCTGCGGCGGACGACGCGCGACGACTTCCTCGCGGCGGCGGCGGGCCTGTTGTTCGCGCTGCACCCGGCGGCGTCCGAGGCCGTCCATGCGCCCGGATTCCGCGCCGACGTGCTGTGCCTGTTTTTCTCGCTGGCGTTCCTGAACGCCTTTCTGGTCGCGGGTCGCTGGGCGACGCCGGCGCGCATCGGCGGCTTGGCGTGTCTCGCGCTGGCGTTGCTGGCGAAGGAGACCGCGCTGGCGGCGCCGCTGGTGTTGGGCGCGCTGTGGCTCGTCCATCCGGCGGCGTTCCCCGGCGCGCGCCGCGCGCACCTCGGCTGGCTGGCGGCCGCCGGCGCCCTCGCGGCGGGATTCTTCGCGCTGTGGGCGGCGTTGCCGGCGGAGTTGCAGGCGGCCGGCGGGACCTGGAACGGCGAATCGCTGCGGTTTCCCGAGACGCTGTATTCGCTGCCGGCGCTCTGGGCGCGCGCGCTGCGCCTGCTGCTGGTGCCGTGGCCGCTGAACGTGACTCCCGGTTTCGCGCCGGTGGCGTCGCCGCTGGCGCTGCGTTCGCTCTGGGGTCTGGCATGGCTGGCGCTGGCGGCGGTCGGCGCGTGGAAGGCGCGCCGCGCGCTCCCGGAAATTTCGCTGGGGCTGTTCTGGATGCTGGCGTTTTTCGCGCCGACGTCGAACCTCTGGCCGCTGCTGCATCCGGTGGCGGATCGCTATTTGTATCCCCTCGTGCCCGGCTTCGCGCTCGCGGCGGCATGGGTCCTGGCGCGCCAGTCGCGCCGCGGGCGCACGGCGGGCCTGGCCGCGCTGGCGGCGATCTACGCGCTGCTGCTGACGCTGCGCCTCGGCCAATGGGCGTCGGCCGAAAAACTGTGGTCGGCGGCCTATTTCCAGAATTCGAAAAGCGCGACGGCGGCGACGTGGCTGGGCTGGTTGCGCGAAGAAGCCGGCGATGCGGACGGCGCGCGCGAATTCTATCGGGCGGCGGTCGCCGCCAATCCGCAGGCGCCCGCGGCCTGGATCAATTGGGGCGCGCTCGAAGGCCGGACGGGAAATTGGACCGAGTCGGAACGGATCCTGCGTCAATTGGTGGAGGCCCGGCCCGACGACGCCCGCGGCTGGCACAACCTGGCGGTGTGCCTCGAAGGCCAGGGACGGACGGCGGAAGCGGAAGAGGCCGCCGCGCGCGCGGCGGCGCGGCCCCGACCCTAGGGCAGCGCGAAGCCTCGGCGGGCGAACGCCGCGCGGGCGGGCTCCGACGTCAGGAATTCGAGGAAGGCCATCGCCGGCAGGCGATTTGCGGCGTTCAGCAAGACGGCCGCGGAGGTGAATTCCGTTTCCGGTTCCACACCTTCCTCGACCGGCTTGGTGGAGGGCACGACGAGCACGTTGCGCTTGAGCGCCACGTCCACCAGCCCCTTTTGGACGACCAATTGCATGTCGTCTTCGGTGGCGGGGAAGAAGACGTCGGGCGGCGTTTCGGCGCGGATGATCTTTTCGGCCAAGGTCGCCGAACGGCCCCAGGAGAAATCGACCGCGAATCCGGTCTGCTGGACGAACAGCGGCTCGATTTCCTTCAGCACGGGCTGGAATTGCTTGTCCGCAAACACGGCCAGCGCCTGGGCGGAAGCGCCCGGCGCGGAAAGAACCAGACAGGCCAAGGCGGCCAACGCGATCAGTCGTTTGTTCATGGGGCGGTTGCTCTCCGGAAAGGATCGAAAACGGGCACATTCAAGGGAACCGCGCCCGGTTTGTCAATGCAAGACGGCGCTATTTGAACTCCACGAGCCCGGCTTCGCGCAGGCTGACGTAGGGCGCCGGGTGCGGTCTTTTGCCGCCGACGACGATGTGGTCGAGCAGCTGGATGCCG